>Ga0153947_1001376_pt1 | contig 11464 bp, 7 predicted proteins | sample TSNJ031MetaG_FD_104697 | JGI IMG/M metagenome (GOLD analysis project Ga0153947, IMG submission 104697) | Attine ant fungus gardens microbial communities from New Jersey, USA - TSNJ031 MetaG | ecosystem: Host-associated > Fungi > Mycelium > Unclassified | place: USA: New Jersey, Wharton State...
ACCCTAACCTAACCCTAACCCTAACCCTAACCTAACCCTAACCCTAACCCTAACCTAACCCTAACCCTAACCTAACCCCCTAACCCTAACCCCTAACCCCTAACCTAACCTAACCCTAACCCTAACCTAACCTAACCCTAACCCTAACCCTAAACCCTAACCCTAACCTAACCTAACCTAACCTAACCTAACCCTAACCTAACCCTAACCCTGGCGTGGGTTGTGTCCCTGTACAACATAACCCTGAAAGGTCTATAAATGAACATAAGGGCAGCAAACAAGGCAATCAGTCAGCTACCACCATCAATCTACCTTCATAGATTCTCATGGCCAATCTCACTAGGTGTTTAGATCATGAAACTCTGAGTATAATTATATGCTTGCAGGGAAATGCATAGTCTCCAATCCTAGTAAAGCATTAATATCAAACTTTTGAGAAGAACATAGTAGGCCACAAAGTGCGTTTCATTCATCATCTGTATTTACAGCCTGAAATTGCCAAGTTATAATACATGACAGTAGTCTTCGTGTGGAATTGTATGTTACCTCTGTGTACCATTCTTATTCAGTATCACCTTGAAAACTTGGCTTTGGTCGATTGTTACAGGTGATTTTGTAGGGGCGCAAAAAAACACTACCTCACAAAGACACACATCGGATATGGTGAAGCATGCCAGTGCCCGTGATTTTTGGTCGTTCTACCGACCTCAAAACGTGTGGCATCATCATGCAGCGTGTTTTTCATATCCTACTCTATTAAACACGAGATTTACATCCAGTCCACATTTCCGTTTCGCTTTGGTCAGAGTCACACATTTTATCATTGAAATCTCACTGAATAGAATTCTGAAAGCATCAATTAGGGTGATAATCCAGTATTGCACGCGGGACAGCCACCCTTCAATAGGATAATTATCTCGCAGCCCCAACACTTCACCCTTTCTCGTCCATGAATACCCATTTTCATCGAATGACTAATTTCCTCATGTCGCCACACAACCTCAACGAGGCGTTGAGGCCTAGACAAAAGGGTTCAACTGTATAAAGCCTGACTTCTCAACCCTATCTAGATTCGTCCCCAGCTTCACTTTCCCCCACTAAAATAATAACCACTTCGTCTTTCGCTATTGTCAACTTCGACACTGAACAATGCTCGACGCGTTTAGGATGAAAGCTTTCGATCTCCAACCCATCTACGAGGGGTGGCAGGATGGTCCCTACTTCACTGGCAACCCAGAAGATATCTCAGTAGGGGAATGGTTGGATAAAATCAAGGAAGGATGTATAAAGTACGGCGTTCCAGAGGGATACTGGTATAGAGTAGCGCAACATTTCATGGGTCCTGCAGCGATAAAAAGGCCAGTTGAGCTCTTGTTCCAAACAAGCGGCAACCTGACAGTGCCTCATAGATTAGAAAAGCTCAAACATAGAAACTCTCAAATCCACGGCAGAGAGCACCGGTGGACCTGGAAGGAGTTCCTTGATGTTCTCGACATGGGCTGTATGTTCTGTTCCACTCTTGGTATTACCTCCGAGCCACTAAACCAACCTTGAAAGGGGGAGTTGACAAAGAACCATCGCGCTTTCCCTGGAGGAAGTCAAACAGACGAGGCTTAACTCTCGAATCGTCACATCCCGAGGTTGGCACTCTCTGGATTCACTGTCCCCCAGGAAATCGTAAACAGCGTTTCAGAAACAGAGAAAAAGCGACAGGAAGCCATTAACGAAGTGATCTATACTGAACGCGATTTCGTACGAGACCTAGAATATCTACGCGACGTAAGTCTATTCTTTGTTGTTGTACTCCTTCTCCCATTCTCGTATCAGACATGGATGTCTTGTCTACAAGAATCTGAAGTGATGCCATCGGAGCGGCGCAAGGCGTTCATCCAACAAGTGTTCTGGAACATTAGAGAAATCTTGGCTGTTAATACACGGCTTCGCGACGCGCTCAGTAAAAGACAAAAGTCGTATGCAGTTGTAGATCGGATCGGTGGTATCTTTTTGGAGTATGTGCCCCATTTCGGACCCTTTGTTGCGTATGGTGCGCACCAGCTTTATGGCAAGTATGAGTTTGAGCGAGAAAAGGGCCAGAACGCGACCTTTACTGCATTTGTTGAGGTGAGGTTCCTTGCTCTTGGTTGTGTATCTCTGTTGATTTTGTTGTCTTCATAGGCTACGGAGCGTTTGCCAGAGTCACGTAAACTTGAGCTCAATGCCTTCCTCACCAGACCGACGACTCGTCTCGCCCGATACCCGCTCTTGCTTGAAACAGTACTCAAACATACACCGGATGACAGTTCTGACAAAACGATGATACCAAAGGTGATTCATGACTTCTCGAAGGGCACCATATGGAACGTATCTAGGGATGTGATTAGCTTCAATACACGTCAGTGTCACCTACTTGATGATGAAAGGCGTTGATGCTTTCGTCCATTTGACAAGATATCGAGTGAAATCGTCGCTCATGCCTACCCTCAGTAGTCAATGTAATGGCATTGGATTTTGTTGCTCGACAGATTCACCATAGAGCTGCGCAATAGCCACCCTTTCAACGGTCCCAGGTTTGATCCCGATTATTGTTTCACTATCCTCAAATCTCTTTTTGTCCATGAGTGGTTCAGCTAGCCCGTTCTTGACAAGTTCTGAAAGAACAAGTTTCGCGCTCTCCCAGTTATGTATCCCAAAAAGAATACCAACACCAGGCATTTTGGTATTCCTGTTTTCTAGACCAGCTGATGGGACAATGCTCTTTACCACATCAGGAGAAACGTATCCTTTCAACCATGCAGTTCCAAATCCAAGGTGAGAAATGTTGCGACTCTTGTCGATGTCTTCGCGAACGGCATTCGCACGCACTGCTTATAGCACCTATCTGTTTCATCTTTCTTGCCCCAGACTGGTGGAAGTTCATCAGGAGAGATAGAAAGGGAGGAGCCCTTGGAATGATGTGCTGCGACCTCGTACGGATGATATGCCCCTCGAACGAGCTTAACCCCAAATGCAAAATTGTTTTCACGAGCATCTTCTAGAGAAAGGGCGAGGTGGGAAGGTGTCCTGTAGGTTCAAAATGAAAGCAGTGGAATAAGTTAATTATAACGATTAAAAGGGAAATTACCTTCTGAGATAGGTGGTATACACAAGGGGCTGCACGGTGTATTGTAAATCTACTCTCTCTCTCATCCTATTCCAATTTCCAATTCAAAAACCTGAATTATAGCACATTACATTATAAGCTATACACATAGGAAGGACGAGCAGGGACACCCGCTCGCCCACTAACATCACACAACACCACGCAACGCAACGCCCCCCAGAAGGTCCACATTCTCGTCAAAAAAAAGGACAGAAAACTTGCAAAATAGCTAGGTATATGAAAATAGAACCCATAACAGCAAAGGAATGTCATGCAATCCAAGCTAGATAACAATAACTATACCATATCCTCCCCAAGTCAGTTCCAGCAGCCAACAGCAACATCACTGAGGAAAAAAACATCTTGAAATCAAGTAAATGAGGATGGGCCGAACAAACTCCTGCGATGCGAGAAAGAAGGCCGAGGTATTGGGAACTGAGGGTTATGAGCAGTAGAGCTCAGTTGAAATAGACGCCCCAATGCTTTTTGATCAGGGGGAAAGGAACCGCACAATTCTACTGTAGGTCCTTCATCCAGGAATCTACCATTTTCGAATCATGATCTTGCTCAATTGGTCCTCCTGCTTCGCCAGGCCACTGGATCTCTCTATTCCGTTCTGCCGGGTAATAAACTTGTCCTGCTTTCCCTGCCCAGTCAAAATCGACGACCTTGAGTTCCACAGATTTGCCCATCACATCGGTTCGAATCATGATGTTGTTGCTTCGAAGATCACCGTGAACATATTCCTTCTTTTCAAGCTCTGCAATGATCTCCCGAAGAGCCCCTCGCAGTTGACTAGCCGTAGGCTTGCTGAGTTTCTTTTTGGAAAGTTGGTATAGTGTTTGCCAAATGGACGGGTCAAGATATTCCATGACATATGCAGTTGGTACACCTTGCACCTCTGCATAGCCATACAGCTTGGGAGCTAGCCCATTATCTGCCATATGCTTGTGGACATGTCGTGAATAGGAGCGAGGAACGAGTTTGACAAGGACTTGGAGGCCAGGAATGGAAGGAGACGAGAGGGTGGCAAGAAATAGTCGCTGATATGCACCGCTGGGCCTGGACACAAACGTCAGAGTCCCCTCTTCGCCTTCTGGATTGAGTAATGTGCATGACTCGTAGATGCGAGGGGTCGAAGGTGCAAATGAGATTCTAGAAGGTCGAGTCACGAGCCTGCAAGCAACACTGTGTGAGTGGTAGAGGTCAGAACACATTCCCATTGTGCCCCCACCGTCGCAAAGATGATATTCCCCTGACCAATGCCCCCAACAGTCTTGCTACTTCGCCTTGACGAGTCCGGGTGTGATCGGCGAGCATAAGAACAGGCTGGGCAAGTGGTTCGACGACTGGCTTGTAACCATCATAGAACCCACCACATACAATCAACATCGGCCCTGGGAAAAATCAAGTCAACAGATGCAAGGATGAGTGAACGACACTGGGTACCGATGAGACAGATCAAAAAACATGGTGCTCCGTGAGTGAGAAAGTTGCTGGCATTTGAATCTTTCGCGCTGTAGCTAGTGAGAACCCCTATGAGAAGGTCGTAGCAGCGAGCAATTTGCATGTATGCATCAGACCCTCCATGTCCAAATTCCAGCTTATCTTCGCGCAATGCTATTGGTACATCAGCTTCTTGAATACACCGATCTATCTTGCCATAGTGACTGAACGGGGTAGGTTTCAACTGGCGCTCCGCCTCCCCCTTCTCGAGAACATCACTGACACACTCATCGAAAGCTTCACCGCGTGATGCTTCATCCTCGAAAGCCTCTCCCATTCTAGAACAAAGTTCCGAGGCAGCAATCTGGACTGCCACAGTTTCAGTTGTTGGCAGGGGCCTGGATGTTTCGTATTGGAAGCAGAGGAAAACGTCATGCAGTGTGGTCAATGGGAGACCTCTTGCATCGGGAGGACGAAGACAGAGGATGGGAGCATCCTTTTGAGCCGCAGGCCAAACCGAGTGCCGTGCAAAGTCAGAGGGTGCTGGGAGGTCATTCTGCAGCTGCCTGACTAGCATTATAAATTTCTCGAAGCGTACGTTGAAAATGTCCATTACTATAGAATTGTGTGAGGAAGATTGTCCTCGGAACGACTTGGAACATACCATCCAGCCCTGGTGTATTTTGAAGCCGTAAATCCATATAACCTCTCGATATTGGGTCCCAACCAGTACAATTATGTAAGTCAGCAAACAAGACTCGCCATTTGGCGAAGATGATTTCATTGTCGTTGCGAGCCTTCTCCGAAAATCGCTTGACCATGTTCTCGAATTCTGGTTGTAGCGCTTTAAGAGCCTCTCCTATGCTCTTTGCCTCTTCCATCAGCTTGGAACGGGCAGTGGCCCTCGTCTTCTGTGAGTCAGTACTTGATTGGGCCTTTGCATTCGTCTTCTTTGAGTTTGCCTTCTTTGAATTAGAACTTGATTGACGACTTGATGTATCAAGGACCTCCCCCTCTGAGATAGATGCTAAGCTGGGCATGTGTGTTGTATGTGTGTTGCGTATCGATGAGAATGACAGACTATCAGAATTGATCTAAGACCTGCCCTGAACTGTATTCTAATTTTATGAGAAAATCACTTTTTATACCCACCATAGACCCAGCCCTACATCAATATACAATAAATTAGTTTCCCATCCATTTTCCTCATGTTAATAGCCATGTTCAACCAGGCAATAGAAGGTAAGGGGAGTCTATGATATAGTCAATCATACAGAAATAATATTGGAATGAATACTTGCCATATGATAATTTAATACTCCAGAAGATCTGAATGTCCCCAAAAAAGCCAATTGGCAAATGACAATTCAACATACCTTTAAATTTCTGTGATGACTTTGACTATCTCTTTTATCAAGGCCAAAGTACATACTAGATTCTAGCAACATCAAGTTGGCTTACATCTATTATCTATAGAAAGAAGAAAGTCACCAGATAATACACTACTACAAAACTTGCCAATCACTACAATCTACAGGGGAATATCTAACATATCAGTCTGTTTATCCTCATTGACAATTGAATTGTACAGGGCACAATAGTAAATACATGCTGAAGTACCCTTTCTACTATCCAAATCCTTGTGCTATTCTATTACTCTATATCTGCTGGCTTTCACTATATCTCTTAATTGGCTAGCTGTTCACTTCACCTCCTCCAATAACTTGTATTGCACTTTTACAATATCCTTTTACATTGCAATTATTTGCCTTATGTTATGAATTACCTTGCTTACCTAACATTTTACTAGCCTTCTGATATCTCATTTCTAATCTCAGACTGATTAACAGACAAAAACTATAAATAGATATGATGTAATTGGCATGTGACTCACATGACTGTAGAATATTCTAGAAGGTCTTGTGATCATGGGAGATAAGTGCACAAACTATCTAGGAAATATATAAGTAGTAGACCAATCCAATAGGAGACTCTATTGAGTTCTTTCCTTTCAATCCTTATTGATTGGGTTAAAGACTCACCTAAGTTCATAACTGTTATACCTCAACCAGTACTCAGTAATGATGTTTATCTTTAGCCTAGTCCCCATCTCCTTGACTATTCTTTCAATAGAGGCACTTGCTTGGCAAGCCTTCTTACTAGGCCCAGTTAACTGTTTTGTTGCCTTTTGCTTCTGTTCTACAGGCAATAGAGTATCAATGCACTCAGGTGCTTTTATGTACTGATGCTTCTGCTCCTCTTAAACCTACTGTTTTGCCTCTGCATGTTGTTTTTCTTCTTGCTCCTGGTACTTTGTCTTCTCCACCTATCACTGCCTCTCATTAGCTTTTGCAGCTTTGTGAGCCTTATATGTTGATTCAAGTTTGGCTAATTCCTCTTTGAACTTCTGAATTTTTCTTACTATGAGATAAACCTAGACCTCATTATTATCTGAATATGATCTTGGTTTTGTATGGGATAATAAGGGCATGATGGTTAATTCAATTTCCCAGATGTCACATGACTGATGTTTTTTTTGGATTTGGCATTTCTATTCTGTAACAAACAAACTAGTATTAAGATATGGAGAACTATGAAGAGCCTGATGTCTAGGGCATACCCATAGGGGAAAAGTATATGGTGTGGGCAAAGTGTCCTTAGCTGTCCCCTTGTTTAGGTGTCATCTATTCTTCCTAGCTCACATACATTCATTTTTATCCTTTCTACATGATTTTTGAAATACATGTTTACTTCTACCTTATGTGTAATTGTCCCTGTACTATTTCCTATTATATCTACATTCTTTACTAGCATAGGTCTTTCTAACTTCTGTAGCTTAAATCCATGCTTTAATACCATCTTTTTATTTATAAACATCCCTATTACATCACTACCTAACAGCACCTTCACTAATACCCCTTTATGTGTATCTACTTTTTCTACTCTGATGTTTAGTCACTTCTTTAATGTTCTTCTTACTTCCCTCTTTGCTGTGTCTTTTGGGATCTCTGTCCATATGCTATCTTCTTCTGCTTCCTGCTGTGTGTTATGAGATGTCCCAGGGGAAAGGAGTTTCCCACATATTCAAGAGGTTAGTAGGAAACATTAAACAATACAATGGACTATAAATAGTGTGGGAAGAATTTACATAAGAACTATACAGTAGATTAGTAAGAGGTCATGTGGGCACAGGAACTTGGTACACAGACCAGGGAACATTTGTATAAGTAGGTAGATAATTCAATGGGGGACTCTATTGAGTTCTTCTCTTTCAACTCTCACTGTTGGGGTCAGAACTTCCATCCTAAGTCCATACCTTTACACTGTGCCTTTGTTCTTTGGGGCCATACTAACCTCTGCCTTTCCTTTTCCTCTTCCTCTCTCTACCTCCAATAGCTACTACACCCCCCTTTTTCTCTCTCACACATCCCCAATACACTATTCTCCTCTGCTATATGTAGTAACTTAGTCAAGATGACTTAATTACCCTCCAAGTCTGAGTTGACAAGGAGAACTCATTAGGGTTCCTATTCAATTACTGTACACTACTTATATACATTTCACTATTTACTATTATTTATAATGTCCCACATGTTCCTTTTCACCTTACTATTCCACATGTTCAATCTCTAGGAAACTAAAAGAAAAGAAAAGAAAAAGAAAAAATAAATATTGACTTAGCCATTTGGCCAAGTTATATCAAAAAGAAAAAGAAAAGAAAAAAAATATAAATAATGACTTAGCTATTATGATACTTTCTTATTCCTGGGTATACTGCTCCTCTTTCCTTTTCCTATGCCTTTATCCCTTGAAGTTATGCTAGCTTTCTCTGTTGCATTTTTTGTGGCCTTGATACATATGTTACCTTCTTCTCCTGTCTTCTCCTTTGCTCTTTTTCTATCATAGTATTTAGATACTCCTACTTGAAGTATCCCACTCCCTAGTATCAGAAATATTTTATCTCCCTCTCTGGCTGTACATTTGTTCTGTAGGACTATACCACAATTCCTTCTTTTACCCCTGTCTTATATCATATAACTGCTCAGTACCTCCTATCTATTCTTGTTTCCTCCCTTATTCTCTTGCCATTTTAACTCCTTATAGTAGTAAGAAACATGCTTAAGCCACCTACACTTTTTATATCTCTTATCTCCTATGTCTCTCTACTTTCTCTTGAGTAACCCTTAGATTATGCTCCTCTACTTCCTTTCTTTGTTTCTCCTCTATAGCTTTCTTCTCCTTCTGGTATCTTCTATATCTCTTCCTCCACTCCTTTTCCTCTTTTTCTTTGTATCTCTTCTGCAACTGCCATCAATGCTGCTATTATTGTTTCCTATGCTACTACTATAGTCATTGACATTTGGGACTCCTAGAAGGAAACTAAGGGCAAGTCCCTTATTAACTGCTCATTTAACTTTGGGTATCATACAGCTACAGTCTGGGGGACTACTATGCATCCTGGGGTTGCCCAGTGTCATAATTGCTAGTGCTGGGAACATCCAACCCATGCTTGTTGCACTCAAGTGCCAGAAGTGTGATAGTTCACACAGAGTGGAAAACCATAGGTAGTGGCAGACTAACAAGGCTACTAAGCTGTACACAAGTCATGCCAACAACAGCAACTCTTAGCATCTTAGAGTAAGCAACTTCTGATCATATATAGTACAACCAAACTATGCATCTATTCACAGAATGTTTGTAAGAACTATACACTGGTTGATAGCTTTCTTGAGTCTCAAAAGGACTCTTATAATGTTTTCTTTGTCTAGGAGCTACTCTAGAACTTTATTTACTATGTCTTATCACCCTTAACCATCTGTGTCATAGAGTATTCTCTGATCCCTTAACTCTTGTTGTTGTCACTGATGCAAGTTTTATTCCTCCCAGGAACATGCAAGCTGTCTTTGTTGTGTATTTCTAGAAACTAGGAGAACAGGTGTCATCATCCAAGGCACCTGCAGGTAGAACAACAGCTTTTAATATAGAGTTGTTTGCAATTAGGCTTGGTGTTGCTAAGGCTGTTTCCTTTGACATCAAGCACATTATACTCATCACTGACTCACTAAGTGCAACTAGACAAGCAGTTGATCCTTTTGTTCACTTTGGTCAAGCCCACTCCTTGATTGTAGTTTGTGCCCTTAGAGGCTTTTTCACTGGTCAGCCTAACCACTCCATCAACTTCTGGAATTGTCCAAGCAATGCTCAGTGGTCTCTTTACCACTTGGTCTATGAAGATGTGACCAATACACATATTTCTGCTAGACATCACTGTCACAGAAAAGTGACTACTAAATAGTGTCATGGAGGTATAACAAAATACCTGTTCAAAGAGCTACATAAATAGCTGGACCCCCATTAGCAAGTAGCCTTGCTAATGTTGCCCTTTTGGTGTAGTGGTAAACCATACAGTATATGACTACTGGTCCATAGCAATGACTGTGACAGTACTATCACAAATGGTCACTTACTGATTTGTGATTGCTGAAGTTGGTTCTTCAAAAAGGCTTAAAAAGTGAAGTTTAGACAGTGACAAAGATGTTGTTAAGTCTGAGGTCTAATCCTCAGACAGGGGAGTCTTTATATACAGGAATGTGATGGTCTGTGCTCCAAGACAGACTATCACATGCTACTACCATATTAGGGCTGTCCTTTGTTCTATTCAAGGCAGATGAGTTATCTATAGGTAATCAATGAAGTGTCATATGCAAACATTGAGGACCTTCTATCTCCTCGAATACTTAACACCTTGAGGTCATTCTGGAGTCTATCTGAGCAGAATGAAGAGTACTTTTCATGCTCCAAGAAGCAAAGCATCGATCATAGTGGTTCCCAAGATATTGGCAATTTACTGTGGTTTTACCTACTGATTGCCTAATAGCTCGGTGAATACTGATTGCATCAAGACACCCTGGGCATTCTTTGAAAGGTCTTCTTGATAGCTCTTGAGTGCCTTTTAGACCGTGGGAATTGATGGAGAATTGATAGAGATATGGTCTGAATGAAGTTTGTGACACATTATCCAGCTACTTCCCTTGATGCTCTTCACTCCAAAAGTGCTGTCTCTTGTCTTGATGCCTGGAGAACCTCCTTCAGCTGTCCCTCATCCCAAGGTCACCACTTCCTTTCCCTCAAAGGTGGTAATCACAAGGCCCTCCAGCCCTCCTACACTAAAGGTGGTAGCTAGCTTTCTTTCATTGGCAAGTTGGTCACATTGTGTACTAGGGCAACTTGAGCCATTCTCAACCATGCTCTCATTGGGGAGTTCAGACAGTGCTTTTTCCCTGCAGAGTGCACCCAGTGTCCATGTAGCCACTGCCAGGTGGAAATATGTTGACACATCTTAGCTGACTGCTGTCAGTTCTCTCATGCTCCCTTGACCCATCACTGTCTCTCAAGGACTTTGTCAAATTCCTGAAGGAGCACCCAAGTACATTTGCCTTTACTCCTCAGGATTGCCCACCCTCTGAGTGCTCTCTTGGTTTTCTTTCTGTTCTGTAGATACTTTCTCAGTCTCATCTCTCTCAGTTTCTTTTGACTCTGTATTCTAGACATGATAGGTCTTTGGACTTGGACATGTTATTTGAAGGTTGGTTTTGAGCAACCTGTACCTAGTTCTCTCTCCTCTGTTAGGTTAGATTTCTCTCTTGATACTGATAGTGTCTCCTGCCAGTAAGGGGCTCCAGTAGGCTACTTGTTGTAGATAGAGCATTGTCCCATCAGCTGGTCTAGAAAACAGGAATACCAAAAATGCCTGGTGTTGGTATTCTTTTTGGGATACATAACTGGGAGAGCATGGAACTTGTTCTTTCAGAACTTGTCAAGAACGGGCTAGCTGAACCACTCATGGACAAAAAGAGATTTGAGGATAGTGAAACAATA
>Ga0153947_1001379_pt1 | contig 11460 bp, 9 predicted proteins | sample TSNJ031MetaG_FD_104697 | JGI IMG/M metagenome (GOLD analysis project Ga0153947, IMG submission 104697) | Attine ant fungus gardens microbial communities from New Jersey, USA - TSNJ031 MetaG | ecosystem: Host-associated > Fungi > Mycelium > Unclassified | place: USA: New Jersey, Wharton State...
ATGTACGCGATCGTGGTTTGGCAGACCTCCGCCAGATTGAAGCCGCAGATCATGCTGGCCATGCCGACGGCGATGCCCTGGTTCGCGCTGGCGAGGACGTTGGGAAAGCTCGTCGGCAAGAGGGCCGGCTCCTGCATGGTGCCATCGTAATTGTCCTGGAAATCCACGGTGTCCCGGTCGATATCCCGGAAAAACTCAGAGCAAATGTCCGAGAGCTTGGCCTCCGTATATCGGGACGCGGCGTAGGCCATGTCCCTGGAATAGGTCTTGCCAAAGTTGCCCTTGGAATCCACAAATGGGGTCAGCAGAGCCTCGTTCCCCTTAGACAGGCGCACCATGGTCTCATAAATGGCGCTGTCCCCGTGGGGGTTCAGGCGCATGGTCTGGCCGACGATGTTGGCGGATTTCGTCCGCTTCCCGGTTAAGAGCCCCATCTTGTACATGGTGTAGAGCAGCTTTCTGTGGGAGGGCTTAAACCCGTCAATCTCCGGAATGGCCCTGGAGACAATGACACTCATGGCGTAGGGCATGAAGTTGACCTCGAGGGTGTCCACGATGGGCTGCTCCAACACCTGGGCCTGAAGCCCCACGACGTTTGAGTCGTCTACCTTTTTCGTTTTACCGGGTTCTCCTTTTTTGCGTGCCAAATTGATCAGTCCTCACTCTAGAAAAATACGATTTATACGAATCCGTTATTACGATATATCCGCCAGCTCCAAATATTTATGGCCGTTGACGGCGATGTGATCCTTCCGCCCGGAGAGGTTATCCCCCAGAAGAAGGTCAAAAACCTCGGAGGTTTGCGCCGCATCGTTCGGCATGACCTTGATGAGCCGCCGGGTTTCCGGATTCATGGTGGTCAGCCACATCATATCCGGGTCGTTTTCACCCAGTCCCTTTGAGCGGTTAATGGAGGGCTTCTTCCCCTCCAGTTCCTTGAGAATGTCGTCTTTCTCCTTCTCGGAATAGGCGAAATACGTCTTCTCCTTGTGCTCAATTTCATACAGAGGCGACTCGGCAATATAGACATATCCGTCCCGGATCAGCGTCGGCACCAGCCGGTGGAGCATGGTGAGGATCAGGGTTCGGATATGAAAGCCGTCCACGTCGGCGTCTGTACAAATAATGACCTTGTTCCAGCGGAGGCTTTCCACGGAAAAAGAATTGAGATCCTTTGTGTTCTTATGCGAAACCTCCACCCCGCAGCCGAGCACACGGAGCAGATCCGTGATGATGTCGCTGCTGAATATCCGGTTGTAATCCGCTTTCAGGCAGTTTAAAATCTTTCCCCGCACCGGCATGATTCCCTGGAACTCCGCATCTCTGGAGAGCTTGCAGGCGCCCAGAGCCGAATCCCCCTCCACAATATAGATCTCCCGCTTGGCCGTGTCTCTGGAGCGGCAGTCCACAAATTTTTGTACCCGGTTGGAGATGTCCAGACTGCCGGAGAGCTTTTTCTTGATGTTCAGGCGCGTTTTCTCCGCCGTCTCACGGCTGCGCTTGTTGACGAGCACCTGATCGGCGATCCGGTCGGCCTCCGCCTTGTGCTCAATGAAATAGACCTCCAGCTCGCTGCGGAGAAAATCCGTCATGGCCTCTTGAATAAATTTGTTGGTGATGGCCTTCTTCGTCTGGTTCTCATAGCTCGTCATGGTGGAGAAACAGTTGGAGACAAAGACGAGGCAGTCCTGCACATCGACGAATGTGATCTTGCTCTCGCTTTTCTGATATTTCCCCGTCTTCTTTAAATACCCGTCGACGGCGGAGACAAAGGCGCTTTTTGCGGCCTTCTCCGGCGCGCCGCCGTGCGCCAGGAACGAGGAGTTGTGATAATACTCAATGACATTGACCGTATTGGAAAAGCAGAAGGCGGCGGAGAGCTTGACCTTATATTTCGGCTTGTCCGCCCGGTCTCTGCCCTTCCGCTCTGTCTGGATGAAATAGGGCTGGGTCAGGGGGTTTTCGCCCGCCAGCTCCGCAACATAGTCAATGATTCCGTTTTCATAGAAATAGTCCGTCGTCTCAAGCTTGCCGTCCACCTCGTTTTGCAGGCGGAACGTGATACCCGCGTTGACAACGGCCTGCTTTTTCAGCGTCTCTTCAAAATACGAGAGCGGGATGTCAATATCCGTAAAGACGTCCAGGTCGGGCTTCCAGCGGATGAGAGAGCCTGTCCGCTTTTTCGAAAAATCAGCAGACTGGAGGCCGCCGATGTTCTCCCCTTTTTCGAAGTGGAGCTTGTACGCCTTTGTATCCCGCCAAACCGTCACATCCATATATTCAGAGGAATACTGGGTCGCGCAGGAGCCGAGACCGTTGAGTCCGAGAGAATACTCATAATCCCCGCCATCCAGATTTTTATACTTACCGCCGGCGTAAAGCTCGCAGAATACAAGCTCCCAATTGTACCGCTTCTCTACCGGATTGTAATCCACCGGACAGCCCCGCCCGAAATCCTCCACCTCGATGGACTTGTCCGCAAAGCGGGTCACGATGATCAGGTTCCCATGGCCCTCTCTGGACTCGTCAATGGCGTTGGAAAGGATCTCAAACACCGCGTGCTGACACCCCTCCAGACCGTCCGAACCGAAGATGACGCCGGGCCGCTTCCGTACCCGGTCTGCGCCCTTTAAGGCGCTGATGCTCTCGTTGCCGTATTGTTCCCTCTTTGACATGCTGTATCCCCTATATATTGCGTATTTGGCCAGTACATTCCAAATATATAGTATAAACCACCGCATACAATAAATCAAGGAATATTCCCCGGCCGGATGGGCAGGCGTGCTCCAGGGTAAAATCCAGTGTTTTCAGGCATTTGCCGGAACACTGGGTTCTTTTTTATCTGGAAAGAGTGAAATTTGTATGGGAAAGTGGCGATCAGTTACGGGAAAATTATGTCCGACAATAAGCAATTAACTATTTAGTAATAGCCATAGGGAAATAATATCACCTGTTCACGGAAAGAAATTGAACAGGTGATTGTTCTTTTATTTGTCAATTATCATTTTCTTGCAATAACCATGCCATTTTAACCTTTAATACCTTTGCAAATGCGGCAAGCTGTAAATCTGTTACCGGCCTTGCCCCGTTCTCAATTTTACCAATGGAACTGGCAGATAATGCAACCCCCACAACTGCTAATCTTGCACTGATATCCTGTTGTGTCGCTGGAGGTTTTTCAGCTAACCGTGCCCTTCGTATCTGGTTTCCCACTATATTTTTTTGTTGCTCCATTTTTCCACACCCTAAAACATATAGGTTGATTATATGGGATAAAGTGTGCTATAATCGGACTGTCAGTCCGATTATAGCTATTTAAATGGAGAAATTCTAAAAAGCTATGCGCTTAGCTATGCGTCCATAGTTACCCAATAATATATGGAGGGAAAATTATGTGAAAAAGCAATTTTATCTGTCATCGGCATTTTAATGTTGCTTAATCTTACGTTGACATTCTATAGATAATAGAAAAAGGGGATAAAGATAGAAATATGGTTGAATTTGAAAAAGCATTTGCTGATTTTATAGATCGACGGGAATATGATATAGCCGAAAATGCTTTGTTTTCTATGATTCGCATAGCTTTCAAAGCTGGCTGGCTGGCGGCCGAAGGAAACCCGCCGCAAACACAAAAAGTTATAGACATATATCATAAACCAATAGAAGAAATATCATACGCAGACTACATTGAAACGGATATTAAATTAAAAGATGAAAGCAAAAAACAACCCACATCTACTCATATCTAATGCGCCGCAAAAAAACTCGTGTTGTAATATGTTGTCATCCCGAGATATGTGATATAATGGAGAAAACTATAGGGCAGGAGATTTTCGCTATGAGAGCAGCACATATATGGCATGATATCTCGTGATGACCCCACTATCCAGTAAAAAGGACAATTAAAGGAGAGTAAAATAGATATGCTTAAAAAACATAAAAAAACCTGTAGCATTATCACAGTAATTACATTCATCATTATTGTTACGCTCACAGCCTGCGGTCAATTTCAAACAGAAAATTCCGATGATGCCGAGGCAACTTCAAGCGTCAAAACTATCCCAAATTTCATAGGCATGAACTATGATGACATATTATCTGATGATGAAATGACAAATAACTATTCATTTACGGCTCTAGAAACACAGTCTGATGAATACGAAAACAACACAGTTATTTTACAGACGCCGGATGCAGATACAGAAACAAAGGAAACTAATGATAAAACGGCTATCACAGTAGTAATTTCTGTAAATACATCTTCAAAAGTAGCCGAGGGCACATATAAATCTTACGATGACTTATCTACTGTTACTTTATCAGGAAGATTATTCTCAAAGTCCACAATAAACTATATACTCGGTACAGTAGTACCTGGCGGCACATGGGGAAATGTCGCATATATTCTATTGGACGAACCAATATACATAACGAATAATGTGGATCCAGGTGGAAATATTCGAGAACCCGCACTTTTAAGAATAATTGCACTCAATACCAATGATATTGATTTTGATGAATATATAGAATATACGCCTGAAAATAATGATAATCCACCGATAACTGTCACAGCCACTCTCACCGGTACAGACGGAACAAACGCATTTTGGTCGGGAGATGCTGCTGTACTTGATGAAATAACCCAAATCATTATAAACGGTGAGACAATATTAGATAAAGCCACAGAAACAGAAACGACAACATCAGACTCAGCCAACACTGTAAAAACATATTATGAACACGATACTGTGGAATTAACTGGGACAGTTAATATATACATAAGTGAATTACCTGTGTATGACCCGGAATGGGTATGTTTTTCATTTAATACACCTGTAAACTTTAACGTACAAACCCTTCGAGAGGATGGTAACACTGAAACATACGAGAATTGCACTTCTATTCAAATTTTTGATTCTGCCGATAACTGGAGAATCTATGAAGGGCAAACAATAACAATACAGGGTGTTTTATATGGGTATGGAGGCTCTAGCTCATACAGACTTCTATATGTTCTGTATGATACTGTTGTCGTGAACTAAATAAAAAAGACACTCCTTTTGAATAAAAAATTGGTAATATGATGGTACTTTCATTACTAGAGAACGAAGAATATAATCAGTATAAATTTATAGTGTTACACAGAGGTGATTAGTTTGAATATTGAGTTAAGTTTTGAGATCAGATTGTTAATTTCTGCGTTTATAATACTATTTGCACTCCTCATTATTTTTGCGATTGTTCAATTCCTTCAGAAGAAACACATAGAAAATCAAATTGAGGAATTGGCCTCCAATGCCCTTGAAATAACACCAGAAGAATTTTTTGAAATGCGAAACAAGAGTTTTGGCGGCAGAGGGAGCCCAAAATATGCCAATAAATTCAACTTTTCTGGCGTATATATCCTATATAATTGTTCAAAAGATATGTATTACGTTGGACAAGGTAAGCAAGTATTTGATCGTGTAAATAGTCATTTTACTGGCAAGGGAAATGGCGATGTTTATGCGGACTATAAATACGGGGATGAGTTTTCAATAAAAATGATTGCACTTGATGAAAGCGATTTTTATTCTCTCAACGAATTGGAACGGCATACAATTAGTACATATGACGCTTATGGCACTGGATATAATAAGACCCGTGGCAACCGGAAGTGATAATAAGACACTGGAGTGTTACGTTAGCGCTATTCATTATATCATTTATCCTTCACAGGGAAGGGAAACCGAAATGAAAATGGATGCCGAGAGGTATCCATTTTCATTTGCACCGGATCATAACAAGTGCCGATTAAAAAATTTCATTTTTCTCTTGACAAGTGATACAAACCTGTGTATTATTGTATTAAGCTCTTAATACAATAATACACCATAGGAGGTGACGATGTTGAGTTGGACGTTTACGGGGAACCGGCCGATCTACGCGCAGATCGTGGAGCAGATCCAGTTAAAAATCTTATCCGGGGAATACCAGCCGGGGCAGAAGGTCGCCAGCATCCGGGATCTGGCGGCGGAAGCCGGCGTCAATCCCAATACGATGCAAAAGGCAATGGGCGAGCTGGAGGCCGCCGACCTGGTTTTCACGCAGCGAACCAGTGGTCGGTTCATCACGGAGGACACAGAGAAAATCGCCAAGATTCGGCGTCATTACGCTGAGCAGTCCGTTCTGGACTTCATCAAGCAGATGCAGGGTCTGGGTTATGGCACTGATGAAATGATCACCCTGGTGTCGGCGATTATAAAGGAGGAGAATAAATGAGTTTCATACTGGAGTGCCGCGGGCTGACAAAGCATTATGCCGGCAGGCCCGCGCTGAACGGCATCGACCTGCAGCTGGAGCGGGGGCGCATCATCGGCTTGCTCGGACCAAATGGCAGCGGGAAAACGACGCTGATCAAGCTGGCAAACGGGCTGCTGACCCCGACAAGCGGCGAGATCCTGATCGCCGGGAGCAAACCCGGCATCGAGACGAAAAAGACCGTCGCCTATCTGCCGGAGCAGACGTATCTCAGCGACTGGATGCGTGTCCGGGATATGCTGGCTTACTTCGCGGATTTTTATGAGAACTTCCGCGTCGACAAGGCCCAGGATATGCTCCGCCGCCTAAACATCGGCGAGGGCGACCGTCTGAAAACCATGTCCAAGGGGACGAAGGAAAAGGTTCAGCTTATTTTGGTCATGAGCCGCGAGGCGGATCTCTATCTGCTGGACGAACCGATCGGCGGCGTCGATCCCGCGGCCAGAGATTACATTCTGGAGACCATTATTTCAAATTACAGCGAGAACGCAACCGTCCTCATCAGCACCCATCTGATTACAGACGTTGAAAAAGTTTTGGATGAGGTCATCTTTATCAATCAGGGCTCCATTGCGCTGCAGTCAACAGTGGACGAGATCCGGGAGAACCGGGGCACCTCGGTGGACGCGCTTTTCAGGGAGGTATTCAGATGTTAGGAAAACTCATAAAGTACGAGTTCAAGGCCACATACCGGCTTTTTCTCCCGACATACCTGGGCACCATTCTATTTGCCATCCTCGCGAAGCTCTTTACGAGCATCAACTCCCTGGCGACGTTTGCGGGCGGCGCGTTCATGGGCGTCATCATCGCCATCTATGTCATCATCATCCTCATGAGCCTTGTGCTCACGCTTGTACTGATCATTCAGCGGTTTTATAAAAACCTGACCAAGGATGAGGGCTATTTAAGCCATACCCTTCCGGTCGGCGTAGACAGCCACATCTGGGGCAAGCTCATTCCCGCCGTGGTCTGGAACATCGCCACCACCGTTGTCGTCGTCGCCAGCATCCTCATTGCGACCGGATCAAAAGAGGTGTTCGACGGCATCGCCTATGTCTGGCAGTGGTTCACCGAGTTCTTTGCGGCCTATGTCCAGATGCCGCTTTGGCTGTTCATCCTGGAGCTCTGCATCATCGTACTCATCTCGACAGCGTCGTCCATTGTGAATTTTTACTCCGCTATAGCCATCGGTCATCTCTTCACAAAGCGGAGGGTGCTCATGTCCATCGTCGCGTATTTCGGCATGGCCTTCATCGTCAGCATGATCTCGTCGGGCATCACGGGCGGGATTTGGACGGATCTTGATTACACCCTCACAAACATCACCGGCAGCACCGTCACGATTGCCCTGGCCATCTACGCCCTTTATGAAGTGGTCTTAGCCGCCATCTACTACTTCATCACACGCTACATCTTCTCAAGGCGCCTCAATCTGGAATAAGCCAACAGAAAACCGATGCGCCGGACGCAAAAACGTCCGGCGCACTCTTTTATTCCCTCTTGCCGCCTTCCTCTTTTTTCCCGTCACTCCTTTCCCCGGCTGCGTTTTGCGTCATAGTAGTCGATAAACTGCCGGGCCACGCGGGGCGTCCGTCCGCCGTGGGCGATCTCCCACTTGTTTGCGTGTTCGCGCAGGTCTGACGGTTCCGCTTCAATCCCCCGCTCCGCGGCCAGGTACCCGATCATGGCGAGGTATTCATTTTTGTTCAGAGACAGATAGGGAATCCGCAGTCCGAACCGGTCTGAGAGGGATGATTTTTCCTGAATTGTCTCCGAGACGTGAATGTCGTCTCCGGCGCGCTCGCCAAACGTCTCCCGGATCATATGGCGGCGGTTGCTCGTGGCGTAGACCGCCACATTCATGGGCCGGGTGCCGAGGCCGCCCTCCAAAACGCTTTTCAGCGCGGAAAACCCGGCCTCCTCCCCCGAAAAGCTGAGATCGTCAATAAAGAGGATAAACTTCTGACTCATATCCGGCAGCATGGAGAGCAGTTTCCGCAGGCCACCGAGCCCCTCGCGGGTCACTTCGATGATCCGCAAATTTTGAAACGCCGGTTCATGGATCAGCGCCTTGACCGTTGCGGACTTCCCTGTGCCGCTGTCGCCGTGAAGCAGGACGTTCGCGGCTCTGCCGCCCTCGATGAGCACCTGGGTATTCTTGTAAACCTCTTGCCGTTGCCATTCATAGCCGATCATATCGGCGGCGCTGAGGGGATCGGGGTTTTCAAGCCCGACCAGCATGTCCCCCTCCCAGACGAAGGCGCGCGCAGATGCGAAAACACCGAACCCGTCCCGCTGATAAAAGCCCGTCAATGCCTCCAAATCAATGGGATCGCCCGCGGCGATCTCCGGGAGCTCCGGCTGGCCATGACAGCGCTCCGTGACCGCCTCCTTCAGGCCGGGCAGGAAGACGCCCAGGAGCCGGTTGAGAATCGAGATATCCCACTTAGCCGCCGTCAGGAGGAGATCCCCCTCTCCGCGGGCCGCCGCCGTGGCATAGGGGCAGTCACTGGTGCGCATGTGTGAAAGCAGATACGCGCCGCAATCCGTTCCGGCCAGCCGGTAGTAGAGCTCCGCATAGGCCGAAAGCAGCGTGATCTGCTTTGATTCCCGTGTATTCAGCGCCTCCGCCAGGGTCAGGATCGGCGTCATAACCGGCAGATCCAGAATCTCCCGATATAGCATTAAGGAGCTCAGCTCCAAATACATGTTTTCCATGGTCTCTCCTTCTCGTACAATTTTCCAGACAATTATATCAGAAATCCATCCTGATGAACAGAAACCGGCCATTTCCCAGAGCAGGCCGGAGAAAATTAGATTTCAATTTCAAATGGGCTTTTTCAGAATTTCCCCAATATCCTGCGTGAAGAATTGAATACGCGGTTCATTTTACAATCGGCCCCCATCTCCCCCTGTGCCCACGGCCCCCTTTTTGCATAGTATGAGTATGGGGTATCCCGCGACAAACCGATTGCATTTACATAGAAGGAGACCGCAAAATGAACGAAATGTTTGACATGAACAATATGCCCGGGCGCACTCAATCTGACATGGCCAATTCGTTTGAGATGACCAATCCGTCCGGATTCCTGGCGGAGACGGAGAGCAGTTATCCGGAGATCTTCCATCGCCTGATGCCATACGTCAGTGAAAAGGCCGCGGCGATCACCGACCCCTTTGAGATCAGGCCCCGCGACATTGAGCGCATGGCCGACGAGGTTTTGACTGAAAGCGGCGTCATGATGAACCCGCCCAGAGGACACAGCAGCGAGTCTATGCGAGACGTCGCCAGAATGCTCATGACCGCTGAGATTGACCGGATGTATGACTCCACAAGCGCCCTGTTTCCGATTTTCGCCCCTCCGTTCTTCTTTGGACCCGGTTGGGGCTGGGGTCCTCGCGGCGGCTGGGGCTGGGGCCGCGGCCACTGGAGAGGGTAAGCTGCACAATCCATATCGAGAAAACTGCCACGGGGCTGCCGCTTGAGAGCGGCCCCGTGGCAGTTCATGTTTGGGCTAGCGGCCCATCCGGTGAGGTTTTGAAGTGTGTCGGCGGATGGGCCGCTACATTGCCTCGTCCATTTTTTCAAATTGGCTGTTGTAGAGGTCTGCGTAGAAGCCGCCCTTTTCGAGGAGCTCCCCGTGGTTTCCCTGTTCGGCGATGTCTCCCTCCCGGATGACGAGGATCAGATCCGCGTTGCGGATGGTGGACAGGCGGTGGGCGATGATAAAGCTGGTTCTGCCCACGGTCAGATTGTCCATGGCCTTCTGGATCAGAACCTCCGTCCGGGTATCGACGGAGCTGGTCGCCTCGTCGAGGATCATGATCCGGTTATCCGCCAGAATGGCCCTGGCGATGGTCAGCAGCTGCCGCTGGCCCTGAGAAATGGAGGCGGCGTCCTCTCCCAGCTCCATGTTGTAGCCGCCGGGCAGCGCCTGGATGAAGTGGTCGGCGTGGGCGGCTTTGGCTGCGGCCCGCACCTCCTCGTCGGTGGCGTCCAATCGGCCGTAGCGGATGTTCTCCATGATGGTACCCGTGAACAGCCATGTGTCCTGTAAAACCATACCAAACAGCTCCCGCAGCTCCGTGCGGTCAAAATTGCGGACGTCGTATCCGTCCACGAGGATTTTGCCGTCCGTGACATCATAAAAGCGCATGAGGAGCTTGACAAGCGTTGTCTTCCCGGCGCCTGTGGGGCCGACGATGGCAATTTTCCTGCCGGCGGCGATCTCGGCGGAGAAATCCTTGATGACGACGACGTCCGACTTATAGCCGAAGCGCACATGATCAAACGTCACAGCGCCCGTGATCTCATCCAGGGTGACGGGGGCGTGATGCGCCGCCTTCTGGTTCTCTTCCTCCAGGGCCAGAAACGCGAAAACCCGCTCGGCCGCCGCCGCGGTGGACTGGAGCATGGAGGAGACCTGTGCGATCTGGGCGATGGGCTGGGTGAAATTCCGGTTGTACTGGATGAAGGACTGAATATTGCCCACGGTGATCCGGCCCGTCGCCGCGAACCAGCCGCCCAGGATGGCGACGGCGACATAGCCCAAATTGCCGATAAAGCCCATGATGGGCTGCATGAGGCCTGAAAAGAATTGAGATTTCCATGCGGCCTGGTGCAATACCTTGTTGGACGCCTCAAATTCCGCAATCACGGTTTCCTCATTGTTAAACGCCTGAACGACCTGTATGCCGCTGAACGTCTCCTCCACGGTTCCGTTGATATGCCCCAGGTACTCCTGATTCCCGCGAAAATATTTCTGGGACTTTTTCACCACAATGCTCACCGTAATCGCCGAAATCGGCATGATCACGACGGCCACAAGTGTCATCACCCAGTTGATGCTGAACATCATGACCAGCACGCCGATAATGGTGCAGACGGCGGTGATGAGCTGGGTCGCACTCTGGTTCAGGCCCGTCGTCAGGGTGTCCACGTCGTTTGTGACGACGGACAGCACCTCGCCGTGCTGGCTGCCCTCAAAATAGCCCATGGGCATGCGGTGAATCTTGGCGGAAAGCTCTTCCCGCATTCTGTAGGAGGTTTTCTGTGTGACGTTGGTCATCAAAAAGCCCATGATCAGGCTGAGACAGGTGCTGACAATGTAAAGGACGATGAGCAGAATTAAAATGTTCGCAATGGCGCCGAAATCGATC
>Ga0153947_1001386_pt1 | contig 11427 bp, 12 predicted proteins | sample TSNJ031MetaG_FD_104697 | JGI IMG/M metagenome (GOLD analysis project Ga0153947, IMG submission 104697) | Attine ant fungus gardens microbial communities from New Jersey, USA - TSNJ031 MetaG | ecosystem: Host-associated > Fungi > Mycelium > Unclassified | place: USA: New Jersey, Wharton State...
AAAGCCTATGACAAAGCGATAGTACCTATACAAGGCAGAATATCGGCGGAATACCGGAAGGATGTTTGTATGAACCTGCTGAAGGATTTTCTGGATAGTATGGGGATTTAGATGTAAAAAACAGAGCTGTAACAAAACAGCCCTCAAAAAACTAAAAAAATCTCGTTCATATGAAAAGATGGGCGAGATTTTAATTTAGGGCTTACCCAAAAACTGAAAGTGGCGCAAAACCGGAATAAAATTCCAAAACATGATATAATGAGAGCAAGGAAAAGGATAAAAAAGAGATAAAAACCTTGCAGGAGGAAGGGCAAAAATGTATAAAGCAGATGATCAAATCAGTTTAGCGGAATTCATGTCGCCATTCGGGGAGCTTAATCAAAATAGTCGCTGGATAAAAATAGCGAAACTGATTCCATGGACAAGGTATGAACAGAAATAGGGTGTGCGTCACAGAAGTAGGCGAAAGAGAAAACCTTTGACAAACAAAAGATTTCTTCATGCAATTATATAGTAAATACACTATATAATTGAGGAGGAGTATTCTCATGTTTGACTTAAAGTGGTTGAACTGCCACGAAAAAGCCCAGAACATACCGACAGAAGGCGCGGCAGGCATATATTTAATCAGCAGCAGAGGATGTACGATTCGAAGACACTTTCTGTAAAAATGCAGCTTGTGTCGCCTGGTCTTTGATGAATACTGAACCCTGTTATGATTTGATTCTCCGTCCCTATCTGTACATTGTATCCAGGGTTTAACTGCCCTTGCTGGAAAAGAAAGGCTTCGTCATCACCAAACCGCCTGAATCCACTTGATTTTATGCTCTGTCTCTTGGCTGCCATTTCTGTTTGACGGCGGGCTGCTTCTTCTTACTCTTTTCTATCCACTGTCATTTTCTTTTTTTTCAAACAAACCTCCAAATGATGCTTTCATTTTACATCATTCGGAGGTTTACACAAATCTTGGGACGGTCTCTATATCAAAAACAAAACTGCTATCTGACCTCTTATACTTCGATATATTTTTTCAAGCTTTTTCCTTTTTCAGGAAGAACCACGATACATGATCCACCAATTTTTGCATATAAGCCATATACTCCGGATCATGACCTATCATTTCCATTGATACAGTCACATCGTTATCACCATAAATTGCCTTTATTTCCTCGTACAAGTCTTTGCTCTGCGCTACGCTATAACAACTTTTCTCCGCTCCGAAAAAGGGGTGTTTGTCTCCAAATAATTCTGACGTTGTATCCAACACGCAATTGGCCAAATGCACATGGTTACAAAAAGGTTTGCAAAGCGCTAATGCAGCACCGACTTCTTCAAATAACTCAGTAACATGCGCTACATCCATTGTTAACCGCACGTTAGGTAAACTTAGCTTTTTGAAGAGGGAATATGCCTGCATTGACGGGCCGATCAACTGGCACATATCCACCGACCTATCACAGGGTTCAAGCAATAAAATAATATCTTTACCTGAGAAATCTGAAAGCTCCCGGAGAGATTTTTCCAACGCAGCCATCGCCAACACTTCTTTTTTGGGATCTGCGGGATATGCGCCGCCCTGGATCAACGTACGCTTGGCGCCGGATTTTATAGCTTTTTCAATACTTCTTTTCATAAAATCGACCGAGTAACGACGCTGTTCTTCTTCTTCGGAGCAAAGCCGACACTTTGAATTGCGTTTCTGATCCATACCTGACAGAAATATCGGTTCAAAACCTCGATCCCTTACGGCATCCCCAAAACGCCGGGCACGCTCTTCATCAGTATAAAACTCTATAACACTCAAATCAAACTGCATCAAATAATCCAACGCCTCATTAAACAACTTTTCGTCATGTTCCGATGCCGAGATAGCGTTTGTTAATACTAAACCTTTTTTTAACATGTGGATCAATCCTTTCAGCACATATTTTCAATACAGAATTTCCCTCTGTTTTGCACTTCATGGAGAAAAAACAATTCTAGGGATTTATCCGAACTGCTTACCCAAACCATTCGAGAATGCCACGCAATAAACGCAGGGTTTCGCTGGCCCCGGATTCAATGCCGCTCACAAGCGCCTCTATGCTTTCCTTTGCTTTCCTTTGCTTTCCTTTGCTTTTATTTCAATCCTTCATATGTAACGCTCATGCCCTCCGTAGCATCACGCTGAACACCGTAGAAAGGGGCGGGATATCTTAACCCATTACGTGACAACGCCTCCATTCCCTCGATTGCCCTGAGAAAATCCACGGGCTTCAAGCAGATCAGCATTTCCTCATCAAGAGTACAGCCATAGCGACGTTCCGCAAAGCAAGGGATAGACACCGAAGGCTCCCCTGTAGCAATAGCCTTTCCCCAAGTGTCGGAACATGTGGATTCTCCTACAATACTGGAATGGATGACCCGATAATCGCGCCATTGCAAGCCATTAATAAAGTGAATCATCTGGCCTGGCGTCATATATAGCATACAAATATCCGGCGTATCCAGCCGTCCACTCTCAAGAGGCGATATAGCGCAAGCCGTATAACGGCCATACTCAACTGTATACATTGCCGCCTGATGAGCGGCCGATTCATGGAGCCTTTCGTACCAAACACCGTGAAATTGTCTACCCGACAGAAATTCATCACCACGCGGGTCAAAGCCCAGAACGGAACGGCACTGGGGCGCTAAAATATTTTCACGCGTAAATCCCACCGTGAAATTAAGTCTTGCCGCCTGGCCTACCATCTGGCAGACCAAAAATCTTTCCCCATCCTTGGGGCAACGGATTTTCGGCACTACCTTCATCTCGTCTTCTGTTTCAAATAATTTCATGCCTATCGGTGTAGTCTTAACCCGGAGCACCCGCTGAAGACGCGTGATCAAATCTTTCCAGATGATCTCCAAAATGACCTCTCCTTTTTTATTTGTCCAACTTTCCCGGCACCGACACAGCATATATCCGCCGGACAAGTCAGAAGCGGTTTTAAGTTGTTCCTCAAACCTGATTGCACCAACTCATTGGTGACTTCTACGACTCTTACCCAGATAAGCCTCGCGGACGCGGGAGTTGTGAATGAGCTCTGAAGATTTTCCGTGGAAACTGATCGCCCCCTGTTCTATGACATAGGCTCGATCAGATACTTCCAAAGCCAGAAGCGCGTTTTGCTCTACCAGTAGGATAGGGGTTCCAGCTTTGTTGATTTCTATGATTTTTTGAAACATTTCGTCTATCACTTTTGGGGCCAAGCCCATGGAGGGTTCATCCAGCATCAGCAACTTGGGCCTGCCCATTAATGCCCGGCCTACCGCCAGCATTTGCTGTTCTCCTCCACTGAGGCTCCACGCAAGCTGACTGCTCCGCTCCTTAAGCCGCGGAAAAAGCATAAACACCCTTTCCAGATCACTTTCGATATTCTTGCGGAAAAAGCCAGCCCATGCCACGCTTCCAACCGCCAGATTCTGCTGCACGGTTAGTCCCGGGAAAACACATCGGCCTTCCGGAACTTGTAATATCCCTTCGTTGACAATTTGCTTTGGGGACAATTTTGTGAGTTCCTTATTGTTATAGGATACAATTCCCTGTTTTGCCACATGGCCAGAAATGGCATTGAGCAACGTAGTCTTTCCCGCGCCATTGCTACCTACTATGGCAACCAACTCGCCGTCACCCACTTGGAGGTTGATGCCATGGAGCGCTTCGATATTCCCGTAGTGCGCTCTTAGGTTTTTTATTTCAAGCATCGCGCTTCCTCCCCAAATATGCTTCGATTACGACTGGGTCATCCTGAATTTGAATCGGCGTTCCTTCGGCGATAAGGTTGCCAAAATTGAGCACAGCGATCCGATGACAGACAGACATTACCAAGTCCATTCGGTGCTCAATGAATAGCACGGCGGCATCCATCTCCAAAGCAATCTGCACCAATGCTTCAACTTTTTCAAGCTCCTTTTGGTTGAGCCCAGCTGCCGGTTCGTCCAATAACAGCACCTTAGGGCGGGATAAGACAGCTCGCACTGTCTCCAAGAGTTTCTGCTCCCCATAGGATAACTTTCCTATGCCCTCGCTGAAATCTTGATTAAGGCCGGACACCTGCAACAGCCGATCCAACAGTTCTTGCTGCTGGGAAGCTTGTATATGATTTTTCTTTTTGCGCGCCAAATCGGTACCCAAGTAGATATTGGTTGCGATATTGCTTCTTTGGAGCAGATGGGGATGTTGGAAGGTGCGCGTGATTCCCTTGAGCGCCCTTGTGTGTGCGGGGAGGCGTGTGATATCCGTATCTTCCACGAGGATATTCCCTTCATCAACTCGGTAAACACCTGTGATCAAGTTGATTAAAGTAGATTTTCCCGCTCCGTTAGGGCCGATCAGCCCCAGCACCTCTCCAGCGAACATTTCAAAGGAGATATCCTTTGCCGCAATTACTCCACCAAAACGTTTGCATACCTTATCCAGCTTTAACACTGTTTTCGTCTGCCTAACGGCGTCTACTTCTAAACTTGTCATATAGGTCTTTTCCTCCTCCGATCAGGCCTTCGGGCAATACAATCATCAGCCCCATTATTCCCATACCGTACATCAACATCATGTAATCTTTGAGTGGACGGAACCATTCCGGCAGTAAAGTAATAATTAAACTACCTACCAGCGCACCCGCTGGCGAAGATGTTCCTCCCAACATAATAATTACCAAATAGAGTTGCGATGTGGATAGTATGAAGCTGGTGGAACTAATGTAACCCGACAAAAACGAAAACAAAGCGCCTGCTGCGCCGCACAATATTCCAGATAAAGCGAACGCAATATCCTTGGTTATCAAGCTATTAATCCCCATACAGTTAGCGGCGGTTTCATTATCTCGGATGGCCATGAAAGACCTGCCTAAGGAAGATCGATATAGCATCCATACCATCACCGTGGCCCCAGTAGCAAACGCAAGGATTAGATAGTAGTTTGCCATCCCGCTTCGTACCTGGAATGGCCCTATGCCAAATGGCGGGATATCCGATATGCCCAGAGCGCCTCCGGTTCCTGCTGTCCAGTTTAAAAACAGGCCGTTGAGTACCATCATCATCCCAATGGTAGAAAAGGCATAATAATAACGCTTCAGACGAAAGAGCACTAAGCCGATTAAAAATGCGAAGAGGCCCGTACCTGCCATACTGCCCAGCATGGCAATAATAGGCGGAACATGCAGACGGGTGGTCAACAAAGCAGTGATGTACGCGCCGACTCCCCACAACCCGCACTGCATAAATGAGGACTGGCCACACATTCCAAAAAGCACATATAAGCTGAGTACGCACATGTAGGTGATAATCGTTAGGCAGAGAACTCGAATAAAATAGTGAGAAACCGCCAACGGCGCAAGCATTGCCACCAACATCAGCAATGCGCTAGTAATGGCGGATGATCTACCTAAGCCTTTGATTTGCCTCGTCAAAAAACCGCCGCCGGTGTGGGTGGCCTGATTTGTTGTACTTATAACATAGAGGTTTGGGATGTTTTTTTTCAATATTTACACCTACCTTACGACTTTTCCGCAGTTTTTTCACCAAATATGCCTTTTGGGCGGATTAATAGGCTAACTACCAATACCAAGAACACAATTGTATCCTTGTATGTGGTGGAGATATAGGCGCCGCCGAAAACTTCTACCAGCCCAATGAACACGCCGCCTATAATCGCCCCTGGAATGCTGCCAAATCCGCCTATCACTATGGCGGCGAAGGCCTTTACTCCGGAAGAGCCCCCCATGGTATTTGTGACGAAATAGACCGGTGACAAAAGCGCGCCGCTAAGGCCGGTGACCAGCATGCTGAGGAAAAAGGTCACAGCGATGGCGGTACCCACCGGTATCCCCATCAGTGACGCGGCATATTGATTTTGAGCAGTGGCTTGCATAATACTGCCCAACTGCGTTTTCTCCAACATGATATAGATACCCGCGATGACCACGATAGCAATGGCAATGATGATAAGATACTGCCATTGCAGAACGGCTGTGCCGATCTTTGCGGTGCCAGCAACCAACGGCTTGGTGGCGCGGGGCGTAGCCCCCCATATCAGCTTTGCCCCTTCACGCATGAAGATGGAGGCCCCCAAAGTACTGACCACTATAGCTTTATCTTGCGCGTTGCGCAGTGGCCAATAGCAAACAAATTGGAATACAATTCCAGAGACTCCAACTACCAGCGTGGTAATGAGGAGGGATATCCATGCGCTAAACAAGGCCATTTGGATTAGGGTATAGTAAACGAACCCACCTAGCATCAAAAAGTCACCCTGCGCGAAGTTGACAATCCCCACGGCTCGGTAAATCAGTACCATTCCAATGGCTATAAAGCTATATACGGCCCCCAAAGAAATGCCTGTTAGTAGCAGTTGTAGATTCACGGGTTCACCTTCCTTTTCTCAGTTAAGCTAGGTCATGTTGACACTATCGCAACCAAATTACATAAAAAAAACTGAATGATAGCCAAGAACATGACGTCAGTCTTGTCGTATCGAGTGCAAACCTTTCGAAACTCATTTAGCCTACGAAAGAGTCGCTCGGCCATGTTGCGCCTTTTGTATTTCACTTAGTCGTATTCCCAAGGGTCTTTACGGTTTTTCTTGGGCGGAACAACGGCGTCATGTCCATATGTGGCAGCCAGGATGCGGGTTTCGTCACCTTCATACGCTCTGTCCATCAGCAATTACCAAACTCCTTGGGCTGCCAAAAGAGCAATGCAGCGAATCTGAATGGCAGCCACAAAAGAAGCCATGGTTTTTCATAACGTGTGGCAATGCCGCGCCATTGCTTCAAATGCAGAAACGCGTTCTAGACAAGATGGCGCGGCACATCCCTTCCATTTAAACAGTTGGTCCAAGAATTATCGGTATGAGAAACCGTGCGAAACAACCCAATTACCTGCTTTGACAGGCAGTTCAACAACGATAACGTAAGGGTGAAACCGAAAAGACTATCCATATGTTTAGTTGACGCTACATACTAGTTACCTGGCTGAGATCATATCCAACACTACAGGTACGCCGTTTTGAACCTGGGTCAATAGTACGCCAGTGCCGCCTCTGCCTTTTTCATCGAAGGAAAAAACAGTAGAGGTACCCTCAAAGTCTTGGATTTTGTAGACGGCATCCCGAATCGCAGTACGGTCAGTGGAACCAGCGATCTTAATAGCTTCCGCCAAAAGTAGCAGTTGGTCATAGACCACGGATGCGGTAAAATCGGACTCAATTCCAAACTTCTCTTTATACTTGGGAGCAAACACCTTCGTTTTTGGCCTGGGGCTGGTCGGTACGTAGTCTACGCAGGAATACACGCCCTCGGCAGCCTCACCCGCCAAATCCAATGCGATCCTACTGGGAAATGATGTGTTACCCACGATGGGTATAGTCATCCCCATGTCCCGAATCTGCTTCATCATAAGCCCTGCCTCAATTTGAAGCGCATAAGCCAGAATCACTTCTGCCCCGGCCTGCTGTATGCGGACAATCTGGGCAGTGAAGTCTTTTTCTCCGGTATTGAAAGCGTCACAGGTGACCGCCTCAATACCCCTGTCCTTTAAAGCGCCGACTGCGGCTTCCATCTGGCCTTGCCCGGCGGCGTCGCTGTCGTAGAGAATTGACAGCTTAGTCGCGTGGAGAGTATCCACGCCATAGTAGGCGACAGCGGCCGCCACAATGCCGTCAGATGAGCGTGCTTGGAACATCCAATCATTATCCAATTCTCCAATTGCTACTGCCGAACCGCCTTGCATCGTAGGGATCTGCGCCTTAGCTACTTCGCCGGCAATAGCCAAGCCCCTCGTGCTGAAATAGGGTGCTACTATGCCGACAATCGAGTCATCTTGAGCTAGCTTGTTATAGGCGTTGACAGCTCCCGGGTCACTGCCCATGTCATCTTCTACCACCACTTCAACCTCGCGACCCAACAATCCGCCACTGCCGTTGATCTCTTCTAAAAACAGTTCCATTGCGTTGCTGGCATATTCTCCCACCAATGACTGTTCTCCCGTGAGACTACTAATTAGGCCCAACCGTATGGGTCCGCCAGCCTCAGTAGACGACGAACCTTCTGGCTCAGTGGAAGCGGCGGAAGCCAGATCTGTACTCGAGGGCGAAGCGGAAGAGGAATTCGTTGCGGAAGGCGCCGCACAACCAGCAATGATGCTAATGCAAAGAATTAATACACAGATCTTTGTTACTAATCTTTTCATGTTATATTCTCCTATAATTTTTATATCATTCATCATGTAATGCATACCATACGATTTTGAAGGAAGACAATGGAAGTCATGCTATTTCAGATCGATATAGGAAATGCCAAGAGAATCCTTCTTGCGTGTCAACGCCGGCTCATCGTCAAGGATCAGGAACGCCAATTCTAGCAGATACAGAACTTCATTGCCTTCGTGCAGATGCCCGGTATAACTTTCGACGGAATTTCCATGTGTACACGTCAGATGAATGTGCGGCTCGCCGTCAAGCACTATCCCCTGCATACACCCAATCTCCACTGCTTCATCCAATGTGATTTGCTTATCCACCGGAACGTCAGTGTTTTGAATTGTGTAGTGGATATTCAACTTTCGAAATGATCCGACACCAGAGATAAGCACTGCATTTTTAACCTCTAGCCTTTCCAGTTGCTCAATGATTGTCTCCAGCACAAGCTCCCCTTTTTGCAGCTGCATCACGATCACCTTGCCGCTGCCAACACAGAAATTCCTCATTTGTTTTCCTCCTCCTTTCTCTCCTTATCAATCTATCTACCCTGCTTGCGGCATTCAGCCACGACGTCCAGCGCTGATTTCCAGCCGTCCTCGAACATGCTGCGGAACAACGCCACTGGACCAAACGCCTCGTACTCCTCCGGTGCAAGGCCATTTACTTCATACGCCTGTTTAAAGACGCGCAACTTGCAACACAACTCATCAATCACGCTAAACGGGGTAGGTCGACAGAATTGCCGCACCACCGACGGGTTTTGGGCGATTAGTTCTTCGGAGGTGCCAACCCAGTTGATTGTGACTCCCGAGTCGGCGCCGACCATGTCGGTAAAATGATGCAACGCACGCGCTCCACCAGAAAGCGAGCAGATGGTGTAACCGCGCTCGTGCTTAATCTGCTCAATCTTTCGCATGATTTCGAGGCCGGCATACCATAGAGTATCGGGCCATATATCAATTTTTTGGTTTTTCACATATTCAGAGAGATGCTGGTCAAAGATGCCGGCAATCTGTGCAAAGATAAGTGTTGCCTTAGCTTGGCCTTTGCGTTTCAGTTCCTCATACAACTCGGCAACATCGATGAACTGGGCTACGCTCATCACTTCGGTGGCTAACACCGGCACACCAGTCGAAAGCAACTCTCTGATCGCCAGAAGCCCGTTTGGCGTTACAGGAATTTTCGCTAAGATATTGGATGATACAGCGGTATTTGCTCTTGCGTAGCCAATAATATTATCCACGGTTTCTTTGAAGGGATCGCCCTGAATTGAGACAAAGCCTTTATTGCCGCCCGAAAGATCATGCAAAGGTTTAAAGATTGTCGCAATCTCTGACACAACGCGCCTTTGTACATTTTCCAACACCTTGGTATCGTTCGTTTCCTCCGATAACTCCTCGCGGATAACCTCATGAATGAATTTGCGTTCCTCGGCGTCCACGAGCACTTTGCTGAGGAGGGCAGGGTTGGTCGTGCACCCCACCGCCCCGTAGCTGATGGATTCTTTAGCTTGCATTCGCGTGGGGTTGTTTACCCAGTAACGGGTAGGCGTAAGGTGTTGGACTCGCTTAAAATACGAATCCAGTTTTGTTATTGTCATACTTTCTCCTTTCTGGTTATCCCTTTAAGTCCGCAAAGGACAACCCGCAATCCTGTCCGGATGAATTTTGTTTCCTCTTTTCCGCAGGTTCTTCTATGCAAATTATTTGACCCCTTCGTTATTGCTGTGGCTGACTCAAAGGGATACCCCTATTTCCCTTTTTTCTAATTCTTATCGCGTGGTTGGAATGTCCGTTCTCACCGGGTGCTTGGGCATATACGCTCCCTTCTTAAGAGCGCTCCCTGGTCATCGTGATAAAACGGCTCCCAACGTAGAACATGTGCTCTTCCATAGCTTTGGAAGCTAACTTCACATCGCGTGCTGCTACAGCCTGATAGATGCGCTCGTGTTGTACAAAGTAGTTTTGCATGATATTATCCTGCTCGCCCTCTTCGCCCTTCCTTTCGAACCATAGGGAGTGGATCCAATCCATCATACTGTCTTTCATCAACAGCATGATTTGAAACAGAAACGGGTTACGACACATCCTACCTAATGTCAAGTGGAAGCTGTGATCTTGGCGGGATTGTTCGTCGGGATCCTTTTCATATCGCATTTGCTCAATGATAATGCGCAGACTTTCTATGTCTTCATCTGTGGCCTTTTCGGTCGCCAGTTCCACTATATCCACTTCTATCTTCTTGCGAACTTCCACCAGTTCTTCTCTGTTGCTAGGACTCATCTTATTCATGAACTCCAATTGATGCGTGAACAGACGACTGAAAGCCTTCGCCACGAACATACCTTCGGGTACACGCACCTCAATAAGTCCTAGCACTGACAAGGCACGAGTAGCCTCACGGATCGAACTGCGGCCCACATCAAAAATTTTCATCATCTCTTTTTCAGTGGGCAGCTTCTCGCCGGGTGCTACATCACCTGATAGGATCAACTCGATGAGCTGATCCGCTACGTTGCCAGAAAGGGTCTCATTGCTTACAGGCTTTAATCTATCTAACAAATTGTCACCACCCAATACATAATGCCTGAACGCCACTTTAATCTTGGCTTACTGAGCCGGTGTAAGGCCCATCATCTCACGCGCCTGGGCAACAGAAGCCAAAGGACGGTTCATCTCCTCGGCAATACGGCGTATACGCGCTACTTGTTGAGCATTGCTTTGGGCAAGCTCTCCCTTTCGGTAGTACACATTATCTTCAAGACCAACACGCACGTGCCCGCCCATTATGATAGATAGCACATTCAGCGGTAGTTGGTAGGGGCCTGTAGCCGGCACAAAAAAGATTGTGTCCTTGGGCGCATTCTCAATCATATTGAACACATTCTGCGGACAGGGATATGCACCGGTTTGAAAGCCCATGACGAACTGCATCACGTAAGGCGGATCGATCAGTTTTTTAGAAATCAGATCGTTCACAGTCCAAAACTGTCCCTGATTAAACACTTCTATCTCAGGCTTAACGCCGTTCTCCTTCATCATTTTGGCCCAGTAACGCACGTCGCCATATGTAACAGGGATGCACAGGTCATTTTCCTGTGCGTCACGCGGGCTTTTAAGCGGTGCTTTCCGTTCCTTAAACACCCGCTCAAACATAAACGGGCCTGGGTTGAGGCTGGCCATATCCGGCTTGCACCGAGCCAGTAC
>Ga0153947_1001389_pt1 | contig 11406 bp, 16 predicted proteins | sample TSNJ031MetaG_FD_104697 | JGI IMG/M metagenome (GOLD analysis project Ga0153947, IMG submission 104697) | Attine ant fungus gardens microbial communities from New Jersey, USA - TSNJ031 MetaG | ecosystem: Host-associated > Fungi > Mycelium > Unclassified | place: USA: New Jersey, Wharton State...
GAGCATGACGCTGATTGTTCTCTTTATAGACCATCCCTTCCTTTCCATTCCCATCCGGCGCGAGCCGGGGTTTTGTTGCTTTTTTCAAAAGTAACGCAAAAGCACTTTTGACACTTCGTATCATAAGCGCCCTTGCGCCCTACGGGGTAGATGGGGCTTTGCCCCGCCGTCTGCGGACGGCTCCCCAGTGCTCATCGCCCTTTGAAAAGGGCGGCCGCACGGCTTCCCTAAACTTTAATCACTCGCCGTTAGGCAGGAGGAATGGCGCTGCCATCCCTCCTGCCTAACGGCGAGTGTTTTCCGTGAGAAAAGGTCAATGGGTTCGGGTTGTATTTGCTGACGCAAATCTCCACCCGCAGGTATGCCCCATTGACTTTCCCTCCGCTCCCGTGACGGTCGTGACGATGGTGACGGTATTTTATATACCGCCACCGCTCCTAAAAATATCGACACAATCGTCACCATCGTCACGCCTCAGAAATGTCCAAGATCAGCTTAATATTTCTTCCGGCGTGGGTGCGATTGCTTTCATAGCGAATATGGTATTCGTTCCACAACCTGTCGGCTCCGACATTCAGCTTTCGCGTCAGAACATTTGGCTGAATATCCATCCTATCCAATCCATCAATCAGCTCCGTTGCGCTGCCGCTCCACTCGGGCGCGTCAGCCGTTACAAAACGAGCGACGGCCTCAAGTATCGGATCGGGCGGTTCCTTCCAAAGTTGTGTCTCTTTATCGGTCAACTGCCATAAACAACGGTCACGGTCAAAGAGAAGATGCAATTTTTGATCCTGCTGATCTCTACCGACGATTTCCAAAATGGCTTTGTTTTCAGTGCGCTTTTCCTTCTGCATAATGAACGCGCCATCTGCTGCGCCGAGCAGACCGTTGGTGCCGGATATTGTGTCAAAGGAATCGTCTGCCGTTTGCTTTCGCGTATGATGGACGAGCACGACACAAACATTGTGATGATCCGCAAATTGCTTGAGCCTTGTCACGATTTCATAGTCGCTGGCGTAACTATATTTCTCGCTGCCGACCTCACGGACTTTTTGCAAAGTGTCGATAATAATAAGCCTTGTGTCGGGATGTTCTCTCACAAACTTTTTGAGTTGGCCGTCCAGCCCTTCGCTCACATTTTTTGCGTGGGTGGCGAAATGGAAATCATCGATACTGTCCATGCCGAACATCCGCGACAGCCGCTTTTGCAGCCGAGCATAGTCATCTTCCAGCGCAAGGTAGAGGACGGTGCCTTTGTGAACGGGGTACTCCCACAGGGGAATACCGCCGCTCACATGGTAGCCAAGTTGTGCCATTAAGAAAGATTTTCCGACCTTGGGCGCTCCGGCGAATAAATGCGCGCCGGAACATAGCAGACCATCAATGACCTGCGCCCGCGGCTGGTAAACTGTGTCATAAAGTTCTGTCAGTGACACGGTATGCAGATAGTCAGGGTTATTCATTTTCCGCATATAATCGCACAGATAGTCCAATTCTAAATCATCATTGATCTCAGTCGATTTTTCGGGTATACTGGTTTCAAGTTTTAACGATGGTGATTGCCCCTCGCCTGTTGCAGCGGGCGAAAACAGGGCAGTCACTTTTTCTTTGGTCTCGACCATCAGCAATCCTCCTTCAAGCCTTCCATTGTTGTGGTGATAAGCTGAATCGTATCGAGCAAGTCGTCATCAACCTGCTCGCCGGAGCCAATGCGCTGTAGCTCGTCCAAAACGGCGGCAAGTTGATTTCGGAGAGCCTTATATACACGGGGATTGCCCTGTACCACTACATCAAAGCATTGCAGACGCCGGATAATATAGTCCTGCTTGGTCAGGCCGGATAGCCGGACGGCGGTTTCAATCCGCTCATCCTCCTCCGGCGATACACGGAACGCCACAGTCTTGTTGCGCCAGCGGCCTTTGTTATCCATACTTTTTAATGACATAGTATTCAAACTCCTTTCCCAGTTCTTTGGACATCCAATTTTTCCGCCATTTCCGTCTGACGTGTGGGAAACAGATGTGCATAGCGGTACGTAATGTCGATGCTCTCATGTCCCACACGATCAGCAATCGCCAGCGCCGTGAATCCCATATCAATCAGCAAACTTATGTGACTGTGACGAAGGTCATGAATCCGTATACGCTTCACCCCGGTTTCCTTGGAACCCCGATCCATCTCGTGATGAAGATAATGCTTGCTGATGGGGAAAATCCGGCTATCCGGCTCCACATTGTAAAACTGCTTGAGATAGTCCTGCATTTCGTCACACAAAAACTGCGGCATTGTTATGATGCGATTGCTCTTTTTGGTCTTAGGCGTTGTGATTACATCCTGCCCATTCAGCCGTTGGTAGGACTTGTTGATGCGTACCGTCTCGTTTGTAAAGTCGAAGTCCGCCGGAGTAAGCGCCAGCAGCTCGCCCTCGCGGATACCGCACCAATAAAGCATCTCAAAGGCGTAGTAGGACATCGGCTTGTCCATCATGGCATCGGCGAACCTCTCATATTCTTCCTTAGTCCAAAAGAGCATTTCCCGGCGTTCCTCAGTTCCCATATTGCCTGCTCTTTGCGCAGGGTTGAGTTGCAGCCCGTAGTATCGGATAGCGTGGTTGAAAATACAGCTAAGCTGGTTGTGGAGTGTTTTTAGATAGGTCTGCGAATAACGTTTCCCCTTGGAATCTGTCAGCTCACGCATTTCGTTTTGCCAGTCGATGACATCCTTCGCTGTAATTTCGGACAGCTTGCGTTTCCTGAAATAAGGAAGAATTTTCTTTTGAATGATGCTGTCCTTGGTCAGCCATGTGTTCAGTTTCAGCTTGGGCTTGATGTCCTTTTCGTAAAGCTGAACAAAGCTCTCAAATGTCATGTTCACATCTGCCTGCTTTTGTTGGAGGAACTCTCGCTCCCATGCCTGTGCATCCTTCTTGGTGGTAAAGCCGCGCTTAAACTTCTGTTGTCGCTCGCCTTTCCAGTCGGTGTAGCGGAATTGCACGTACCATGTGCCATTGTCGTAATTCTTAAAAGCTGCCATTAAATTCTCCTTTCATGCTGGTCGCGGGTTCCATAAAACTTCTCATAGAAGAACTTCCTGTCGATCCGGCCGGAGATAGTGATGCAGCCGGTCTTCTTCAACTCAGCGTTCATGGAACGGATTAGCTTGTAGGCATAAGGTTTTGAAACTCCCAATTCCTCCGCAACTTCCTCAACTCGTAAAAACATTTGTCCTGCCATCAAATAACCTCCCGTTTTTGTTTTGTGTAAAAGCTAAGACTTATCCCTTGAAGGCGGGGGCGCTCCTCCTTTTCATCGCCCTTTTGGGCATAGCCAATTATTTAGTGTCGGAATTACTTTCTGGCCGCCATCCGATTCGCCCGGGCGGACGCGCCATTACCGTGACGCGCGACGGTTCACTAAGCTTATTTGCTTAGATTGATCTCATTATACTAAACATTATTGTTAAAGTCAAGCGGCTTGCAGAAAAATATTTAACTATTTTGTTAAAGTTCTTCTTGCAATTCCTAAGCATTTATGCTATACTCTGTGCAACAGAGAATGAACAGGGAGTTGGCGACTATGGCTATCGGTGAAAGAATCAGATTTATCCGCAATCTGCGCGGTATGACGCAGAAGTATTTAGGTATGGCTATCGGCTTTGACGAGAAGACCGCCGATGTTCGCATGGCACAGTACGAATCTGGCACACGGACACCAAAGGCCGATTTGACCGCTACGCTGGCGAATACGCTTGACGTATCGCCCAAAGCTCTTGATGTTCCCGATATTGACAGTGATATTGGCCTGATGCACACCCTATTCACCCTTGAGGATCTGCGCGGTCTGCGTGTTAGCGAGATTGACGGGGAGTTGTGCTTGCGACTGGACAAGTCCAAGGGCATGACTTATGTCGGAATGTTTGAAATGCTTTCCGCTTGGCTTGAGCAAGCTAAAAAGCTGGAAACCGGGGAAATCACCAAAGAGCAATACGACCAGTGGCGATACAACTATCCCAAATTTGACACCTCTCAGATATGGGCGAAGGTTCCTTCTCAGGAACTGAGCGATTACCTCATAGACGCCCTAAAAGAGAAAGAATAAGCACCATTTCCATACACACAAAAACGGTCTTGCCGACTTATCAAAAGTCAGCAAGACCGTTTTATAGAATAAGGCCGATTACCTGCAAACCACCTGCTATACGGGAGTAAACAGAGTAAATCGGAAAATGGCTTCTGCTATCAATCTGCTATCAAATGGCGAAAAAAAGCCCCAAAAGCCTTGAGATTTCAAGGCTTTTGGGGCTTTGTTAATTATTCCCACTCGACTCAGTGTGAATTTGCACAGGTCATTTTTCCTTTAATAATGGGCTTTTTCGTGAGTGGATTATTTTTTTATAAGGCATTTTATTCTCTTTGAACAAACTTTTGGAGTCAAAATGGAGTCAGCAGCTTGTCTCATTATTTCGCTATTGTTCCAATACCTTTTTTGCTATGGGATCCACTTGTTCCCCTATGTCATTTTAGAATGTAATGATTCTCAACAATTTCTTGATTCTTATCTACCGTTCCAATCATATACTTTTCTGTCCCTTTACAGTGCAATTTTTATAAGTATTCCATGTTGGCTCATAATCATCAGTAGCTTGATTGCCCCACATATCCCAACCTACACGATCGCCTCGTGCAAACAATTCTAAATATGGACCTCGTGAACAGTTTTCAATTATTGGTATAATTTCATCAGGCTTACGAGAATGCTCCCTCTTTTGCGTGCGAATTAAATTTACCTGGGAACGCGCAGGAGCTAAAGTTCGATTATTATCCCCTCTAATTCCAAAAAGCAATATCTCGGTTACATTTCGAAAATAGAAACCAACGCCCCTTCCATCTGGCTCTCCATCCTTTCGTACCTTTTCCCATATAATATTACCCTTATACTCAAATCCCCAAGCTTTCATCACCTCAAGGCCTTCTGGCAGTAATGCATTTGGCACCCACAAGTATAGATGACTCTTTTCATCTGCAATCTGCGATATCGGCAAGGCCTTGATGTCCTCAAGCGACATAGTTTCATACCTATTTAACTTTTTGTTTTCAGGCGCAACCTTTCCAGTACGATTTTGAAATCTCCAAGGAGGATCAGCATATATTGTAGCGAACCGTTTACTTCCGCAAAAATCTAACAGAGTTCTATTCGTTTGGTTTATTTTCATCTAAGTATCCTTCTTCCCAATCCACAATACATTTTTTCTTTATCCCGATAGCTAAAACTGGACAGCCCCCGTTTCGCCTGGAATCTAAGCGATATAGTAGTTTTCCTATCCAAGTAGTGCTTGCACCATATTTACGCAATATTGGCTTCCACACATTATCACGTTTGTCGAGATCATATACAGTTCTAAATACATCGTTTAATTCTTCCGCCCTGGTTATAATAATACCAACGCTAACTAAGTCACAGTCATAATATGTTCGCATGGCTAAGAGATCTCGATCAAAAGTCTGATCCTTGCTATTCCATTCCAAATCAAACGCTATTCTTCCCTTTAAAAAATCAATATTATGTCCATCAATGTATCCCTCAATGATTTTTTCTTCATAAGGTGTCTTAGAAAATCTTCCTCTTTGTTCTGCTTGGCGAGGAAAAAACTCAATATGTAAATCTCCTGAAATCCGTATTTCTCTCCACCCTAAAGGATATAATACATCATCAAATTTTTTAGGTATTTTGGTTTCATTGCCTCCAGATTCTCGCAAATCATGTGTTGTGATCTCTAGTTTTTGAAGACAAGTAATTATTTCATTCCATTCATCAGGATATGCTTGCGTTATAATTTCAATAGCATGATTATAACTGTAAAATTCAAATCTATCCAGCAAATCATGACCAATATAATCCTCTAACTTCATAGTTATCTCCTTAAGATGATATAATATGATTATAACATATAATCTAAAAAAAGACATAATAATATTTATTGTATAATTGACAGGTGCTGTTTTATTTCTTCAATTGGAATTTGTGTCTGTTTTGAGAATTGTTCCATTGTAATCAGCTTGCGCCTATATAAATCAAAATACTTCCAAAATACTTTAGGTATATCTGTGGATTCAAATCTATTCATACTTACCTCCAAAGCTAAATAACTTTAAGCTATTGCAGCATATTTCGTACCAATGCTGCAATAGCTCATTATAAAATTATACTATATCCCTAACTACACTCTGCTGCGGCAGCACAAACATATCCAACGTAAATTTTGCTCCGAGCTGGAAGCCCTCAATGAAGCGGTCAAGCTGATTAAACTGGCATACTTCTGATTGGGCATTCATTAGCTGGAAGAACAAGTGCTGTTCCTCCTTAGAATCGGGCAGGGAAGCTAAATACTCTGTCAGCTTCACCTCATTTGCAGCAATGATCTTGGTGAATTTTGCATACTGGGAATTCCGATCAAGCTGCTTTTCATTTGGATTGATATTGCCATAATACAATTCTTCAAGGATATTCATGCCAACACCCCCAAACTTTTCAGCAACCAGACACAATCTTTCATACCTTGGCGGTATATTACCTCAGTTTGGCGTTCAGCATCTAACCCAGACTCAAATAAGCATTCTTCTACCATCTCTTTTTGATCTACCGTCAAATTATCGCGAAAAATCATATCAATTCTATCTTGTTGCTTTTGTATGTACTTGTATTCCGCCGTCTTCTTGTATTCGCTAATTGCATGGGTAAGCAGATTCTCCAAAAATTCGTTCCATTCTTCCTGATGACTCATGATCTTAGTGTCCTTTCAAAAATCGTGCAACCCTTGAAAGAAACTGCAGCGCATGGTATAATATTTACACTGTAATTGTCTTTTAGACGGTTGCCAGTATGGGAAGTGGCGTCATTCTTCACGGGAGAGCGCCGCTTCCTTTCATTTTTTGAGGTCAGATTTCAACCGTTTAATCCCTCGCCTGGCTGCCTCCATTACAGAGACAGATTCTTGTTTACAATAAGCATCCAGAATGTCTTTAGCTTCTTGATCAAGCTTGACACCTATTTTATATGGCTTTGGATTATCAGTTGGCCGCCCCATTTTTTTGCTGTCCAATCCATCACCTCACTTTGGGACATCCTAAGTATAGCACTTAAGACGTCCCAAAGTCAAGATATATATTCAGTTATTTATAAATCATCTCATGGAGTACAAATTCTTCGGCTAAAAGCCGCATATTATTCATCCTACCCACCCATGCCATTTGGTCAGTAGCTTTCAATTCTTCATCTATACCCTGCGCTTCCGCCATCCGGGATACAAACCAGTCAAAACACTCCTTCGCTTGTTCGTCCAGATCAGCGAGGTATCCATTCAGGGTACAGGTAAGCAACATGCCCATATAAAAGGCTTTTTTATGCTCCTTGATATACTCCAAATGCAGCCTGCCAAACCGTCCTATAGGACGATCTTGTCCCTCTGGTATTACCAAGTCCGGATAATAATAGCCTTCCTCCCCCAGGGTGTATGACAAACCGTTTTCGCATTTGATATGCTTTTGCATGATGCATCCTCCTAATCTTTATCTTTCTTGTTCATTGTGCATTTGGTCTTCCCTATGGAACATATCTTGAAATACATTCTTCAATCCGTGACTATCCATAAATGACCTCAAGAGGCCATTTTCTTTTCTCAATCGTTCATTTTCCTGTTGGAGCGGAAAGATATCAAGATGCTTTTTGATGGAGGTAAAACCACTCAGTTTCGCCATTAAATTTTTAACCTGTGTTTTAAGCTGAGCGATTTCTTTCTGGCTGACATCTAACATCTTTTTGAGCTTCCCCTCCTTTTTTTCCTGGACTACATACTTTTTAGCACAAGATGAAAGTTTATCATAATCTGATTTTTCAAGCGTAACCTTACCAGACAATGGAATTTTTGAAACTACAATCTGCTCAATTGCATCCAATTCAATATGTTGCTTTTTTAAATTATCAACCCGTTTTACCAGCGACTTGACCTCATTCTGCCGTTCCTTCTTTTTATAATCCAATACAGAAAGATGCTCGCTTTTAGTGCCAAGCTGCTCCCATTCAATACCATGCTCCCGCATGACTTCAGCCAACTTTTCCTTTTCCGCATTGATCCACTGATTAAGCTCCGTCGCTTCCCGGGTACCGCCTTTGAATCCCTGCTCATTAAGAGCCTTTTTAAGGGATACACGGGTTTCCAATCCCCGTTTGCTGCCAGTGGTAATAGGTACAAAGTCAATGTGTAAGTGCGGCGTGGCTTCATCCATGTGAAGATGTGCGGAAAATACACGCAAATTCGAATTGCGCTCCGCAAAATTTGTCATAAACTTGGAAAGCACCTCTTTAGCCAAAGCCCCTTCCTTACTGTCTACGCAAGTGTCCTTTTCATTGCCGATCTGAAAGATCACTTCATGGAACAGCTTTTCCTGTCTTCCTTTTTGAATGTGCTTATAGTAATCCTCTATACGTCGATCATTCCGAGTCTGCTTGGCATTATATTTTTCAAGGGCTTCACTAAATAAATCAGCATATACTTTTTTCAAATCCTCATTGCAGAAAACAATGTTATCCTTGCTTTTTTCCCGATCCACATTATCTGCATAGAAGCTCCTGCTATTGTGACCTAGCGAGCCCTTTCCCACCATTCCGCTGATAGTGCGCTTCATAAATATGTCACTTCCTTTCCATTGTGCTGTCATTCCAAGGCTTTGTTACTTTCGCCGAAAGTAACGCAAAAGCACTTTTGACACTGCGTATCAAAAATGCATTGCGCTCTCCGAGGGGGAAAATGGGGCTTTGCCCCGCCGTCTGCGGACGGCTCCCCAGTGCTCAACGCCCTTTGAAAAGGGCGGCCACACGGCTTCCCTAAACTTTAATCACTCGCCGTTAGGCAGGAGGGAAAGGATGTCTCCTTTCCCTCCTTACGGGGCAGTGTGCAACCGTGTCGCTCCGTCAAGGGGTTCGGGTTGTATTGCCTATCGGCAATCTCCACCCGCAGGTATGCCCCCTTGACTCCACTCCCGCACCATTGGTTCTCCCACCATCAGCTTTTTGTAGCGGCGGGAGGTGTCGGAGGGAACGTCCGACAAAAGCTTTCCCCATTCTACTGCGCCAGTCCAAGCATTTTTTTCGGTAGACTGGCGAGATGCCAGCGGGGGATGATGTGCTTTTCATCAGCTTCCCGTTGGCGGCGTAGCCGAAAAACCGAAAAAAGCCGGGAAGTCAAGCAGGCGACGATAGTTGTCAGCAGGAAGATTTTTCACAGAAAAATACTCTGCGGTGCTTGACTTCCCGGCAGCTTGGACGGAAAAAGGGAAGGAAGACCGCAACACCGCAAAGAATTTCAAGGCTACAACGCCTGATTTTCTATATACAGACTTGCGGTGTTGCGGTCTTGATTGTTACTTCATTTTCCAGTACCAGGTACTCCCTTCTTTGTAAGCGGTTATATTCAAAGACTGTTTCACATTTTCAAGTGTGCGTTGCGAAATACCAAGCTGATTTCCTTTTTCATAGATTTCTTTTGATGGATAGCTTTCATGCTCGCTTAACAGTTTTTTCACTAGGTCTTCCGCTTTCTCTTTTTTACTGGTGAGAGAGATGCCGTTTAAAAGCTCATCTGTAGAAATAGCATATTTACCTATCCATTCAAAACTATCATTGGAAAGGTTAAACCCAACAGTATCGCCTTCCGGCGCTAAGTTATTTTTAATTTGAGCTATAGCACGTATATTGGACTGTTCAGGAACACGCGCCACCAGCAATACGCTTCTGGCAATAGCGAAAAAGTCAATGGAGCCCATGCCCCGGTATGCTGCCTTTGTGCCGCCGCCCTTATTCATATGGCCGATTAAAACCACAGCGCATCTATATTTTTCTGCCAGCAAACCAATTTGCTTTGTAATTTCCCGTATCTCATTAGCTCGGTTTATATCCACCCTATCGCCAAGATATGCCTGTAAAGGATCAAAGATCAATAGCCTTGCCCTTGTCTGCATAACCGCATTTTCTATCCGTTTATCCTGAAAACTTAACGGCGTTTGGCTATCATCTATCACCATAATTCTGGAACAATCCGCATCCGCTTTCTCAAGGCGAGGTTTCACTGTATCAGCAAGCCCATCCTCGGCGGTTTGATAAATGATATTGATAGGTGCCTGTTTTTCTTCCATACCAAACTTTTCACCTTTGGAAAGTTTGGCAGCAAGGTTTAATACAAAGCTGGTTTTTCCCTCTCCCGGATCTCCCTGTACTATTGTGATTTTGCCAAAAGGAATATAGGGATACCATAGCCATTCGATTTCTTTGGACTGAATATCCTGCATATTGATAATTGATACAATGTTCTCACTCATAGATTTATTCTCCTTATGCTTGTAAATAAAGAACTGTTGTGCTACGATAATCTTGCGATAGAGTTGTCTTAGCGCATCCCAAAGGCTCTTGTATTTTCCAGATACAGGCTTTACTTTTATCAATTTTCATTCATTCGTTTAGTCTGCATCAAACTTAACAACTCTTCCAGCAAGGCTTTACAATCTTCCACCACTTCTGGATCACCGCCGGTCTTCTCTAAAGACTCTCGCAAGCGTTTCAATTCTAAACTCAAACGGTCGCTTTGGTATTTGCCAGTGGTTATATTTATCTGACTATTAAGCAGGCAACGTACCATATATTCCCCTTTTGGAAGTCCTGACACCTTAATACGAGCCTCCATTTTCCTGCGTTCATCCGGAGTAACACGAAAGGAAACCGTCTGGTTCCGTTTTCTGTTCTTATCTAATCTACTCATATCAAATCCTCCTGGTATTCTTCTTCCAATGAGTTCGCAATCTGCTTATGCTTATTGGGGTAGAGATGGGCATAGGAATGTGTAATAATAGGACTAACCAATAATACCTTGAGGAGTAAGGGATTATCGCGTTAGTCCATTATTATTACACGGCTGAAAAAGCCGCAGACAAGTTACTGAAAGGGGTCTGCATATGCCTACATGCAAAGTAATGGCAATATCCAACCAGAAAGGCGGGGTATCCAAGACAACCACCTGTATCAATCTTGGAATCGGGCTTGTCCGGCAGGGCAAAAGGGTGCTCCTGATAGACGCGGATGCCCAGGGTTCCATGACCGCAAGCCTGGGCTGCAGGCAGCCGGACAAGCTGCCGGTCACACTGGCGACAATCATGGGGAAAATCCTGACGGAGAAGCTCCTCTCCCCAAGGGAAGGCATCCTGCATCACGCGGAAGGCGTCGATCTTCTCCCCGCCAATATCGAGCTGTCCGGTATGGAAATGTCGCTCGTAAACGCCATGAGCCGGGAGACTATTATGAGGCAGTACATAGATGCCATAAGACAGGAGTATGACTATGTGCTTCTGGACTGCCAGCCCTC
>Ga0153947_1001390_pt1 | contig 11405 bp, 10 predicted proteins | sample TSNJ031MetaG_FD_104697 | JGI IMG/M metagenome (GOLD analysis project Ga0153947, IMG submission 104697) | Attine ant fungus gardens microbial communities from New Jersey, USA - TSNJ031 MetaG | ecosystem: Host-associated > Fungi > Mycelium > Unclassified | place: USA: New Jersey, Wharton State...
TCAATGATTGCCTCTATGGAGTATTTCTTTCCGATTACTTTGTGTATAATCCTGATAATCGTAAGGGCAATGAAGCAAGTCAGGAAATGAGCGTCAATGTGATCGTAATCCCAAACATAAACAGGCCGGGCCGCAAGGTCGCTCTTCGTGGTCTTGAAGGTTTCCTCAATCTCCCAAAGACCCCGATAAGTATCTATGATTTCAGAAACAGGCATATGAATCTCGCTTGTGACAATTGAGTAATAGCCGTCATACTTCTCCTCTTCCTCGATTTTCGCTGTATTAAGAGAAAGGGTTTTTCCTTTGTTAAGGATCTCTCCGGTTTTCTTGTCATATTCAAGATTATTGACATACGCGGCAGCGCCGTAAGATGTGGCCTTGTTAAATTTATTGGGGTTGCTGACAAGCGCCTCCGCTTTCGCCAGAACCTCGGCTCTCTCCGCGCGGGCTTTTAAAAAGTATTTTTTTGACCAAAACACAACCTGTTTTCATATACAGTCTTCGTTTCCGTTGTCCCGTCCGATATCGTCACGTTGATATCGCGGTAGGTAACGCGGTTTTTTATCTTAAAATCAGCATCATCCACTAGCTACCAAGCTCGTGATAGACCTTAAGCGGCACGGCATAACCGAGATTTTTAGTACCAAACGCGTTTTCCAGTAAAGCCTTATCCATGTCTATTTGGATTGATACGCGTTTGGTCTTATTTTCCTCTTCGGTCATTTTGTTAGCCACTTCTTTAAAGTGAGCGATCGGGTCTATTTTGGGCTGCAAAACTCCCGGGGTGGCGCATGTAGTTGATATCCCCTGCGGGAGAATAATCAAAACAGATAATGGAAGTAAGTCGTTGCTCGTTGAGCGGGATTTGACTTTTGCATAAAATAAGAAATTTGTGAATTTATTTCTTGTAATCTCTGGTGTTATAATGAACTAAAGACAATTCGGATAAAATTCAAATTTATCAGTGAATATTCCCAATGATAAACTTGTCTTATCGTCGTTGAGGCAAAGAGATGGAAACGACATTCTGTCTACTGTGCCTCTAACAATAACATAATATAGAAAGCATGCCTAAACCCCGGCGAAAATGAAGTTTGTGAATATTACGCCGATTTCGTCCACGCGCCCGCCGAAAACGGTCCACTCTGCCGTGAAAAGCTACTTTTTCAACGGACACAACAATCATCGTGGGAGTTGATGTGGCAAAAAAAGAACACTGGGCGCGGATCACAGACTATCGTGGTGTGGATTTAGCCAAGCCGATCAAGGTTTGGAACGACATGGAAGGCTTTGAGAAGTTAATGGCTCGGATAGAAAAAATCCGCATCAGTGCAGGTTGCGACAAGGTGATTATCGGCCTGGAGCCTTCGGGTCACTACTGGAAACCTTTGGGGTGGTATTTGTTTCTCCACCTGAGCAACCCCATGTTGGCGGGAGTAAATCCATACCACACCAAGCAGGCGAAGGAGCTGGATGACAACTATAATATTGTATATAAATTTTATACTCACTATAAGTAATTTTGACATTGTGAACAACGCCAACAAGGGTCATTTCGCAAGAAACTGTGCTTAAAGCTTAGTTTGTTCAGCGGCTATTTTGAGAGGGAGGAGATAATGTTTGAATACTATTTGGGGAGTCGAACGAGCGCCGCCAGATTAGTTTTCTGTGAACCGTAAAGTAATGAGTGAAAAGAGGGAGTGTATTAGATGAAACAGTTTCCGGAATCCTTTAAGCCACTAAAAATCGGAAGTGTCACCATCAAAAATCGATATTGTATGGCCCCTATGCTGCTGGCCTCCTGCTACGGTCATAATGGGCAGTACACAGAGCAAGGCATGAAGTTCTATGAAGCACGCGCGAAGGGTGGGTTTGGTCTCATTTTTACAGGCGGCGCGTGGGCGGATGCCGAAATTGACCCTTTCTCCGACCGGAAGGTCATTTACACGCCAAGCTATTCTCCCAGTGTATTCATGGCATCGGCAAGAACCCTCAATGAGCGTGTTGAGGCTTGTGGAAGCAAGATATTTGCGCAGTATTCCATGGGCCTTGGGCGCAATATCATCGGGATGCACGCACCATCGGAAGTCCCCTATTTCTTCGCACCTGACCAAATGGCACCTGCGCTGACAAAGGAGCAGATTAAGCGGAAGGTCGAAATCATGGTAGAAACCGGAGCGTTGATGAAAAACTCCGGGTTTGCCGGAGTAGAAATTCATGCACTTCACTGGGGATATCTCCTTGACCTGTTCGCTTTGAGTCTAACTAACAAACGCAAGGACGAATACGGCGGCACTCTGGAGAACCGCTTGCGTGTTTGCAAGGAAATCGTGCAGGGCATAAAACAGGTCTGCGGGGCAGATTACCCCGTCACCATCCGCTTGGGCATCAAGAGTTTTCTCAAAGGCTACAAAAAAGCGTCACTTACCGGCGGAGAAGAGGTCGGCCGCACCATTGAAGAGGCTGTGCGTATCGCCCAGTTGTTTGAGGAATACGGATACGACGCCCTCAATGTGGATGCCGGGATGTACGACTCTTTCTACTACGGCTTAGCACCCATGTACGTGCCGAAAGGATACATAATTGACCTCGCCTCACAGGTTAAGCAGGCGGTCAACATCCCTGTTCTGACTTGCAGCAGGATGGACGACCCCGACATGAGCGAAGAGGCGCTGAGGTCGGGTAAGACAGATGCTATTGTTTTAGGCCGCTCTTCCCTTGCTGACCCGGATTATCCCAAAAAGCTGGAGATGGGCATTCCAGAGAAAATTCGGCCTTGCATTGCGTGCAACCAGGGGTGCCTCGGGAAAGCCTTCTCGGGCGGCGAAATAAGCTGTGCCGTCAACCCCATGGTTGGGCGTGAACTCTCTTTCGGCATCGACAAGGCCATTATCCCCAAAAAGGTTGCTGTCGTTGGAGGAGGCATCTCAGGCATGGAGATGGCCCGCACCGCAAAGCTGCGGGGACACGATGTTGTTCTATACGAGAAGACCAGCGAACTGGGCGGAAACCTTATACCCGGTGGCCGCCACGAGTTTAAGAGAGACATGAACCGACTCAATGAATGGTATCAGCAGGACCTTCGCCAGCTTGATGTTCCGATTCACATGAATACTGAACTGAACTCCGAACAGGTCAAAGAGCTGGATGTTGATGTAGTTGTGCTCAGTGTCGGCTCATCCCCCGTGATGCCCAACATCCCCGGGATTGATGACAAGAAAGTTATCTCCACTATTGATGCGCTTCTCGAAGAAAAGGAAATCGGTGATAAAGTGGTTGTGGTCGGCGGCGGTCTGGTGGGCTGTGAGATGGCATACGACTATGCCCGCAAGGGGAAGACCGTCACTGTTGTCGAAGCTCTGGACTCTATTTTGTCGGCAGGGCCGACCGTTCCGCTCATGAACGGGATGATGATTCGAGACCTGTTCGAGCACTTCAAGGTCGAGATTGTGGCGGGCCATCGCTTGCAGTCTATCAGCGAAAAAGGTGTGATGGTCGCCCCTGCGAACGGCGAGGGTGATGCACGAGAAATCGAGGCGGATTCCATTGTAATAGCCGTTGGTTACAAACCACTTCCCTCTATGGCCCGTGACCTTTTTGGCCAAGGAGTCGAAGTTTATGAAATCGGAGACGGCAACCGCGTAGGGAATGTGCAGACTTCCATTTTGGACGCATACAGTATCGCCCGGCTGCTTTAAGAATTGCTGATACCCCCGCGTCAAGAGGGGCGGGGGGAAGCGATAGGTGAATTACCCAAGGTGAGGGGCAAAATCGGAGTTTTGGGAAAGTTACTGGATGCCGCCTCTTTGTCGGAAGGAATTATTCAGGTGATAGACCAGCCCTGGGGTATTAATATCAGTGAAATGACCGTGCGCGCCAGCGGAGAGCTTTGGTTGTTATAACATAAAAGTATATGGGATAAAAAACCTTGAGGGGGGTATGAAATGAAAATTAATGTGGCAATGGCACGAAGTAATAGCAGTCCATTTACGATTGAGGAAGTTGAACTTGATGAACCGAGATATGATGAAGTAATTGTCAAAATTGCCGGTGTGGGATTGTGCCATACCGATCTCGCCATGAAAGAGGCGTTCCCGGTTTTCCCATTGGTGCTTGGACATGAAGGGTCCGGCGTAGTAGAAAAGGTTGGCTCCCAAGTCACAAGAGTCAAGCCGGGAGACAAGGTTACAATCTCTTATCGCAGCTGCGGTAAATGCAGGCAGTGCCTTGAAGGTGTGCCATATTACTGCGCCAATTTCTCTCAGTACAATTCTACAGGCACAAGGCCAGACGGCTCATTTACGATCAAGAACGACGATGGACCTGTATTTGCCAACTTCTTGGGGCAATCCTCCTTTGGTACATATTCTTTAACTAATGAGTCGCAAATCGTTAAGGTTCCCGATGATATACCGCTGGAGCTGCTTGGACCACTTGGCTGTGGGATTCAGACTGGCGCGGGCGCTGTTATCAATAGCCTGGGGGTAAGAGCAGGTTCCTCAATCGCGATTTTCGGCACAGGCAGTGTTGGATTAAGCGCCGTTATGGCCGCGGCGGTCTCTGGATGTACTAAGATAATTGCGGTCGATGTTAACGATGAAAGATTAAAAAAGTCGCAAGAGCTCGGCGCCACGCACGTTGTGAATTCAAAGAAGCACAATCCGGTTAGTGTGATCCATGATATTTGCGGCGGCGCCGGCTCGGATTTTGCGCTTGACACAAGCGCGAATCCTGGCGTTATGCGTCAGGCTCTCGAAAGCGTTTATAAGAATGGAACGTGCGGGTGGCTTGGCGTTTATAGTGGCGATATCGCTATTGATTATATCAGTATATTAAATGGGCGCAAAATCGTTGGCATAATGGCAGGCAGCTCGATTTGCGATGTTTTTATCCCTTCGCTGATAGAGTTATATCAAGCGGGGAAACTTCCGTTTGATAAGTTTATACGCAAATATAAGCTCAGTGATATCAATGAAGCAGTAGCCGATAGTCATTCCGGTAGTACAATTAAGGCTGTTCTCATCCCTTAATTCCGGAAAGCATATAATGGAAGAAAACTGTATCTGACAACAGGCTGGTAAATACTGAAAGAACCGGGGCTTTAGTCTTGGACAAAGCCCCGGTTCTTGACATCGCGTAAGATAAAGATGGAGGAGTGAGGAGTAATGCATGGATATATGGGAAAGATGCTATTTGTCAACCTGAGCGACGGCAGCATAGAGACGCGGCCATTAACGGAAACCCTGGCCCGCGGCTTTATGGGCGGCCCGGGATTGGGAGCAAAGATCTTGTACGATGAGATGCCGGCACATGCGGATGTGTTCGGCGAGGATAGCATGATTGGCTTTGTAAGCGGGCCCTTGAACGCCAACAAAGCCTTATTTGGTGGGCGCTATACCGTGGTTTCCAAATCCCCGGTCACCAATGGCTGGAATGATGCCAACTCGGGCGGTTTTTTCGGACCCAAGCTAAAGGCAGCCGGTTACGACGCGGTATTCGTTAAGGGTGTTGCCGAAAAGCCGGTTTATATCTTCATCGACGACGGCAAGGTGGAAATACGCGACGCCTCTCGCTTATGGGGGCAAACCGTGACCTCGGTGGAGGAGGCTTTGCGCAAAGAGTATGGAGATAAGATCAACGCGGCGATTATTGGTCCGGCGGGGGAGCAATTGTCCTATATGGCGGCAGTGATGAACGACGGTCACCGGGCCGCGGGCCGCGGCGGCTCCGGCGCCGTAATGGGCTCCAAGAAGCTGAAAGCGGTGGTAGTGCGAGGCAATCAAAAGGCAGTTATCTATGATAACGCTAAATTAATAGAGGTTAATAAAAAGATTAAGGCCTTTATGGACGGTCCAATGGCGCAAGCGGCTGGCGCGTATGGGGTTTTCGGCACCGGCGTGGCTTATGTTTCCTCAGCGCTGAGCGGCGACGCCGGTATCAAGAACTGGGGCGGCTCCGGTGTTACCGATTACCCGGAGGAAGCGGCCTTTCCGGTTAGTTCCATAGGCATGGATAAATACAAGGTGAAAAAGTACAATTGTTCCAACTGTCCTCTGGGGTGCGGCGCTATTATGGATATCCCATCAGAGCGCTGGAATCTGCGCCACACGCCGAGGCCGGAATATGAAACCATGGGCAGCTTTGGCTCCATGCTGCTAAATAAGGATATGGAATCGGTGGCCCGCGCCAATGATTTGTGCAATGAATATGGTCTGGATACGATTTCTACCGGTTGCACAGTGGCCTGGGCTATGGAATGTTATGAAAATGGTGTTTTATCTAAGGATGAGTTGGAAGGCATTGAACTGAATTGGGGCAATGGCGACGCTATTGCCGCGCTGACCGAGAAAATCTGCAGAGGCGAAGGCGTCGGAGCAATATTGGCAAAAGGCTCCCAAGCGGCGGCCGACAGTTTTGGCAAGGGCCATGAATACCTGGTGGTGGCCAGCGGCATTGAAGAGCCAATGCATGATTCGCGGATGGCATATGGGCTGGCTCGTACCTATCAGTACGACCCAACCCCGGGACGTCATGTAAAAGGCGGTTTATCCATGAGTACCTACAAACATGTTACAGGGCATAATTTTGATTACCGCGGTACAGGTTATCTGGATATGCGAGGAGTAATAGAGCAGGAGATTATCAACTCCTCCGGATTATGCTATTTTTGCATATTTGGCGGACCTTTCAGCTTTAAGGTTGAACAAATCAACGCGGTAACCGGATTTAATTACACCCCAGCGGAAATCATGGAATTGGGTTTGCGTATTTTCAATATACGGCATGCCTTTAACCTGCGCGAAGGCAAAAGGCGTAAGGATTGCACGATGTCACGCCGCATGTATTCTTCCAATCCTCCTAATGATGGCCCGCTGGCGGACATTCACGTGGATCATGAGCTGCTGGCGGATAATCTTTTCAATGCAATTGGCTGGGATGTGGACGGTGTGCCGCATAAGGAATCCTTAGAAGCTTTGGGCGGCTTGGAGCAGGTGATCGCCGATATATATCCTTCACCGGCGACGGGAGCGGAGGCGTGAACATCGATGAAGATGGCTATACGCTTGCTTTGTTATGATCTACCCGGCGAAAGCAACAACATCGAGATGGATATACCTGACGGTTCGTCCATTGAGGAGGCTCTGGAAGCCTTCGTGGAGCAACAAACAGTAAAGCTGCCCTTGGAGGCTCTGAAGAATTCCTTTTTTCATCTAAACAGCAAAGTGGCGGCTTTGAGCACTCCATTGTCCGAAGGCGATCAACTTACCGTACTCCGGACAATGGGGGGCGGGTGAGTTTATTGCCGCGGATTGCCGCGGAATCGCGCGAAGCCTCCCCGTCATTGCGGGTCGAGCCCGCAATGACGACCACATGATTATCGGTAGAAACAAACAAAAAAACGGGCGGCATCCTTGTCAAGCCCCTACATAATTGGCAGAGTATATTTAACCGCCCGAGCAGAGCCTGTTTTTGCGATTTTACCTTCAGAGAGCAGTTGGTTCAATAGCGAGATCGCCGGATTTTTTGAGATTTCCAACAATGATTCTACCTCCGCTCTCGTAACATAGCCACGAGCCTCAATCGTCCGTAGTATCATTTCTTCCTTGGAATATGCGCGATCCTCTGACAATGCAATGCCGGTTATCATTTTAGGCAGCGTGACAACGAAAGACGCAGGAGCAGGATGAAAAACGGGCTTTTGCAGGCAACTCCCGTAACTCTCCATAATACGCTGGATTCCCGTTCCGTAACTCTCAATCAGTTCCAAACGGAAAAATACATTAGCAATTACCGTGTTTCGTGTTTGCGAAACGCCGCCCATGATGTCCTCTAGCGTAATCCCTTTGACAAGACCGCCAAGGGAAACAAACTCAATACGGTTATCAAAAATACTAATGAGTGTACTTCCCGAGTAGTCGTAATCGCGATGAATTATAGTATTGAGCAGAGCTTCGCGCAGGGCGTAAGAAGGATAGTCAGGATGATCCACTCTTTTGAGTCCATCTAAAGTTGAGTTCAGGTTGTTATTGAGGCTGAGATATTCAAAAACATCATCCATCTGTTCCAATATTGAGCCGTAAAACTCTTTGCGGGCTTTGAATTTGGTTTTGCCTACGCCCTCATAGACAGCGCATTTGATACTGTGTTCGCATTGATCGGATAGCAGCAATGCGGCGTTTGTATAGTAGCCGTCTGCGTCAATTAGATTCAAAGTGCGTTTGTTCTTGTCGGAAAAAGGCAAACCATTTTCTGTGAAGTATTTTTCGGCATAAGTAAAACTTAAATCTTGATTAACGCAACGGGATTTGTCAAAGGTCATACCATCGCTCTCGCGCAGCATATTCCGTATCGCTTCATCGGTTGCGGGAACGGATGATACTCCGTGCCGCACAAATACGCCACCCGGCTTCAAGCCTTTTTCTATAAGGTGATACGGTCGCTTTGTCCCGCGCATAACAGCAATACGTACAATTTTTATCCCTTCGTCCTCAATAACCCCAATTGATGTGTATGCAGTCAGGTCAGGCTTGATACCGTCGCGTATCATATTTCCGACTCGCGCCATCGTTTCCTCGCAATCCAACACACCTATCGGCGTCCCGTTTCTGTCAACACCAACAAAGATTTCACCTCCGTCTGTATTGGCGAACGCGACAATCTCTTTCTTGAAATCAGCGTTAATTTCAAGTTTAAGCTCTACTGTTGTACTTTCCTCATAATGCACCATACAATCACCTCCGTAATTGTCATTATCGTACTTATTGTCATTATAGTGCGATTACGTGACAATTTCAAGACGATTCTCTGAAATTTTTCCTACAATTAATTCGACTTAATTTTTCATACGCTGATTCCGTAGATATTTGTTTTGGGTATTTATAAACCATCTAAATGGGCGTTGCAGGGGCAGTATTCTGCCGTCCCTACAACGCCCAGGTAAAAATGGTTTATTTCACTACAAAATTCACAATCCGCCCCGGTACATAAATTTCCAATCATTAATAAATCCTATAGGACATATTCGATGGTTACCACCTAGCGACATAGTCTTGGGATAATGGAACGAAAAAGGAGGCGGCTTTATTGCTGCCTCCACCCCTTTACCCCTGAGATATTTTTGATTTCAAATATAAGTCTAAACTTATTTTACCTAAAGATTCACCTTCTTCCAAAAGCGAAAAATAGGAAGATTTATTTATTGATGCCATTTTTAAGTTATAAGAAACTTGGTCAGTGGTTCCTGCCGCTAAGAACCTGGCAAGCCTCTCTTTTTCTATATCAGTAATATTAATACCATATTGTTTTATCGACATATCAATCAAATTTTTATAGAAGATAACTGTGATGCCGACTAAAAATTCCCATAGGCTATTTTGGCTTTTTGAAGACAAAGCGCTTATATAAAAGTCACGGTTCTTATATAAAAATTGATTGCGCTTTGCGATATATTGTGCATATTCTTTAGGTGACATTTTATGTACTTGAACGGTAGCAAATTCCATAAAATCATTAACTTCAACTCCAAAGTCTGTGGCTAGAGCTATTACTTCTGAGGTGAAAATCCAAGTCAGAAGATCGTCTTTGTCTTTAAAATAATTATAAAAAGTTCTATGGCTAAATCCAGATACTTCAACAATTTCTTTAACCGTTATATTATCAAGCGAACGTTTCTTCATAAGTCTTTTTAGTGCATAGGAAAAAGCATTTTTTACATGAATACTATTAGCCACCTCAACGCCTCCAATTCAAACAAAGCTTATTACCTACTAAATATAACCATATTGCGCAAAAAAGTTCTCATAAATAACGGTAAAGACCCGCTTGATTCAAGCATTAAGTTATCTGGGATATTGAATCGCAAGCCTAGCACTCTGACCGAATTGGAATCAAGCAAAAACAGGATAAAGATTTTTAAAGCTTGATTCTGGCATCTGAGGCAGTAAACTGCCAATCAACGGACAGGCAAGCGGTGTTTCTGCGAAATTGCCAGGCGTTGACTTTGCAGCGCATCTCATGGGCAGAAACGGAATGTCCGGTCAGACATTGTCGAGTAAGAACACTCAGCTCCTCAAAGCTCAGAAATGCGCCCCTTATAGTTTACAAACTCCATCACCGCAGCTTGTATCTTTTCTTCCCCGGCGCGGCTCATGCAGAGCATACCCACATTGAGCGCGTCTATCACCATCGTTTCAGCATCTTTCAGCGGGTCATAAATAGAGACTTTCGCTTTTGCCTTTGGTGTGACATACAAAATCCCATCGTCAGCTTTCCGCAATTCGTATTCGCTGTACCGCACCCAGTTTGAGCTTGTTTTCTGAAAGAGGTTATACATGGCGCATCCCTCCGAATTGTAATCTAAAATCATCTATAGATTTGAAATGTCCTCGCCCTCGACAAGCTCATGCAGCCCATACAGGCAATCGAAAATGGCATCGAGAAACTCGCCCCGCAGTATTTGCCGCCAATAGACGTGGGCTATCGGGCGGGGGAAAACAAGGCCGTCCTCTTTCGCGCCCCACTCAAGAGGGATTTCAGAGCGGCCAACCTCATGGTCGCGTTCCCGCCGTTCCCTGTTTTCGTCCAAGTGATTCCAAGCCTTTATCACCTTTTGAAAATCCTCTACAGTCCGGGCGGCGTCCTCCATGCGGGTAATGGCCTCCCGCACTAAATCGCGTTTCAGTTTTTCCCGTTCCATAGCCGCACCACCGCCTTTTTTGAAAAAGTTTGAGAGGTTTTCAAAAAAAGTTCCGTTTTACCCCCTGTTTTTCTCCTATTAGTGAGGGGGAGTAATCTATACCCGATATTATAAGGTTACAAATTCAAACCCACTCGAAAAGAAAGGAGCGCCTATGCACAATACCCAAACCGATTACAGCAAGAGGAAACAAGAACAGTATATCCCCGCAAGCGGCGGCAGTCAACCGCTCAGGGCGGCAATTACGCGAAAGCGCATCGGTTCCACCACTTACCGCGTCAGTGTCCATTTCAGCGATACCAGTACGGAAACCATGAACGACAAAATTGTGCGGCTTATCAAGAGCGAAGCCGCAGGAAAGGCGGAAAAGGGCGGAAAAGGCGGCTAATTTATGAAAAAGGAGTTCACAAAACGCGCCACTTACTTTTTGACATCACCCAAAATTTTTTTAATATCGGTAAGACGTAATCGCTGCTTAGTGAAATCAATACCAAACGCATCGCCAAGCGTGTCGGATATTTTGCATCTATAACCAAATAAGTAGATGTTTTCAAACTCGCTCATGCATTCGATTTTGTTTAAGCAATCAATGATTGCCTCTATGGAGTATTTCTTTCCGATTACTTTGTGTATAATCCTGATAATCGTAAGGGCAATGAAGCAAGTCAGGAAATGAGCGTCAATGTGATCGTAATCCCAAACATAAACA
>Ga0153947_1001398_pt1 | contig 11369 bp, 8 predicted proteins | sample TSNJ031MetaG_FD_104697 | JGI IMG/M metagenome (GOLD analysis project Ga0153947, IMG submission 104697) | Attine ant fungus gardens microbial communities from New Jersey, USA - TSNJ031 MetaG | ecosystem: Host-associated > Fungi > Mycelium > Unclassified | place: USA: New Jersey, Wharton State...
GAGGGAGAACCATGACTATCGTTGAAAATGAGGTAATAGATGAATTTGAAGTAATAGCACGGGTTGAAGGAGGAGGGAGGGGGCGAATTATTTTTCGCGGGGCGATTCAACAATTTGTACCCGGTCCTTATCTCTGACTGGATACGCATGGTCGACACCCTTATCTTTGAACCCTTTTGATTGTTCCGACTCTCCTCGGATTATTCACATTATATCGCGTCCCTTGCAGGATAAGACTATTTTTGAAATTCAAAATCAGAGCAGATTGTGACTTTTATGGGAATTCATGTCCGAAGACGATGCATATCATCAGATGAAAACGTCGAATGCTGAAAAAGTTGTGAGAATGCTACATGGAGAAGTTATGGTTATCTCTTGGCTAGTTAACAATGGAACGCCGAAGTGTCCCGTCGCTCCATCCTTGCAGTAGATAACGGGCCGGGGTCCAAAATTTCGTGAGAAACCGGATGGAGATTGGAGTTCGGCCGTGTATACTCGAGCGGAGATTTACCGACGAAATCCTCATTCTCACCGCGACGGTTTCCCCCGGTGCCTAAACAGACCACTTAGCGAAGCGTGTGTAGACCGAACAAAAGCTTGGCGGAAACTTGACGACGGTACTGCTGCCGAAAACTCATCCGCTCTTCTTGGCAACATCATTCGCAGCCAGCACGTTGACCATGGACTACTATTACCGATGAATTTGGGAGAAACCCTGATTGATATATGATGTCATTGAGTGACAAGTTTCAAATATCTCCCTACAAACTTTGTTTTCGAGTTCGGAGGCAAGACAGCTTCCCGAGGATTCAATCTGCTATTCAGAACATTAACCATCATTGATTTTATGTAATAATCTGTAAACTTTGGGTATGTTGGTATTGGAATATGATCGGATTTCTATTATTTCTCATTATATGATTCTGTTGAGATGATGTTGTAATATGCAACTTTCTAGTATGAGGATTGACCCAGTTTTTGCTACTCATGGGTCCTTACTTATATAGACACTGGTAATAATGACTGATTGATTACAATAGTACCAATCAATCTATCCTTCAGGAATTAATTATATTCAAAAAATTTTCTCAATAAACACTTGCGCCATATGTCTGTTACTGGTCAGCTATCACTGTGAATTCAGTATCACACGGGGTCATAGCGAGAGTGAGCATTTCATTTTTGGGAAAGAGCTGTCTGCACGTGACTGTGGGAGATATCGATGCTATTTCAAGTATCCAAACGGTCGTAACCTACCTGTACTTGTTATCACTTATATTTTGCATCATGTTCTGCAGGCCTTACGGCTGTCATGAGAAATGGTGGAAACTCTATTGTTGTCGGTATGTTTACTCTTCCCTCCTGTTTTCCGTATCTATGATGCGAATTGTACACACCTCGAGAGATGCCTTCGCATCGATGAACCCTCGGCTCCCCTCTTTGTTCTGGTACGTTGTTTCAGCAAGGAACCGTCCAAAGGGGAAGCCAAGAACGGAAAGCTGAATATACGAAGAAACCTTGGGTATCCTAGCTCTCGGAAACCCTCCCCTCATGCTTGAAAACTTTGTGCTGATTCCATATCTTATATAGGGTGTCTCTGTAATCCGAATGCAATCCAGATAAGCTGAGCATAATACCAAATCATCAGTCCTTGGAGGTAGTACACATGACAGTCTCCGTTTTTCGGTTAGACTCTGTACATGAATTGCTTCTATCCTCTAACTGGCTCATGCACCAATATCTAACTCGAGAGGTTGCAATAGAATTCATGTCTCCGGACCTTATACTGCATTGGTCCTTCAGAGATAATCTGTTGGTAAGCAGGATTATCAAGACGCTCCTGCACATCTACTCTCTCTTAAGTTTTGGCAGTATTATGTCAAGAAGTCTCGCCAACTTCTCAAACAATCTCTGAGTGTCACAACAGAGCTGGGCCCAGAAGGAACAACAACTTAGATTGATGATACAGATTTGTTGCACTCTATTTTCGCGATATATCCCCGGGGGTCTTTGCAGAGGCAGTGGCTGCCTTTGGAGCCCCAGGACCTCCGGTTCTGGTGGCACTTCCACCACTTGGATTGACTATACCTCTATTTGTATTACTAGCAGCTGCAGATTGTGCCCGGGTGGGGAAAGAGTTGCTTCCTGCATTGTTGCCGGCTTTGGCCTATACGAAAACTCAAGTTGGACTGTCGACAGATATGGACCATGGAACCGACGAACCTGAGTGGATTGAATTCTTGAAGCATCGGAAGGCTTCATAGGATTCTTATTTGGAGCAGAATTTCTACTAGTTGGCATGCTGTATGCACACGTCGTGGAGCTGAGCGGCTTGTCAGGATCCTTCTTATTTCAGAAGAGCTAGCTCCTACTCACTATTTGCTTGAGTGCAGATAAATTGTACTTGCGGTTCTGGCTTTCCTGTCTCTGGCTCTGTTCATTATATCCTGTTGGCCTTGGTGCGCTATATTTGCTACCTGTGAGCTCTAACTGCGTCATTTCATTCGATGAAGTCCAGTGAGGCAGAATCATAAAATCCCAGGTAATGATCAGGAACGATAAAGAGCACGGATTTCACCAAACCTCGATAGCGATAAGAGAAGAGTCCGATAGTAACTATGAACGAGGCTAGGTGCGGGCTTTTCGCCATTGTCCCCATTGGAAGATGATTGCTGGGATATTCAAAGTATTGCCTTATCCTCCACTTCTATGACTTACCCTATCGAAAGTAATCATGGCATGTTAGTCATCTCCACCGATGAACACCTATAACTTGATTAGTTCTTATAAGGAGACTAATTGCAACGTCATTTCATCGATCAACTTTGACGTTTGGCATGCGAAGTATCTGCCGTTGGTCAAAGATATCAGATATATCAGATAATGTTCGTAGACTTGGTTGAGACATGTACATTTCGGGTGGCATTTGGTTAAGGGTCTGATTCTTGGGTTATACATTCGCCCTGTGGCAGATAGAGAGCTCTTGAGGTCTCAATCATCATAGACTGAAATCTGGAGCACATGATTTCTGTCTCTGCCTCAGGAAGCGCAGCATCCGAAGCGTCGTGAAGGATGGACCTTGTTGTTAGCGATCTATTCGTGGCTCCCCGGCTGCCACAGCCGGCCGTAGTCTATTTGACCTATCGCACCAAAAGCCGTACAACTGAATTTGAAGGCAATAGAATTCTCGTTCCTGCTTTGCCGAATTGCAAAATCTCTTATTGATTTTGGTATCAAGCCAATACATATACACAGTGGCATCCCAAATTGGAGACTCAAGGTTGGAGATGGTTTTTAGAAATGATTCTAGACGCAATTGACAATGGGCAAGATTATCAACTGGAACCAAGCCTTTGACCACGACCCCAGGTATAACCGCTATTTGATTCAGATGCTTCAACCCTTCGCGGTGCTACTACATGGACACCTCCTGCGGCCATTCGGGTGCTGCCGCCACCGGGAGTACCAAACTGAGGCGGCCGTCTGTCCGGACCATCAAGCCAATTCTCCAACCACTTGGGTGCTCTAACATATCTGGCCAAAGGGCCAATAGACCCTAGTGCCATTCCCCACACACCCCATAGCCAAGCATGTCCAACTACAGCTCCCGCAGTAGCCTCCGCCGCGGCGCTGGGCCCACTCATCAATAGATCCATACCGACCATAATGTAAGGCAAATACTGGATAGGAAGTGTAATGAGACCGAACAATGAGGTTTGAGCTCCAGGAGGTGCAAGAGAAGAAGCCAAGTAGGCAAGGGCCACCAAGAGAGGCCTAGAAAATAGAAAGGTGTCCAATGGTCTCGTTAAGCCCTATAATGTGATTATGCTGAATTTATGTGTTGCTGAACAAAAAATGTATTCGGCTTACAATGATAGATGCTCCAACGAATAATAGCTGCCAAGCGAGATCAGCTGAACGGCGAGCATAAGGGCCGGATTCAAGCTGATCGGCTGAACGACTGCGAAGGACACTGAGAAAGACATAGCTTGAGAGGAAATTCTTTGCCCACTATAGCATTACAAGCTCGAATATATAGCCTAAACCTCCGGCTAGAAACTCTGATTAAATAAAAGCTCCTAATTAGAGTGAGTTTCACTCACGACCAAGGAAGAAGCTGGTATAGAGTCTCCACACCTGAAATTATTTGTTCATATGTGATTGATACATATGGCTTCAAAAGTCAGGCTGACCTCTAATTTCCGGAAAACTAGCTTCGGGAAGAAAACAATCATGTAGCGAGGGACGATGTTCATCAGGACTGGTATTGAAATGACCAAGGACGAACCAGTCAAAAATCTAGTGACAGGAGGAATTTTACGAATCTCTGCCATGATTTGATCCATACTGGCAATAGCAGGATGAAGAAATACGCAGCTGACGTGTTCTGCACATCACGTGCATATGATCTAATCTGGAATTGATACTCCAACCGTAGCACAGGGCGCTATCAAGTATCACAAATTGTCCTTAAGCGACACTATGGTAGACAGTAATTCAATTTCTTATCAACTGAGGGAATTTACATCATCCAGTAACAGTGATGACAAAGCTAGACCCTGAAAGCAGCCGAAACGACTGTAGGAATGCTGAGTAATCTTGCTGCTTCTGATAATGAAGTCATAACGATATAAAACCGAAGATTGCATATCGATTCTCTCGTCAGCCTTCTACCTCGGCACCGTAGTCAGAGCTATGTCCTCCGAATCTCTTCCTCTGTTCGACCACAATAGGAAGCGGGTGATAACAGAACCTCCCAATCCTGGATTCCAGTGGGGCCAGAAAGTCGATGCAACAGAAGAGGGCCGAATGTGGTTAAAAGGGTTAGAAAGTGGCTTCGAAATTGTCGACACTGCCAAGACTGAGTCAGTTGGGTGATGGGTATATTTTTTGTCTTGATGCGCTTTCTGCAGGACTGCACTTTTGTACAAGATATTGGTTTCGGGCATCATCCCTCGACCGATTGGATTTGTATCAAGTGTATCTGAAGATGGGATTGAAAATCTCGCTTTATTCAGGTGAGGATATCTGCGACACACCTTTTCATGCTACTAATTATTTCCTTCTTCAACCCAGTTTTTTCAACATGGTATTGATTATTTGACTCCACCTAATTTTGATAACATTGACTGACTATCGTTGGAGGTTTCACACGATCCCCCCGTTCTTTTCTTTACATCCACTAATTATCCTACAAGACACAAAGATACAGTCCAGAATATTCGTGTGACAAAGGAGTTCACGGTCAATATAATCAGTGAACCCTTTCTCCGAAATGCCATCGCTACTTCCATCAATGCACCTCCTGAAGTCAGCGAATGGCCTCTAAGTGGTCTGACAAAAGAGCCTAGTGTCAATATTGAGTTTTTACAATCATGTTAAATCATTCTTATGTTATGTCTAGTTTCATGTTAAAGCTCCCCGTGTCCGAGAAAGTGCTTTTTCTATGGAATGTGAGGTTTGTGACACGATGTCTTGGGGTCGTTCAAAATACTGATACTTTTTGATGGTACAGCTTTTCAAGACTGTGGATATTGTAGAACCCAATTCGCTCAAGGCGAAGAGTACTCTTGTGCTTGGATCGATTAAGTATATCCACATGCGCAAGGATACACTTGACCCAACCCGAGGGATTCCCGATCCTGGAAAACTTAAGGCTGCCGTGAGGTTAGGAAGTCCGAACTACGGGACACTGGGCGACATATTCCAACTGCCTATACCAGTATGGGAAAAGGAAAAAGATGAGATAAAGGAGATTATGGGAGAAGGTTACGTGAAAGGCCAGAAGCAATAAACTGCAAGCTGTGGTTTCTAAAATTAGACCACTAGACTTAGCAAGAATCACCCAGCCTCCTCTTTCGAGAGGAACAATTTTACATGGAAAACTGGGAGACCGCCTATATATAAAACCAATGTATCAGCTTGTATTGCTGCTGAAAAGAGCACTCCTCCTATGGCATTGAGTTTTCCGACTAGATTTGAAATTATCAGCATGAATTTTTTCAGAAGAAACATGCTAGACAGACCTTCCAATTTTTGGGTAATGTCAAATGGATTTCGGAATAAAAGGAGTCTTAGGAGGCAGCTGTGCGTAGTATAATCAACGTCAGAAACCAGCCAGGGAGTCACAAACAATTACTGATATATATATAGGATAAACACTCTGGGATACTGCTCACTTTTACCCCACGCTTTTATGTACTGCAGAGATCAGAAGGGGAATTATGTGCAGCGCGGGTTTTGACACTATGGCATAAACCTTATATGTCCAGTGTCTTTCTCAAGTCGTATACACATCATGATCGACAAATCAGGGATACTTTTTGATGTGATTAATCATTCCTAAAGGATTGTATGTGTTATAGCCGCCTCCTCCAGTAGCTAATTTCATGCGCCAGTATCAAGCGAGAGCCTAGGAAGCTGAATAACACGACCAAGGCCCTAAGTACTGAAATCATATCATCGGCATTGAACCCCGGATGGGCTTGGAACCCCTTTCAAGGAGTCAGACACACAGACCTAGTTCTTTGGTTCTTTGGTCAGCAAAGAACAAAAGAAGCTTCTTTCGCTCCTCAACTGCTCCGATCCTTCTCGGGGAACGGTACGTCTTGAGAGAGGAGCAGGGCAGAATCGTGCTAGTGCTCCAAACGATTTTATCTCAAAATAGAAACTCAGAAGTAGAGACCTGCTTTAGGAAACCAGGGTGTTGATACTAGAGCTTGAACATGAGAACCTCTAACAACCATGGTAAGCCTTATAAATTGTCCAATCGATGAGATTCCCCTCATTTCAGACGTCCACCATGTCATTTTCCAGTCCAAGCTCTTGACCATCCCTGAGCTTGACAAAAAATCGTTTACTCTTGGATCGCCTCCCTGAGGAAATGATCAGAATCAAAGAGCCGATCAGAAAATCATCGTCTTCGTTGGCATGTGTATTTGAAAGGAACAATCAACGTTCTTGATCATGATCGTAATATTTGATTAAACCTCAGAAAGGATGATAGTCTCTGTCTTCACCCAGTCTTCTGGGCTATGCTATGTGACTACTTTCCTCAACATCTGCGGAGATATTCAAAGTTCGAGAATGCCTGAGTGAGTTTGCTGTGCATCTTTGATCAGATAGAAATTGGCAATAACACAGAAATGGGATCATTATCATAAATTTTAGTCGATCTTCAATCGATGCGCTCAACTGCAGCACCGTCTTGATTGAGGCTGTGAACGACTGATTTATATTTGCGTCGAGTGATCCCCAGAATCCCAGCATCCGGGGCTTCTTGTGTGTCTTGATTGTGGTTGAAATACTGATCCTAGCCATTGCTATTGACAGAAGCACTATCGGAAGCTGTTCAACACACCCTGTTCTACAAACTTAAGACGCGTTGCATATGGAGAAAGCAATGTTTCTTGTTTGGGTTCTGATCCATCGAGGGGATCCCGGGTAACCAGGAATGGAAGCGAAGCAATTTAGGGGCGCTCGCCTCAGAAGGCGCATAGGTAGAGTTTGTTTTCAATCACCGGATCGTGAAAATATGGGAAAGGAGATACCAATCCAAGTACCTTGAGGGCATTCAGCGGTAGCATGGAAAGCTTACAGCAACTACGATGTCTGGGCTTTCCTAATCAGGATCCCAGTGATTATGCCTGCCGCGACACTGCTGACGTATCGCCGCCTGCAACACAAGTTCAAGTTCCATTCCCAGAAACTTTGCTTGCACTGTTAATTTTGGTGGCTCACAAGTCAAGATTAGAGAAAGCCAAACCAAGTCTTCATGGGTTATTCAGCATGACGAGGCAGTTGACAGCTCAAGTCCTCACCTCATCATCCTGTTTGTGCTTCCGCTGAAGATATGTAGGCCATATCTGTCTTTTTCTACCCTTTTTCTTCAATACTCTGATTGAATTTCATGCCTCAACCACTTAGTGATCATTCTCTTTTCATAAACAGGGTTCTATTTGAGATCGCAACAATATCATTCCATGTAATGTAGGCGACTGGACAGATATATGGTAGTGGTTTTAGGCAAAATTAGTTGATATAACAGAAACCTATCAAAGTGTACACAACGATATTTGTGTTCTTCCCAACGTTCTTCCCAACAAGTGTTTTCCAATTATAAGTTCCCAAAACTTTTATTATATGGTAAGCTCGTGTAGCATGCCGGCCCCTCTCCTATTGTAAGGCTTCTTTTACGCTATAGTTCATGTGCAACTTATACCTAACCACCTATCAGAGATGTGAACTACCGCCACCATTATCTTCGGATGCTGATATTTCTAGGGAGCCTTGATGCCCAGGGTATGCTCAACCCCGTTCGACCTTATCCATGTGCACTAAACTAAACGCAATTTTCATGCTTCTAGCAACGTTTGTCCTTTGGGACCCACACTTAAGTGTGCAGGACTCACATTGCATCACGCTTGATCTGCAGGAGTCATGTCCCCATAGCCGTAATGTATCTCATGCTCCAGTACGACTGTTGATGCATCTTTTCTTGTCACAAATGTAATAGATTTACGCTTAGAGGTGACGCCTGTAAGAGGTTGCAAACTAAAAAGTACGCTTCATGCCATTGATGACGAATCACATAAGTCAGGACCAACACTGACCTGTCGATCATGCCTTTGCACCTTGACTAGCTATTCACATCATTATCAACCCCCGAAGTGCCTCGTATCCTCGATCCGTGGGGAGCATTAATCCTGGGGTCGAAAACCATCTCTTGCTGTTTGAGTTATTGCAAGTGTAGAAGGGACGAGTGACCATATCCGTCCTGATCCATGCCAATGAAAATAATTACACGTATGCATCGCACAAGATAACATAGTTATGAGAAAGAGGTACTTTGACTGACACGTCAAGAAGCCTTTAGAAATTGAAGGGATTGTTTGTTTCATCCTGCAAGCTCAACTCTGGCAGATCGAGATTCTTCAGGTGATTGATAGTACCTATTAAAATGAACTTACGCACCCGAACACCTGGATCTGGTAAAGCAAGGCTTCCCACTCATGTCCCTCCGACACTCCCTCCCCAGAAACACTAGGGTCTCAGTTTCTTGTTCTCACTAGCATATATCTGGTGCCGCATAGTAGGTAAATTCCTCAGTCGTTCACCCGTTAGGTGACCTCTGAGTACATTCATCCTTTAAAACCTAACTCAGATAATGTCAGTCCAGCGTAAGTGGCACAGCGATAGTTCCAGAGTTTCTATTTGAGTCTGGTGACTAGCATGCTTCTGGTCAGGCCAGCACCCAATGGAGATGGTGATGTCTTGGAGGGGCAATAGACGATCTTCGGGATGTTATTCCGCAGTTCCATTTTTTGGTTATGGTTCTGACATGTGGGTTGTTGGAGGATGCGTCTCTGCAAGGGTAACAACAATTCTAGGCATTCGCTATACATGATCAAACTCTGATGCATGTACACGGATTAAACGAAACAGTGTCAATCTAATAAAAAGCATGTCTGAATGATAAAAGCCGAAGGCTGTGTTCTTGAATTCATCTGAATCCTAGTTTCTGGCCACATGGAGGGAGCGTACTATCATTTAAGAGTGGGAGAGGTAGAGATCTACCTGGTGAGTTGTCGCTCAATAGATTTTCTCATGGATACTAAAAAGGAATCATATAACGTGGGCCGAAATTGGAAAAAAAGTAGTCATTCTCTTCTTTATCTCCCTCGTGTACTGAGCATGGCTATGTATATAAAGCCCTCCAGAACATTCTGTATCTTCTCTACTCCCCATGTCTGCAGAACCGGCCAGTCCTATCTGTGAGGATTTTGTTGATCCACCAATTCCTGCACGCGTTGAATTAGGCTACTTTGCTTTTGCCAATATCCGGGGCGCTGTAAATCTTGTCCGAGGTATTTGTTCACTATCATCTTCTTTTAATCCGGAGCTCAAATAAAGTCGTTTGACTAGTATCTTCTGCCACGCCAGTGTCAGCACTGACAACAGTAGATGTGAAAATATTTAGATATGAATTCATAAACATTTTCCGCCTCATCGAAGCTCGTACCTTGCATCCCGCAGACATAAGCATACTCGAGTCGATTGATGACAACCTAACGCATTATGAGAGAGACAAAGAAACTGTCTACCTTGCAAAGGAGCTTATCAATCGCATGCGCATCCTCACTGATCCCCTGATGGTGCAATATAGAGGCTGCATTCCTCAGAGACAGAGGTAGAGAGGGATGGTAGTTCTGGAGCAATAGCTCTAAGTTTGAGATTGGGAAGAGCACGAGCGTGTGCCATTATTATTCTTACCATGGCTATGACGTAGCGGGACACAGGGAGAAATAGTCGTCCAATGGTGGTAATCGAAGTCGTTAATGTTTTTCGTGCAGGAAAACTGGAGACATACTGGCGTTTGCCGCCATTCACATCCCAGCCGTATCTGGATGATCTCTTGTCATTGTGTTGTCTTTACCACCCTCTCCTGCCATACGTTCCGTGTGAAAATCACATCGTGCTACCTTGAAGAAGCACTACTTGGTGTCGAGTTAGGGATAAAGGACCCCCGGAACTCAGGTACTATGTATGCTTGATTGATTCACTCAAGATAAGAATAGCCTTTGGAGTTTGAGTTTGAGTTCGAAAACCGAGTGAGTTACGACCTCGGTTGGCTGACACCTAGTATTTCCCTGCCAAATCTGGGACATCATGTTTAGTGGTTTATCGTGCTGGTAAACCAATGATTCTGGCATTCAAACTAGTATATGGCTTGTCTTATTATTGTGCAAGTTTTGTTGCCGACTACAAACAAAGCCATCAACTAAAGCATCATCAAAATAATCGTTATTGTTTTTTTTCCTTGCTTATTCGTAATGTAACATTATCCGTCCGCTATGTATTTGAAGAGGGGCCATGAACTTTCCCTATCTTTCATTGATGCAACCTCTACGTTGTTTTTTGCACTCCACACTTTTCAGTCGCGATGAATATTCTAACTTGAGGTTGCTCAGCCTCCGGTAAAGTTCACGTACCGGATTTATAGAGGAAGTTATTGAAAGGAATGTCGCACTCGCAACAACGGATAGCAGTGGTGCATTCTGCTCCCTACATATTACTAGAATTTTTTCGCTTGCTCCAACCTGTTAGCCGAGCATTCCTGACGGTATAGAGCTACAATTCTTGATGTCACCCACTTCAGTCTTCTACCTCGTTTGGTGGATACTAAGCTGATCATATTATAGAAACTCACATGATGTCATCCCCTCAATACCTGGAGTCAAAACGAGCCGTCTGTGGAGATCTGATCCCTACCACTTATGAGACTGTTTCTCCCAGTCATCAAAGAGCTCGTAGCAAAAAGTCTTGGAATCTGAGCGAGCCGATGCGAAGCATATTGCACGTTTCAGGAA
>Ga0153947_1001400_pt1 | contig 11349 bp, 10 predicted proteins | sample TSNJ031MetaG_FD_104697 | JGI IMG/M metagenome (GOLD analysis project Ga0153947, IMG submission 104697) | Attine ant fungus gardens microbial communities from New Jersey, USA - TSNJ031 MetaG | ecosystem: Host-associated > Fungi > Mycelium > Unclassified | place: USA: New Jersey, Wharton State...
ATTGCAGCGTTTATTAAGACAATACTTTCCTGAGTTTTTGAGTAAACACATTTTCCGTAGGCTTTAAAACCTGTTATTATCGGCAAATTGTAATCTTGCGGTGGTAATTTATTCACCTTATTTTCCGAAACCGAGTCAAGCGCCTCTTTGACATTCGTAACCGAAGGCATTTCAGAATTGCTGTATTTCACCATCTGCGCGGCGAGATCGGCGACGAACTGATCGTAGTTTGTCCTGAACAGAGCGAGTGCCGCCTCCACAGTTGCCGCCCCAGGAATGGCCGATGAGGTGATTTGCAGGGCGGTATGGGCCTGCTCTCCATCCCGGTGGGATTCAAAGGTGGCTTTCAGTTCCTCTGTGCTGCTGCGAAGATCGCGGAATGAGCCGACGGATACATAAGCCGCATGGTCAATCACCGCCTCAAAACTTACAGCCTGCCCGACAACCGTATTGACAAGGTATTCCGAAATCTGGGGATTTGAACGAATGGGATCCGGCGTCTCCTCATCCTGGACTACCTGGAGCAGCACTTCATCGCTGACAGGGATGGAGGGATTATCCGCATCAAACAGCTGCGCCCATATGCCAATCTGATATAGATTAAACGGAGTGGTCACCGTCCGGTTGTCCAGTTGTGTCCGAAGGAGGGCAACATCGACGCCGTTGGATCCGTAGTCCACGATTGACATATCCATGACATATTGCGCCAGCGCAGACAAATTCGTCACATGGGCTTGTGGCGTTGGCTGTGCGCTGCACGCCGCTTTGGTGTACTTTAATATCCTGCCAGGCGAATCGATGATCAAACGATATCCGCCTTTTGTTATTGTGGTAACCCAACTCATTGCATCAATCTCCTATCATTGTTGTAAAACCAGGTCATTTGGCGAGTTGATGAGTGTTTCTTTCATCGAAGTAATTGTCGCTGCACAGTAAAGCTGTGAGGGAAACTCGCGGTCCGGATTCATCTTGAGGTCATCCGGATGGTTCAGCGTCTCCAGCTTATATGCTGTTGTCGCACAGCCCAGGTACATGGCGCCATCCACGGGCAGCTCCACCCGATTAAACAGCCCCAAGTGTCCCGGAAGCTTGATCTGCAGGATATAGTAGAAATCCGACAGCTGAAAGAATTCGCCGTTATTGCGGATAATATCCAGGTGTAACGAACCGCCCACAAGCGCCATGGAGCACTGGGCCGTGGTAAACACAGATAGCAGCTCCCGTATCTCCGGCTCACCGATATGCCCGTTATCAATAAAGAAAGAGAGTACCATCTGCTTGCGTTCGTCCAGCGTCCGGGGGCCGTCGTACCGAATCCACAGGAATTCCTCCCAGAGAGATATGGCATACTCGTCCGCGTATTTAATGAACATGGCGTAGATCACCGTCAGAATTCCATCCTGTATCTTGTCCAGTTGCCCGCCCAGTGCCTGCCATATGGCATCCATTTCCTTGTAATCGCGGTAGGACACCTCGTAATAGGTCTTGAACTCTTCATAGTTACTGGGATATGCGTAATCATACAGCACGGATATCCACCTCTCCCAGCACGGCAACCTGTGTTCGCCGGATATCGATGTTGGATGCGGCATTATTTAAGGCCAGATTGGTATAATCCCGGATGGTCGTCAGCGAGAACAGGCACGCGCCCATGGATGACATCCGTACAACCATATCCTCGTCCTCCGGTGTGTCTATTGCAATCTCTTTGAGGATCGCCTGGAAGCCCTGCGTTGCTTCGTTGATGACCTGATCGATTGTAGCGGGCGGCTTTATTGTCACCAATGCGGATATATTGATCACGACCGGCTCGGCAGCGACAGCAGCAAAGTGGGCGCCAACATTGGCAACACCGTTGCCCAGGCCATCGCCAACTTCGATGGTTTTCCCCTCGAACTGTACGGTAAGGTGCTGGGTAATCGGGTCAATATACTTCTGCACCTCGTCCACCAGTGTGCTGGCGGCCGGCGTGCCATCCGCGCCGATCAGCACGGACATGAAGGTGTTTTCACCGGCAAACAGCGGGATTCCTCGCGCTCGACTTATGCCGCCGATGGATTCGCACCAGGTCTTGAAGTGTTGTCGGTTACCATTTTGCGCGGGCCCAGCCACTTTTTCCCGGATGCGCCGACGGTATGGTTCGTTACCTTCTATATTGGCTCCAGGTTCAATCTGCGCGCCAAAAGAGGACGCTGTCAGGTCGGCAACCGTCTGATCAGGGACGGCCGGAGTCCCCTCAAGAATGGTATTGTACTGATCACCAGCGGTTTCTGCCTCCAGAATGAGTGCCCCGTCCCGGATATTTTCCCTGGACGTCAGTATGAAGTATAGACCATTGGTAAAGAAGCGGTCACCGATCGCCGGTGTGCTACCAGTATAACGGAACTCATAAAGCGCTTTTGTGGGGTCGTTTCGGTACACATTGAATTCCTCACCTCTCAGGTTAAGGAATTGGTCTTTTGCTGTGGTGATAAACAACAGTTCAAAGGCGTTATCGAGGTCGGCATAGTATTTGGCAAGTTTAAAGCAAGCTGCGGAAACGGCGTCATAAAACACATCACCCTTTCGGGTGCTGACCCCCAACGCTTCCCCTTCCTCCAGGACTTCCTGCAAGATATTCTCATAAGTTCGGTCAGCAAAGTATCCCACTCAAACCACCACCTCGATTGTTGATTCTCCAAAAATTGTATTGGCATTGAAGCTGATGTAGGCTTCATCCCCGCTCAGCGTTATGGAGAAGTTGTAAACATCCAGCACCCTGGTATCCTGAAGCACAGCCTCTTTCACCAGGCGGGGAATCTCAGCTTCGATGAACTCCGGTGTGACGTCGCCAGCAATTATGGTCTGCTTGACCTCGCTGCCATATTGGTTGTCGTAGATCAGACAACGAAAACGCGGAGTAACCACCGCTTTTCGGATGGCCTGGTTAACTGCGTCCAATCCATCGACTTTGCCAATGATTCGCCGTGTCTCCGGATCTAAGCGGTAGGTCAGAGATGTTTCTTCCTGCGCTGTCTCTACGGATGAAATAGGAATGGGTATGTAAACACTCATGCTTCCTCCTCCCGATCCAGGATGTAGTATGCTTTCCCGTTGTTAAAGCTGAGAACAAAAACCTCTTCTCCCTCTTTCAGGGCATTGTATACGGTCATAGTGGCCTGATAGATATTGTAGGTTTCCAGATAGTGCACGTGGGCGCTGTCACAATTCCCGCTATCGGTTTTGCTGTCAATACTGCCTGTATCCAGTTGGATATCCACTTTGGTCTTGTAGTCTGTCAGATGCCGCGGCAGACAGATAATTCCTTCATGGAGCACCATTTTTTCATCGTTAACAAGCTGTATCTGTAGCGGCTGCTCCGAAATCACAATGCCCTTGACTACACCGGGACCATCTGGAATCATTCCCTGGAACATCTGCTTAATGCTGGATCCCTCCTGCATTTCCGGCATACTCTCACCCGCCTTTCTTTGCAATCTGGCTGGCGTTTACCCAACCATATACATTAGAACTGCCCCCAACGCTGCTGTACGCGCCGCCGATCAGATGATACTCATGGGCAGCGCCCTTTGCAATGTTGGTCACCTTCGCCAGGCCTGGCGTCCGGTTGCCTCCGACCGGCGTATTGTCCATCGAGGTATAGTAGTGATTTCCGCCAAGGAACTGGACGACGTCGCCGATTTTGATATCACCCCCGGTTCCCGCCTTTACAATGTCGTTGGCCGCCACCAGTTTCAGCTTCATCTGGTGGTGGTTACCCTTGAAAACATGGTCATCCTCATCCACATAGTAGGTCTTGGAGATCCCCAGCTCCTTGATGATAATAAAGACGCCGACGCCAGTGCGAACATCCGTGATCCCCTGCGTGGCTGTAATGGTCAATGCGCGTTCCGGCACGCTGCTCTCCGCCAAAGTGGTGGTCACCAGATCATGAAGCTGGGCAGAATTTAAAGAATCCTTGACCTGCACTACATCCTGAAAAATGCCGATTTTGGATTCTAACGCGCTGTTGGAATCCTGCGCGATTACCTTACCTTCTTTGGATAGCAGTTTGATACGGGTTTTCACGTTCTCAATGCTTTTTGTTAAACGGTAATCTTCCAGGTTGATACCGGTTTCGATAACCCACTGCAATACGTTGTCCCTGCGCCTGAGAAGCTGCATTTGCTCGCCGAGACAGGCCGGGTAGTATCGAATTCCTGTCGCTTTGTAGGTCTGGCTGAGGGCGTCACAGACGACGTCAAAGGCTGTCGTTTTTGGCTTGGGTAACTCAGGGATGCGGTACCCTGTTTCAGCTACGACGCCATACGGGATTTTAAAACGGTCGCAACAATCCCGAAAAATATAGGAGGCCGTCTTTTTGGAGTAGTTGAAGGTATCCGTGTTGTTAGCAAGCCGGATCCCATTGTCATAAGCGACAAGCGGCATGACCTTGCGGCGGGATTGCTCCTGACGCATAAACATCCCTCGGAATAATTCTTCGCCTTTCCAGGAGTAAATACAGGAATGCCCCTGCTCCACATCGATGCCGGATCGCTCGTGGCCATAGCCGTCGTCATCCAAAAGTGTTACCGACAGGGAACGAGCGGCAGCTCCCTTCCGGCCATTCCAGCGAACGCTTTCCACCAGCTCACTCATGTCATAGGGCTTGCCCCCCTTGACCACAATCAGCCGGCCGCTCATGCCGCGGGTAATTTGAGCACTTGACCAGGATAAATCAAATTAGGGTTCGATATCTTATCCTTGTTGAGCTCGTAGATTTCCATATAGCGGCTACTGGATTTGAGGAGCCGCTGCGATATGTTGAATAAGCAGTCGCCAGCCACTACTGTATAAGTGCTGGGAGTAACCCGGTTGTCTGTGCGCGTTTCTGTGTTTTGGGGAACAGTCGCCGCACCGCTGCTGTCGACCGAAATTTTTCGGACAGATACTTCCCGGTATTCCTTTAGTGTGATGGAATAATGAATAGTACCTACATCACCGCCGTGCTCCTCGCATCGCAGCTCCTCTATTGTGCAATACATATTGAGGTTTGTACCGGTAACAAGGAAACGGACGGGTTTGGTGCTGTTTTTCCAATTCCATATTTTATCCGTCAGTACTCGCGGAGATGTCAGACGCGCTGTCTGTAAACCCTGACACATTGTAGCCGGAAAGAAGGCGGAAAAAGAGATCACCACAGCAGGACGATCCTGCATGATAGTGATCTCTCCCAGTCCGGATATATCCACACTTGTGTTCTTGCTTCCGATCTTTACCTGAATGCTCTCCGGATGAATAGGGAACTGCATCTTCTGCTTCTCACCATCAAAGGTGAGCCACATCTGATATGTACAACTAGAACTCATAGGACAGATCACCCTCCTCGAATACATCCTGTTGCAGGACATTGATGAGAATCGGACGGATATTGTCGATCAAAACGTCGAGAATATGCTCCTTATCGACGTTGCGGTCTATAGGGATAGCCCCGCTACCATTGATCTCCAAGGTGATTTTTTTCTCCGAGGTGCTGCTGTGGCCGCGCTCCTCCGTGTCAAAACCGGCGGGCGGCTGCACATTGAGCGGGCGCTGCGCTGTAGACGATAAAATCCTATCGGTGTTATCGGCGTCAATAACGGTTTCGCCGCCATCGAACAGGACGAGCTCCGGGCCTTCCTCGCCGACGAGCTTGACGCCTCTCTCTGCCGATGTGGTGCCGGAAGCATAGCCGGTAACACCAACGGAAACATTGCCTCCGCCGAGTGCCCTTGTAGTCGCGCTGGCAACAGCTTGAGCCGCTGTTTCTGCCCGACCTACGCCCTCCTCTATCGCCTTTATATATGCGTCAATGGTTGCTTTGGCTTGCGTTGCGGCGTCGTCCTCCATGTTCATTTTTTCAATAGTTTCTACCATCTTGCCTTCAATTTCATCCATTTTAGTAGCAAAATCCGTTTCGAGCTCTGCAAGGCTGTCGGCGACAGTTTTTTGCTCCTCCTGTAGCGTCTGCCAACTATCCACCATAGCGGCCAGATCTTTATCCGTGGCCGTCGCCATACCGGCAACGGCGTTTACGCTGTCCGCGCTCCCATCCGCAAAGCTGGCAAGCATTTCATTGAGGCCCTCAATGTCTTGGCTACGGTCTGTAAGCCCTGAAAGGTTTGCATTATAATCCTGCCAGTATGTGATCTGGCTTTCCAGTGCGGAATTGATGGAGCCCGCACTTTTTGCAACCACCTTTTCAGCTTCATCCCAAAGGGAATATTGCCCCTGTACGCTACTAAGCGCAGCCTCGTATGCCTCGTCATAGGCCACCGCGAGCGCGTTTATTTCATCGGACACGCTCGAAATAGCGCGGGAGACAGCCGTTTCGCTGTCCACGGTGGCGTTTGCGGCCTCCTCCAACTGCTTTTGATATGCCTCGGCCTGTGCGGTTACTTGCGCCAAAGCTTCCTCGTTTTGCGCGTATGCCACTGTTAACCTTTCGACCTCATCCTGATAGTCATCGAGGTTTGTAGACCAGCCAATGAAAGGGGAGTCGACATTATATCCCTCCCCGGTTAACTCCTGCCGCCTAAGAGCAAGGTTTTCCTCTGCTTGCATAAGCTGATCCTGGAGAAGAACCTCTTGCTTTGTCAAATCAACCCATGTGCGGTGCTGTTCAGCTAACAGCTCCTGCTCCGCCTGCGCTCTCACGGTTCTTTCAAGCGCATCGGCAGTTGCATCAAGAGAGTTTGTCACATCGTCATAGTTAAGTGCAAGGTCGGGAACTGTTTCATTGAGGCTGTCTACGATGGCCCTCATTTGCTCCTGCTCGGTGGCCGTCAAAGATGTTTTTTGTCCCAACTGTTCGAGCTTGTAAATCAGCGCAAGCGCACCCTGCTCCTCATGCTTGATGGCAGCAGTGTTTTTTTCGTAACCATCCAGTGTTTTATGATGCTGCTCTATCAAAGCATCGGTTTCCGCAATAAACTGTTCCAGCGTTTGCTTGTTTGCCTCAAAGCTCTCCGTGAGTTCATCTACTTGGTATCGGAGTTCCAATGCCCTCTCGGAGGTTTCGCCATATTGAGTGCAAGCCTCCTCGTACTCGGAGTTCAGTTTTTCCAGTTCATCGTATTGTTTTCGCGTACTTGCCGTCCACGTTTCATACTCTGTTTTCTGGCTTGATAATACCGCAACAAATGCGGCAACTGCGGCCGTAAGAGCAACGACGCCTGTGATGGTAAGAAAGACCGGATTTGCATTCATGACAAGATTTAGGGCAGCTTGCGCAACGGTGTGGGCGATAGTCCCTCTTGTTGCAACTGCTTGAACTGCAGAATACGCCGCTAAAGCGCCCGTCATTGCGACTGTCCCAACAGCAATCCCCGTAAGTGCCGCCGTTACCCCCGGATGATCTTCGATAAATCCCGCCGTCCATTCCAGCACACTGATCCCGGCATCAACAAAGCCGCCGATTGCGGGCGTTAAATCATCCCCAATGGCTATAGCGACGTTATTGGCGGCGTTTTCCGCCATTGCCAACCGGCTTTCAAGCGTGGAGTAGCGCAGGTCAGCCTCGGTCGCTAATGCGGTGTTGATTTCCCACGCCGAATTCGCAACGTCGATAGCAGAGGCCAGGCCCATGCTGTTGCTCGCTAGAGATTTCACGGCATTGGACAGTCTAACCTCTGTAAGCCCCATATTTTCGAGGATTACGGTGGCGGTTTCGCCGTTCCGCTCCACATCATTCAGTCCATCGATAAAAGAGTAAAGAGCGCTCGCGGCGCTATCGCCAAAAGCATCGGCAAACTGCTCGCCGGTCATTCCCGCAACGTCAGCGAAATCTTCCAGACGATCGCTCCCTGTTTCTACCGCTACTTGAATATCCGTGAGCAGCTTCGACATAGCGGAGCCGCCCGCGTCGGCCTCGATTCCCACCGATGACATAGATGCCGCCAGTGCCAGTATTTCCGGCTCCGTGAGGCCCGCGAGCGTTCCGGCAGACGCCATGCGCGTTGACATCGCTACAATGTCCGCTTCGGTCGTTGCAAAGTTGTTACCGAGGGCGACAACCGTGGAGCCCAAGCTCTCATAATCGGCTGCTACCATGCCTGTAATATTAGAGAATTTGGCGAGGGCAGTTGCAGCTTCGTCAGCGGAGAGGTTTGTGGCTTCGCCTAAATTTATCATAACCTCTGTGAAATAGGTTATATCCTCCGTAGCGATTCCGAGCTGTCCGGCGGCCTCGGCCACGCCCGCGATCTCTGTCGTGGAAGCGGGCATGTTAAGGGCCATAGCCTTTATTTCACTATTTATCGCGGCGAGTTGCGCGTCTGTACCGTCAACCGTTTTGTAGACACCTGTTATGGCGCTCTCAAACTCGATGGCAGCGCTGGCTGCTGCTGCAAAGCCTTCATAAATTTCATTGAGCAACTTCGCTATACCGGCAGCCGTAAGAGCTTTTGATAATTCCTGCACCGCATTCACGGAGGTGTTGCCAAATTGCTCGGATTGCCCTCCTGCTTCATCGGCTATATCCCCATAATTCTCAATGCTATTGGCGGCGTTATCCGCAGCGATTGTCTGGGCCTCTAACGACTCCTCGAAAGTGTCTGTAGCCGAGGTTATTGCTTGGACGGCATCATCCGCACTTGATACTGTTTGTTCAAAAGCTACACTTACAGTATTCCCCGCGCTTTCCCATTGTGTAATTACCGTTTCGCCGTAGTTTGCCATCCTGTCAAGAACCGCACTCATCTCGTCTATGGCTCTGAAAGTCGCCGATAAAACAGGCATTATTGAATTCCTCCTTATATCGCCTAAAAATAAAACGCGCAGGAGAGCATCCTAACGCGTCTGGAGGGCATATTATTTTTTGGGGGTGGGGGCGTCCACACTTTTTTGAGCAAAAAAAAATCCCCGAAAAACCTATAATTGCTTCGACTGTTGTGGTAACGCATTTGTCTTGGTTTTTAATGTTTCAACAAATACATCCCAATGCAAGGACGCGCCGACTATTTCTAGTAAAATAGCTTTCGTGTCATTGGGGTTGTCGGTGGGACGATAATTGATAATAAAACATTTTGGTATAGTGACTCCCTTGCTTCCAACCCCTGACATACCACCGACAATTGCACCGATAGGTCCGAGTATTAAGCCCCCAATAACCGCACTGCTTACTGCATTATTCCCGTCTTTTTCGATTTTTAGGTTTTGTACAACTCCACAGGCAATTATTTGGGAATAGTTCAACAAAAGGGGTTCCTCGTTCGAGGCCCTTTTCCTAATCTCTAACCTTGCTTGCGAGTCGTTCTGCTTTATACTTGTTGCAGCCTTATACTCATAATTGCTAAGACCACTCATGTAAGCAAAATTGCACTCAAGATTACCTGTAGCGTCCTTTTTGCGGAATATTGCCACACCGACACCTCCTCCAGTTTTTACTATTTTATCATAGAAAAATTGCGAAGTATAGGCGTTGTCTGAAATTGCGACAAAATAAGTTTTCTCCCCGAAAAGCCCGCTACTTCACGGGGAGAAAGCATTATGGTCTTTTCGCTGTTGTACAGTCTAACCGACAAGGGTGTTCCTGTTCGTAAAGCTCCGATGCGATATAGAGTAGTTTTGTTGTGTGTGGCATTTTGTAGAAATCCTCAAAGCGTAAGTTGTGCCGCTGCCACAATACACTACCCCAATAGGCAATACTTCCCTTGTCGGTAATTAGTTTTTTGCCGCTTCGATAGTTTCATCGTCGGTCGCCCCCAGGCCAATTCCGAGCGCGGCAAGAACAATACGGCTGACGTGCTGGTATTCATCGGCACGGGTAAAGACCATACGCGGCATTTCCGTTATGTCGACGCACTTGTAGTAATCCATCAGTTCCGGGTCGTGCAGGTTCGGATAGACGAGCGCCTCGGCGATAATATGGCGGACGGCACGGGCGCTGTCGCGCTCAGTCTTAAAAACGACCTCCCCCATAGCAATATAGGGGTTGCCTTTCTTATCAAGGGCAATGGAACGCTTACGGTATGCATCGTTGATTTCCTGAATGCGGGAATTAGAAAGCAGCTTTATTTCAAGTTCAATGGGGTTCCCCTCATCGTCAACGAACGACTCCGGGGCCGGCGCTTTCACAATTTCCTCTTTCTGCTCACGCATAAAGAATTTGAGGTCTTTTTTAGCCATAATGATAATCTCCTTTTCGTTGATTGCAAAACCCTCCGCGTGGGCGGAGGGCTGTCTATACGATGTTCTTTGCGCCGAACGCCACGTTATCCTCAATGACCTGGCCCTTGCTGTCCAAGGACGTGAGCGGGATATCCCCGGTGATAACGCATCCCACACAGGTGACGACGTCCGTCCCGTATTTTTCATAGTAATCGGAATTCTCGTCGTTTATGATGCCCTGGATGGTCATTTCCGGCGTTTTTCCGCTGCGTATATATGCCATGACTTTTTCCTTGCAGAACGGTGTGGAGCGCCGGCGGGTGATGTTTCCGGTAATGGTGGCGCCGATCCACCGGCGGGAATCTGTCGTTTCGCCAAGCAGTTTGCCAGACCAAACATCGGGGGTGAACTTGATCTCGCACTTAATGCTGTCCATGACCTCCACGCCGTCAATAAAGGCCTTGCCCTTACGGATGTTAATAGGCCGTTCGTTGTATCTTTGCTCGTCTGCCATTTGCTACCCCTCCTATCTGGTTCGGATGGTAAAGAACAGCTTTTCAGAACTGTCCACGGCTTCCAGACCGATTGTGACATAGGTTTTGTCACCGGTGCTGGCCACGCGGTCAACCAGAAAGTCATTCTCGTAATCCACATTTTTAATAGCGCCCGCATCAAGAAACGACTTAAGAATAGCACGTCCGAGACCTTCCATGATATCCCACCCGATCGGGCTGTTATCAAACCGGTTCGGCGGGAAATTCAGTTTAATGCTATCTCCGAAGGTGTCAAACACACGAAGCACCCGATTCTTCCGATACGTCTGATCCCGGGGCTTGTTAAAGCTGGTGAGACTGTTGATATCGTACTCCACCACAACCTCGCCTTCCTCAGACCACGAGAAGAAAAACTCACCTTTTTTGATGGCAGCCTCGGCAGCTTCATGGTTCTTTTCATCAACAATCTTTACAGCGCCGCCGTATTTGACATAGGTGTTGCTGGTGGTATTGGAGGCGCCGGCGTCGACGCCCGCCACCCACGCCGTTGCTTGTGCGGGGGTGAGGATCGTACCGTCGGTAAGCTCCACGGAATTGGTGACATTGATGATTCCCTCGTAGTCGGCATAGCAGCCTGCCAGCGCCGCCTTGCGGTATTTGCCCACACTGTCCCGCAGGTAGCGGATTTTTGTCTTGACAGCCTCATACAGTGTCAAGGCGTTTTCGG
>Ga0153947_1001401_pt1 | contig 11348 bp, 8 predicted proteins | sample TSNJ031MetaG_FD_104697 | JGI IMG/M metagenome (GOLD analysis project Ga0153947, IMG submission 104697) | Attine ant fungus gardens microbial communities from New Jersey, USA - TSNJ031 MetaG | ecosystem: Host-associated > Fungi > Mycelium > Unclassified | place: USA: New Jersey, Wharton State...
CCGCATCTGCTGCCTGATAAATTTGATTTGAATCCGATAATGGATAGCATGATTCTATCTGGTTATATCATCTTTATAACAGTCTTGATAACATCATCTTTTCTAGCCAAGCTATACTCAATTGCTTCAATGCAATCTTTAAAATCATAGACATGTGACACCACTTTTTTCAGAGGAATCACACCTGAGGCGACCGCTTTGATTGCTTTCGGATACAGATTGCGGTAACGGTATACAGAATAAACTGTTCCCTCCATCGCATTCAGAGTCGCGACATCTAGTTCAAGATGCGGCTCCGGAGATACCCCGACAAGCGTCACCTTCCCTGCTCTTTTAATCAGCTTACAGCTCTTAAGGGTTGTTTGGCGATTTCCGGCGCACTCATAGACCTGATCCACACCACCGCCCGGAAGCGTTTTCGCAAACTCCACAATATCCTCTTCTTTGTCATTAAACACCTTGGTCGCTCCAACTTCCTTTGCCCTCTTAAGACGCTTCTCCATAACATCCACTGCATAGATCTCGCTTACGCCCCGTGCCTTTAACGCCATAATGGTGACTAATCCAATACAGCCACAACCCAATACAATCGCACTCTCGCCTAATTTTGCATTGGATAGCTCACACCCATGCATCCCAACCGCTAACGGCTCAATAAGTGCGCCTTCCATGGTATCAACATTATCAGGAAGCTTAAAGCACATACTCGCATCATGGGTACAATACTCCGAGAATACCCCATCCTTTTCCTTCGGGATCGCCATAAACTTAACATCTTGGCAAAGATTATAATGACCTGTTCGACAGTTGTCACAGCGACCACATGGCACGCCTGGCTCGATGGCAACCCGATCACCGATTTCAAACCCTTCCACATTCTCTCCAATCGCCGTTACGGCACCACCCGGTTCATGCCCTAGCACCAACGGTCCATCCGGCACCCAGTTTGCCAGCCTTCCTTCATCATAAAAATGAAGATCTGATCCGCATACACCCACATACTCTAATTTAATCTGTAACTCGCCTGCCTTCGGCTGCGGAATATCATACGCTGTCCACTCCAGCCTTTTTGCGCCTGTCATTACACAAACCTTCATTTTCCCTTCCATTGCTTCATACCTCTTTTCTTTTAGCATGGTAGTTATTTGGTCAATATATTTGAAACTGCTTTTTTCCAACCGGCATATTTTTCATCTCTGAGCCGAATGGCCATCTGCGGCTCATATTTATATCTGTTTATTTTTTGAAAAATACTTTGATCCCACACGCCTAATGCAAGCCCAACGGCATAAGCCGGCCCGATTCCCGATAGCTCTTCCGAATCCGGAATCCGCACAGCCACTCGGGCAATATCACTTTGAAACTGCATCAGATAAGCATTTCTGGTAGGACCGCCATCAACCCGCATTTCGTTAACCACAACGCCCGAATCCTTACTCATCGCTTCGACAATGTCTGTAATCTGGTAAGCAATGCACTCGAGGCCCGCTCTGACAACTTCTGCTCTTCCGGTCGTTCTGGTCATTCCGATAATCGCTGCGGTAGCGCGGCTATCCCAATAAGGCGCCCCCAAACCTGAAAATGCCGGAATCAGATATACCCCATCATCAGAAACCGCTTCCTTTGCCAATGCTTGTGTTTCGTCAGGTGAATCAATCAGCTTCATATCGTCTCTAAGCCAGGTAATGACCGCACCTGTGTAGTTCAAATTTCCTTCTAATACATAATCCACCCGTCCTCCCATACACCAGGCTAATGAAGTCACCACGCCATGACTGCTAAGCACCGGCTGCTCACCAATATTCATCATAATTGAGGAGCCCGTTCCATATGTCGTCTTCATCATCCCCGGTTTGAGACACCCCTGACCGAACAAAGCGCCATGAGAATCACCAAGGACACCATGAATCGGTATCGGCTTTGGAAACAGGCCTTCAAAATCAGTGTCGCCAAAATATGAATCCGAATCACACACCTCCGCCAGATTCTTTGGATCAATTCCAAATAATTCACATATTTCTTCATCCCACTTTAAATCAAAAATATTAAACAGCTGTGTTCTTGAAGCGTTTGAATAATCCGTTTGGTAAGATTTACCACCTGTCAATTTAAAAATCAACCAGCTATCCACTGTTCCGTGGCATATCTGGCCGGCTCTTGCCAGCTCCTTAGCCCCCGGTTCATTTTCCAGTATCCATGCGATTTTAGATGCCGGGAAGTAGGGCGACAGATTAATCCCCGTATGCTGACGAACCAGCTCCTTCGCACCCCGTTTTTCCACCCGATCACATACTGCCACAGCTCTTGCGCACTGCCAGACAATAGCCTGCCCAATCGGCAGTCCAGTTTGTCGATCCCACGCCAGAGAAGTCTCTCTTTGGTTACTGATTCCAATTCCTATCACTGCTGTTTTCTCTATGCCCGACTCCTCCAAAAGGCACCTAACTACATTGATAGTATTTTCATAAATTTCCATAGGATTATGAGATATCCAGCCTTTATCATTGATGATCTGTTGATGGGATTTATCTGTGCGCTTTATTAAGTCTCCATTACCGTCAAATAGCAGCGCTTTTGTTCCCTGAGTACTCTGATCAATGCTAATAATGTATTTTTCTTCCATTTACAATATCAACTCCATCGCTTTATTTGCTATTCCTTCTGCATTCATACCATAATAATCAAATACTTCTTTTGAAGTTCCCGTTATCACCGGCGCATCCGGCAAGGCGATATTGACTACTCTTCTTGGGCACTCACGTCCGACCACTTGACTCACCATCGACCCAAGACCGCCAAAGGGTGAGTGCTCCTCTATCGAAAGCACTGCTTTTGCACTGCTTGCCGCCTTGATTATCGCTTCCGTATCCAATGGCTTTACGCAGTACATATCCAATACTGTCGCCGTCACGCCTTTTTCTAAAAGTAGTTTCGCCGCCTCGTAAGCCGGTCTGACCATTTCTCCGCAGGCGATCAGGGCAACATCGCTGCCCTCACACAAAACCGTTGCCTTATCCATTTCAAATGGACACTGCTCTCCCGAATAAATATCCTCCACCGGATTTCTGCCAACACGTATATAAGCCGGTTTTTCATCCTTAAACAAAGCCTTAATCAACTTTTCTGTCTGAAAGCGATCACTGGGCAGATAGACCCGCATGTTGGGGATCGCTGACATTGCGGCAATATCCTGTGCTGAGTGATGACTCATCCCCAGGGCTCCATAACTGATTCCACCGCTGATTCCAATCAGTTTTACATTGGTGTTTGAATAGGCAACATCCACCTTGCACTGCTCATAGCTTCTGGTGCTTAAGAAGCAGGCCGGAGATGCTGCAAAGGGCTTCTTGCCACACTTTGCCAACCCAGCAGATACACTGACCAGATTCTGCTCGGCAATTCCTATCTCTACAAACTGCTCCGGATAAGCCGCCGCAAAAGGCGTCAGCGACGCAGAGCCGCGGGAGTCACTGCAAAGTACCGTAATATCCTTATCTTTCTTCGCCTCTTCCATTAACACTTCACAAATAGCCTGTCGATTCGGAATTTTATTCATCCTGCAATGCCTCCTTTCTTGCTTCAAAATCTTTCATTATCTGCGTAAATTCTTCTGCAGTCGGAACCTTATGATGCCAGCTTGGATTGTTTTCCATCAGATGAGAGCCTTTTCCCTTGATTGTATTCGCAATGATGACACTCGGCTTGTCCTTTGTTTCTTGTGCTTCTTTAAAAGCCTCCTTAAGCTGCCGGACATCGTGCCCATCGGCGACATCGATCACATGCCAGCCAAAGCTTGCTAATCTCTCATGGAGATCATCATGTCCCATGACCGCTTCTGTGTTCCCTGATATTTGAAGGCGATTACGGTCAACGACTGCGCACAGATTATCTAAATGATACTGATTCGCCGCCATAACGCCTTCCCAAACAGAGCCTTCGGCTAACTCACCATCTCCCATCACCGTATATACACGATAATCCTGCTTATTCATCTTTCCAGCCAGAGCCATCCCGACACACACTGGGAGGCCATGACCTAAAGAGCCCGAATTCATCTCTATTCCAGGAAGCTTATTATTCGGGTGGCCAATATACGGGGAGCCAAATTTACTGAATCTTACAATCACGTCTTCTGTATCAAAAAATCCTTTTCTGGCTAGGACAGCATAATACGCTTCCACAGAATGCCCTTTACTCATGACAAAGCGATCCCTGTTGGCATCCTCCATATTTTCAGGCGAAATATTCATCTGCTGAAAGTAGAGCACCGTGAGAATCTCCATTGCACTCATGCTTCCGCCGATATGTCCGGTTTTACCTTCGACAATCATGCGTACTGTGTCTTTCCTCAAATCGTATGCCAGTTTCCCTAATTCATTCATAGCTTGCACCCTTTCATCATTATCTATACTTAATTTAATTTAGTTATGTATTTTCTGTCATAACCTTATTGATCTATTTTTCAACCACTATTTGTACTTCCTTACTAAAGAGTATCAATAAATCCCTTGTTTGTCAATATATTTTCTGGATTTTATTTAATAAATTATATTGTATTTTACTTAATAATATTTAGTTTATCATAAGAGTTCCTAAGCACAATAAAAAAACAAGGGATACAGTCTCTAGTTTTGCATCCCTTGTTTTCACTTCGTAATATTTTTCACACTTTCACGAATCACTAATTTAGTACCGACATCAATCTTTTTAGAATATTCTCTTCCTTGCTCCATCTTAGAAACCAGCAGACCCACCACATCTGGTCCAAATATATTTTTCGGAACCTCGATCGTCGTCAGCTGCGGCTTAATCATCGTGCAGATCGGCCGATCATCAAAACCGATCACCGACACATCATCCGGAACCTTGTACCCGGCCTCTATGAATGCCAGAACCGCATTGCACGCAATCAGATCATTCTCAGCAAAGAATGCCGTTGGAAGACTTTCCACCTTACTCAGGTATTCTGCCACATCATGCTTCACAGCCGATTCTGAATACCCGACCTCGATGATATCCGCTTCATTAAAGGTAAGTTTCTGCTGTCTAAGCTCGCTTATAAAAGCCACATAACGCTCTATAAAGCTGTTTATGATAACTTTACTTTTAATATATCCGATTCGCCTATGCCCCATATCACGTAAATGCAGCACCGCTTTGCTTGTTCCTTGCGCATTATTGATCGCCACCGAATCGACATCATTTTCTCTAAATGAATTATCCAGGATTACAAAGGGCAGCCCTGATTGCTTAAACACTGGCAAATCATCATGAAACATCTCCACCGCATAAACGATTAAGCCCTTGCATTTTGCACTCTCAATCTGATACCGCTGCTCTGCAATAGTCATTCTTTTATTAACATAGATAAAACTCAGTGTATACCCGTGCTTCCTTGCCGCATCCGTAATTCCTTCCAGGATATATGTAAAAAAGGGGGATTCGTCAACGATGCTGCCAGCTCTTTTATACACGACAAACCCGATATTCCCATTATCCACGATACTGTCCCTTAACATATAACCGCAATCCAGCTCTTTTATTTTCTGAATTATTTCCGCTCGCCGCTTATCGCTGACCCCCGGTTTGTTATTCAATACCAATGATACCGTGGCAGTCGATACCCCTGTCATCTTCGCTATGTCTTTCGCTTTAAGTGCCATAGTCCTCGCTCCTTTTTTTCATTTTACTAGATTAAAATGAAATTTACAACAAAATTTTTCGTGACAGCTCAGCCATCGATGTCATTTTGTTGATTTTGGAGCGCAAGTATTCCATCTTACGCCTACTCGCTTCGCAGTGCTTCAACCGGATCTTTCCGTGCGGCAGCAGAAGCCGGGAACAGTCCAGAAATAAGTGCCAATAATATACTGATACCGATCAGAATCAAAGCCGCATTCAACTGTAGCTGAACTATATTTTGAATTCCTATTTTATCGTAGACAATAATATTAGCTATGATACCAATCAAATACGTAACCACGACGCCCAACAGTCCGGCAACAAAACCGATGATTATAGTCTCCGCATTAAATACACGCCGGACATCACGTTTGCTGGCTCCAAGGGCGCGCAAGATACCGATTTCTTTTTTTCGTTCCAGCACTGAAATATAAGTGATGACGCCAATCATAATCGAGGAGACGATCAAGGAGATGGCGACAAAGGCAACCAGTGCGTAGCTGATAGTATCAACAATATCAGTCACTGAAGACATCAAAGTGCCTACCAGATCAGTGTAATTGATAACCTTCTCATCGTTCCCTGATTCTTCCATCTTGACATTATAGTCATCCAAAAAGTCTACCACTTCTGCCTTAGCATCGAAATTATTCGGGTAAATATTAATTTGCAATGGGGTATCCATAGTGGCATACCCAAGCTTCCTTAAATTGTTTTCATAAGTGCTGTCTTCCTGATTCATCATAGCCGTCATCAGTTCCATAATCTCGCTCTCTGACATATTCACCTGAAAGGCTTCGGCAAAAGCATTCTGATCGATCCCGATTGCTTCTTGTAATTGCTGGGGCAGCTGCTGCATGGCTGTTTCCATCTGGCTTTGAATCTGGGTTGATAATTGATTTCCAAGCTGGCTCATCTGACTTGTCAGAGCACTTTGAATCCGGGTTTGCAGCTGTGTTGCCAACTGCGTTTGCAGATTAGCCATCTGGCTTTGCATTTGGCTCTCGATCTGACTCTGCATAGCAGACATTACCTGTTCCATATATGTTTGCATTGTTGCTTGTAGATACTGCCCGATGATTTCATTAAGCTGGCTCTCAAGCTGCGAGGTGTCGACCAATTGACCGATTTGTCCAATAAGCTGCGCCTGCACCTCCGGTCTGCCAAGATATTCTTGGAGATTAGCGGCAATTTGAGTTGGATCCTGAATACCCTGAGCCATCTGATCGGCAAGAAAGCCCTGGAGCACCTGAACCATAATCGCATTCAATGCATCAGCAGGAATATTGACTTGACCGGCCAAAGCAGCGGTCAGCGCACTGAGATCCATCTCCGGCATCTCCATTGCTCCCATATCAACATTTAAATCAAGACCCGACAGATCCAATCCTGATAAATCCATGCCTGATAAATCCAGCCCCGACAAATCCATGCCTGATAAATCCATGCCTGACATATCGCCCAAACTTGAAAAGTCAAGATTTATTTTTGATTCATCGATGGTAAAGGCATCTGTAATTGCCTCTTCATCAATTTTAATTAAATCGGCAAAATCAAAGTCTGATTGTGAATCCTCTTCTTTTTCTTCCGCAAAAGTCTTAGCAGTTAAAACATTAAACTCCGGACTTTCAAGCTGTTGCTTAACAACGTCCGCATTGGCAGCCTCTTCCATCAAATATGTAATTAATTCCGGAGTATAATTAATCCCTGAAGATAACAAGGTCGCTGTGATGTCAGGATCAGGCTGAACCACTCCAACAATCTTTAAATCAATTCCTTCCTGGATCACTTTCTTCATATAGGGTGTATTGTCTGAACGATCAACCCAGACACTGTATTGCTCATCATATTGATAACGGCTGGCAGCGTCAACCACTTTAAACTCAGCGGCCATCAGGTCTTCATAGGTCAGTTCAATCGCCTCATTCTCAAGCTTCACCTCTTCATCAGGATTACTAAGCAGAGCAGATAGCATATCCTTTAATTCACTCCGATCTCTAAGACCCATTGCATAAAGCGCATAATCAGAAATACTGCCATCAGGCATCAACACCAAAACTGCTTCATCATAATTTGTCGGCCAGCGTCCGGCCATAATCTCATACTGGTAGTCATACAGCCCGCTCTCGCCAGGCAACTCATAAAAGATATTCATTCCTGAGCTGCTGCCACCACCAAACAGGGAAGTCACAGCGCTGCCGGCACCAATACCATAACTGCTAAGTAAAGCATCTGGGCTCACTTGTTCAATCCTCTTCGTTGTATCACTTAAGTAAATCTGCGGAGTGACATCATATGTATATTGAATCGTCTTGACATAAGGATTGATTTTGGCTTCATTTTGCTCAATATAGGTTTTAAATGATTTCAGATCATTCTTGTTCTGGCTCTGAAAGAGACTTTCAACGATCCTTCGTTCAGTGACCGTCCCAGTCTTCTGATCCGTACTTTCCTGTCCCCCGCCAGCGTCTGTCGCATCAGCACCGCCTGTACCAAAGCTGGACAGCAAGCTACTAAAATCAATCCCCGATTCCTGAATCGTCAGCGGATAGATGCTCATCGTCTCCTCTTCGATATTGGCTATATAGGCATTAATCCCACTTGCCAAAGCGAGAATGGCAGCAATACCGATAATTCCTATTGAACCAGCCAAAGACACCATAAAGGTACGGCCCTTCTTTGTCATCAGATTACTAAGCGATAGCGAAATAGCCGTGAGAAGCGACATGCTAACCTTACGAGGCGCAGTGATTAAATGCTGTTCTTCTTTCTCTGTATCCAGCGGATTGGTATCGCCGACTAGCTTTCCATCCTGCAAGCGAATAATACGATTGGCATATTCAGCAGCCAGATCCGGATTATGCGTAACCATGATCACCAGTCGCTCCTTGGCAATTTGACGCAAAAGCTCCATAACCTGCTTACTGGTTTTAGTATCCAGCGCTCCAGTGGGCTCGTCTGCCAATAAAATCTCCGGATCATTAATCAACGCTCTGGCAATCGCCACCCGCTGCATTTGCCCCCCGCTCAGTTGGTTCGGTAATTTTCTGATGTGATCATGAAGCCCCACATCACTTAAGGCCTTTGCGGCACGTTCTCGGCGTTCCGCCGGGGAAACACCGCTTAAAGTTAACGCCAACTCTACATTAGCCAAAATCGACTGATGCGGAATCAGGTTGTAGCTTTGAAAGACAAAGCCGATACGATTGTTGCGATACGTATCCCAGTCACCGGATTTATATTTCTTTGTTGATATTCCATCAATTTCCAAATCGCCGGAATCATAACGGTCAAGTCCGCCGACGATATTTAGCAGTGTTGTTTTTCCAGAGCCCGAAGGTCCTAAAATCGCTGCAAATTCACTGTTTCGGAATGATACTGTAACCCCATCAAGAGCTGTTTGAGTAAAGTCAAAGGTTTTATATGATTTTCGTATTTCTGTTAGTTTTAACATAAGTAGTTACCCCTTCATATTGCTATTTGGTTGGATCATTTCCAATATGGACTTGGTCGCTTCTGCAAATTGGCTCGCACTGCTAATAAATCGCTCGGTATTTTCACGCCCCATCTGACCAATCAATTCTATAAACATCTCATTGGCGACCCCTTCTAATTTTCCCACAACCTTAAGTCCTGACGGTGTCAGCGTGATAATCAAGGAACGGCGGTTTTGCGGGCTCATCTCGCGCTTTAAGTATTCTTTCTGCTCCAAGGCACTTAGTATTTTGGAAACTGCGCCTTTCGAAATGCAGAGCCAGCTTTGAATATCACGACTGGTAATATTATTAATTGCATCGGTCGCATTCTCCTTAACCATCTTCATTAATGTCACTTCAGCCGCGCTTACACCGTAAGGCTTCATCTGCGCATTCACTTCAGTATGAAACAGCGATATGACTTTCCTGACCTGAAAGAAGGTATGCGTAAACTGTTCTTTTAAATCAATTATTTCTTGATTCATATTGGCACCCCTATGTATATGGTTTCTCAGTAAACTGTTTCTTAGTAAACCTTTTTTAAGTATTATAGTAAAAATTCCCCTCATTGTCAACACGGGAATTTTTGGTGATGTTATTAACTTGTGATAATGTCTCCTTAAGATTAACTTATGAAAATGTCACTTTTGTGGGCATCCTTAAATTATGAAAGAAGGTAAAATATCATTGTCACAAGAACAACTCAAAACTTATAAGGTTATTAATAGCTTTATTGATAACACTATTTCCAGACAGCAAGCAGCTGAGTTACTCCGTTTATCTACACGCCAGATCACACGCTTGAAGAAAGGAGTCTTAGAATCTGGTGCCGAATCTTTGATTCACAAAAATACAGGTAGAAAACCGTCTCATGCTTTTTCACAAGAAAAAAAGGAAGAAATACTTGCCATCCACTCTCTGCCAGAGTTCGAACAGGTTAACTTCCTTCATTTCCAAGAAATACTTGCTGACAGATATGATATTAATATATCATATACGCCTCTTACTAGTATACTCAAAAATTCTGGAATTCAAAGCCCTAAAAAGAAGAAAATACGAAAACGTACCCATCGCAGAGCTCGCAGGGCACATCCAGGCTCGCTTATTCAAATAGATGCCACTCCCTTTGAATGGTTCGGTGGAAATCAGAAATTCGCTCTTCATGGTGCCATTGACGATGCTACCGGACGGGTGGTCGGATTATATATGACGCAAAATGAATGTCTTTTCGGCTATCTTGAAATGATGCGGCAGTGTTGTTTAGAGTTCGGCGCACCTCAGTCTCTCTATTCCGATAATCATACGATTTTCCGCTCTCCAAAGACCGGGAAACTTTCAGTGGAAGAAATGATTGCCGGGAAAACAGTGAATTTAACTCAGTTTGGACGTTCTATGTATGAATTGGGCGTTGATTTAATCTTTGCCAAGACGCCTCAAGCAAAGGGCCGTATAGAGCGTCTATGGGATACTTTACAAAGCAGGCTTCCTGTAGAATTAGCCATGCGCAATATTAAAACCGTATCCGAAGCAAATGAGTTTCTGGAAAAAGAATACCGAACTTTATTTAACCAGAAATTATCAGTGCCGTGCGAAGGAGAATCTCTCTATGTGCCGCTTAAGGAGGGTGTCGAAATAGATGAGATCCTTAGCATCAAACATAAGAGAAAGACAGATAATGCCGGAGCCTTTTCCTTTAAAAATAGATGTTTTCAGATACTGGACAAGGGATTTCCAATTATATCAACAAGACGTGAAATAGAAGTATTAATCAATCCACGCTATGGGATTAAAGTGAGTTATAAGGGAAAAACCTATGATACCATCCGCTATGTGAAACCACAGCGAAAAGATACGAAAACAAGCATCAATGTCCCCAAGAAGGTGGTAAGTAACGTGGTCCCTCATTTAAAGCACAGTTCAGAGGAATGGAAAAAGATCTGGTGGCAGGAAGATTATAACGCGTCCTTAAAGTTTCTATATGAGCTATTTTTCGAGGAACAGCAGTCTGCTTCTTAATTGGCTTGACTACCAAAGAATTATCTGTACCTGGCGCGTCAAGAGCAGCTTGCTGTTTATATACTCTTGATGCGCCAGGTACAGATAATTATAATCTAAGCCACCAATTAAGAAGTGACATTTTGTCAAGTTATAACGATACTAAAAAAGTGACATTTTCAAAAGTTATTGACA
>Ga0153947_1001402_pt1 | contig 11346 bp, 11 predicted proteins | sample TSNJ031MetaG_FD_104697 | JGI IMG/M metagenome (GOLD analysis project Ga0153947, IMG submission 104697) | Attine ant fungus gardens microbial communities from New Jersey, USA - TSNJ031 MetaG | ecosystem: Host-associated > Fungi > Mycelium > Unclassified | place: USA: New Jersey, Wharton State...
ATCGTAGCCCATGACCGATAAGTTTGCAGCATCGCTGCCCGGCGCTATGCCGTCTGGTATGGTCTTTACCATACCGACCTCACCCTTCTGTGCCAAACCATCGATATACGGCAGGTTTGCCACCTCCAGCGGGGTTTTATTCCCTAGACTCTCTATTGCTTCATCTCCAGCTCCGTCAGGAACCAAAATCAAATATTTCATACTTTTTTATACCCTTCTAACAGTATATTCTATTATTTTTTTGTGATGGTTTTGTGATATCACAACAATCTTTATTTATTTTTTGCCTCAAATCGCTTCATAAATTCAATCAGGGCATCTACACCTTCTATCGGCATCGCATTATAGATTGAAGCGCGCATCCCTCCGATGCTCCGATGACCTGCTAGATTAATCAAACCTTCTGCTTTTGCATCCAAAACAAATTGTTTGTCCAGACCGGCATCCCCTGTGACAAAGACAACGTTCATAAGGGAACGATCTTCTGCTGACACCGGGCATGTATATAGTGCGCTGCTATCAATATAATTATAAAGTTTCCCTGCTTTTTTTACATTAAAATCATGCATCGATGTGATACCGCCCTTTGCTTTAATGGATTTGAATACTTCTCCCGCAATATAGATACCAAAACAAGGTGGTGTGTTATACATTGAGTCATTATCCGTATGAATCTTGTAATTTAAATACGTTGGAACATTTGCACCTGCAAATCCAATCAAGTCTTCTCTCATGATGACAATCGTCATGCCGGCAGGTCCCACGTTTTTCTGTGCGCCGGCATAAATCAGTCCAAATTTTGAAACGTCAACTTCCTCAGACAAAATACAGGAAGACATATCCGCTACCAAAGGAATATCTCCCGTGTCAGGTATGCACGGAAAGTGTGTGCCGTAAATGGTGTTGTTGAGCGTTATATGCACGTAGTCTGTATCAGGCGTGAATTGATTTTTTTCTACCTTCGGAATGTATGAAAATGCAGACTCTGCGGAAGATGCGACAATGTTAATCTCACCAAATTTTTTTGCCTCTTCAGCCGCCTTTTTCGCCCACATACCTGTGACTATATAGTCCGCTTTTTTTGAATTTCTAAGAAGATTTAGTGGCACCATCGCGAACTGAAGTGTGCCGCCACCCTGCAAAAACATGACTTTATAATGATCCGGAATATGCATCAATTCTCTTAAATTTGCCTCTGCATCATGCAAAATATTCTCGAAATCCTTTGAGCGATGGCTCATCTCCATTACCGATTGCCCGCATCCATTATAATTTATTAGATTCTCCGCCGCGCCTTCTATGACATCTAACGGCAGCATGGAAGGTCCAGCTGAAAAGTTATAGACTCTGTTATTATTGCTTTTATTACTTGTACTCATCAAATTTGTCACCCCTCTATGATTTAGTGAAATCTACTGCGAAATGGTTCTGCTCAAATCGCGAATATATGAATATTTATTATACCACTTTACGTAGCTTGGGTAAAGTGGTATAATAATTTCAATTTTCATGAATAGGAGACAACTTATGTATCAAATCACAACACTTAATAAAATTTCGCCGGTAGGTCTTGGCAGGTTCACCGATGCATATACAATTTCAGAGGATTTAGAGACTGCTAACGGAATCTTAGTTAGAAGCCAGGATATGCATACTATGGAATTCTCTGATAACTTGCTTGCAATTGCAAGGGCAGGTGCCGGAGTCAATAATATACCCTTAGATCGATGTTCCGAAAAAGGGATCGTCGTCTTTAATACACCTGGTGCAAATGCAAATGCTGTGAAGGAACTGGTGATGGCTGCCATTTTTTTATCAGCCAGAAATCTTCCCGATGCACTCGCTTGGGTACAAACCCTAGGTAAAGGTACAGGTGATGTCGGTGCTGCCGTGGAAAAAGGAAAGGGTCAGTTTGCAGGTAATGAGATAAAAGGCAAGACATTGGGTGTCATCGGTCTGGGTGCCATCGGCGTATTGGTCGCCAACACCGCACAAAAACTGGGTATGGATGTAATCGGCTATGATCCATTTATTACCTTACATTCCGCGCACGAACTGTCAAATAAAATCCCTGTCGTCACGGATTTTGGTGATTTATTCCCTGTTTGTGATTACTTGACCATCCATGTTCCCGCATTGGATGATACAAAAGGCATGATTAACAGCAAGAGTTTCAGCCAAATGAAAAACGGAACTGTTTTAATTAATTTTTCAAGGGGAAATCTTGTGAATGACGATAATTTGGTCGGAGCGCTGAAAAGCGGAAAGGTTCGCAAATACGTAACGGACTTTCCAAACAACAAGCTGATTAACCAAGAAAATGTCATTTGCATTCCGCATCTAGGCGCTTCAACCGAAGAGGCTGAAGAAAATTGTGCACTGATGGCTGCAGACCAACTCATCGACTATATTGAAAATGGAAATATAGTTAATTCCGTCAACTTTCCTACACTGAGCTTAGGAAAAATAAATAAACAGGCTACCGCAAGAATTTGTATTTTAAATAAAAATATTCCAACCATGTTGGGCAAAATCACGGGAATATTGGCCGATATGAATGTAAATATAAGAGATTTAATCAATAAGAGTAAGGGGAACTATGCATATACCTTGCTGGACGTTGACTCCACGATCGACGCGAAAGCCTTAAAAAAGAAGCTTGCAGTTGAAGGGATTATTTCGATCCGCATTATCAAATAAGGTATGGGCTTTTACATACCTTTTGTATCAGCCCATACTTTATTGCAAAGGACACCGAGTCCCAGCGCCCATGACAGAAAAAAGAACCACATCATCAATGCCACTATTGTGGCCAATGACCCATATATAATATCATAGCTCGTCGGTCTGCTTACATAAAACGAGTATAAAAATGTAATGATTAACATCGCAACAGATGCAAAGATACTTCCGGGCAAAATTTCTCTAAATCGGACCTTTTGCGTTGGAAGTACGTAGTAGTTATAGGTGACCATCAGGAAATAAAGTGCTGTAGCCACAGGCCATCTAATGATGAGCCAAAACTGATTGACTTCATAGTCCAATCCGATCGTCTCTGTCAGTGCCCCTACGACAAGTTGCACAATTACTTCACCATAAACTAGAATAATCAGCGCAAATACGAACGTAAATACGGTGAAAATCATTGTTTTCATCGCTCGTATGCGGTCTCTGAAATATCCTCGCCCCGTGGATTTCCCACCGGTAATTGTATAATTTGTAATGCGCATAAGGGCAAATTGTGCCTTTGATCCCGCCCAAATGGCGATTACGATAAAGACGATGGAAAGCGTTCCTGATGGGGTATATGAAAAAAGCCCTTCTAGAATATCCACAAAGTCGCTTGTAACATATTGCTCTACCCATTCCACCAAAAATTCGATTGAAATAGAAAAGAAACCCAACAGTTGTGATGTTACAATTACAATCGGAACAAGCGATAATAACAGGTAAAATGCAACCTGCGCGGCAAATCCCTGATAGTATGGATCTCGAAACTGCACAATGCCCCTCAGAACCATTTCCCTTATTCTTGCTCTCGACATAAAAGCTGCCTTTCTAGCTCCAGTAAAGCGTTTGCTCTGTGGCTTATTTTATTCTTGTCCTCTGCGGTAAATTCGCCAAAGGTTTTATCATATCCCAGCGGAACAAAAAGTGGATCATATCCAAAGCCTCTCGGTCCCTTTTCTTCAAGTATTATATGCCCTTCTACTTCTCCTCTTGCAACAATCTTTTCACCGTTTGGAAATACCATCGTAATGACCGATACAAATCGACCTGTCCTCTTTTCGAATGGAACATTTGCAAGTAATCCGATCAATTTATCATTGTTTGCTTTGTCATCTCCATCCTTGCCTGCAAAGCGAGCCGAATAAACACCAGGCGCTCCGTCAAGTGCGTCTACGACAAGTCCCGAATCATCAGCAATCGTAATTTCTCCGCATAATTTCATGATTTCATAAGCCTTTTTATAGGAATTTTCCTCAAAAGTGATGCCGTCTTCTACGATTTCTATATTCGGTACACCTGCTTCATCGCGTGAAATAATATGCATGCCAAATGCCTTGGTAATTGCCTCGATTTCTATGATTTTATGCTTGTTTTGCGAAGCTGCAACGACTGTCCTCATTTTACAATTCTCCTCGTTTTCTATTTTCTCCATTTATAGTAACATATCCACCTAAGAGGCGAGAGAATTCTCGCATTGGACGGTTAAATTATCGCCTTTATCCCGATTATAACCAAAATAATACCACCCAAAATCTCTGCTCTGTTTCCAAGCAAATCTCCAAATTTTTTCCCTACCAATATCGCTGCCACCACCATAATGGTCGTAACGACAGCAATGATCAAGACTGCCAAAATGATATTTACGCGCATTGCTGAAAACCCAACACCAACTGCAAATGCATCAATACTTGTCGCTATGGCCTGAAAGAACAAGACCGTAACCGTAAGTTTGGGAACCATTTGATATAAATGCCCCTGCACTTCATGAAATTTCCTTCCTCTTTCATTTTCATGCATGTGATTGATGCCTTCCCAAATCATCTTACCGCCCACGATGACTAATATGAGCATTATGACAATACCTGCATATCTTGAAATGATATCCGCAAACAATCCGCCTGCAAAATATCCGGCGAACGGCATCAGACCTTGAAAAGTACCGAACAATACAGGCATTGCAATATAAGCTCGCACTTTTAATTTTTTGTATACCATGCCGTTTGTCATGGACACTGCAGCAGCATCCATCGCTAGACCAATACCGATAAAAATAAGCTCCAAGATTTCCATTTATGAGAGGCTTCCACAGGTTCCAACCGGAACTTTCCCTTCTATTGCTTCAATAATCATCTCCGTTTTTTCCTTGTCAAACCAACCGCAGAGTTCTATAAACGCGACACCCTTTACCATGAGCCGTTTTGCGGCTTTCCCTGCATCATCAATATCTTTGGCAAATGCGATATATGCATTACATTCATTTGATTTCAGTTCAAAATACTGAACATCGACATCATCATCTGCTTTAATGATAACCCCATATTCGGTGAGATCCTCAAGTGCATTTAACTTCTGCAATTCAAGCGGAAGGTAGTCCGCGTGGAGCAGCCTGACTTTTCCTTCGGTCGCATCGGAAAGCTTTGCCGTAATTGCGTCGTCAAAATCGCCGCATAAATCCACCCAAACAAATCCTTCTTTTGCAAGCTTCTTTATCAGATCCTCAGCCATTTCCATATTTCCTGTGCCAACAACCAAATTAAGACTTCCTTCATCTTCGTATGTGATTGAATACGTGTCAGGGCATTCGCCCGGGACATTCATAACAAAGGCATACTTTATCATAGCGTTACCTCCTCGCTTTTTAAAATGAATCTTAAGTTTTTAGGTTAAATTCATGCCTAAAATCTTGGTCTAAATTTTTAGCTCGAATTTTTAGCTTAAACTTGCTTAAATTCACCACTAAATTTTCACTTAGTTAGTATACCATAAATATACTGGACTTACCATTATTTTAGGTGTAAAATGTCAATTAAACGGCTAAACCATCTAATAGTTGACTGTGTTATTGTCGGGGCTATTGACAGCGTTATAGACGGTGTTATTGTCGGATTTATTGACAGTGCTATAGTCGAGGCTATTGGCGACGGCTTTATTGTCGGTGGCTCTTTGGCAATGCAGATTGTAATTATAGTTGCTTCTAATGATACTGGCATTATCTGAAAAAAACAGGTTGTGGAGGAAAATATGAAAATAGTAATATTGGATGGGAATACCATCGTTCAGGATGATTTAAATTGGGATACGCTGTTACCGCTTGGCAAATTGACAGCTTATGATGATACTCCTTTGGATAAAGTACTTGAAAGGATGGCGGGTGCTTATGCAGTTATCACCAATAAAGTGATTTTATCGCGCGAAATTTTACTGCAATGCCCCGATTTAAAATATATCAGCGTTACTGCCACAGGCTATGATAATGTCGATGTAGAAGCTGCGAAGGAGCTTGGCATCGCAGTAACCAACATTCCGGCCTACTCGACAGATGCCGTCGCACAACATACGTTTGCGCTAATTTTACAAATTACGAATCAAATAAGCTTTTATGGTCGCTTTGTTTCCGAAGGTGGCTGGGCTGCATCAGATCAATTTTGCTATTGGACGGTGCCAATTATACTCCTTTCAGGCAAATCACTTGGTATCATCGGTTATGGAAATATCGGCAAGAAAGTAGCAGAAATAGCGGCTGCATTCGGTATGACTGTAAACGTATACAGTCAAGATCCGGACAAGGCAATCAAGTCCGACTTTTTGACAATTCACTGCCCTGTCACCGATGAAAACAAGGGGTTTATCAATCAAGCGTTTATAGATAAAATGAAAGACGGCGCTGTTTTAATCAACACCGCCCGTGGTTCTTTAATTAATGAGGCTGACTTGGCTGTTGCGCTTAAATCAGGAAAATTGGCAGCTGCGGGTCTTGATGTTCTATCTACAGAACCGCCTGCCGCTGACAACCCACTTCCACCCCTTTCCAACTGCTATATCACACCACATGTCGCATGGATACCTAGAGAAACACGTGCCACTGTCGTGGATACTGTGGCTGAAAATTTGAAGTGTTTTCTTGAAGGCAACATACACAACCGCGTTGATTTAAAGTAATTCTATCACAAACGCGTCAACTTATACTAATGTCATTCCGACTTTGAGTGCCTTGACATTATCTTCTGCAAATGCAGGCTTTACATTGTCTTTGATAATGGATTCCCAGTCGATATTCTGTAGGTTCATCAACTTTATAATCGTCCCGAGCAGAATAATATTCATGACTTTCCCATTTCCTAATTTTGCAGCTTCATCCGTCGCATTGACTACTTTAGTCTCTGCGACTTTTTGGATCTGTTCTAAAAGATTACTTGCATATTCCCGTTTGTCCATTAGTACCGGCATCGGATTGATTTCATAGTCGTTTACAACGACTTTACCGCCTTTTTTTAGATACTCAAGCCATCTTAGGGCTTCCATTTTCTCAAATGAAACCAAGATGTCGGCACTACCCTTTTCAATGACAGGAGAGCAAACCTCTTCCGTTCCATATCTTACCTGCGATGAAACAGAACCGCCCCTTTGACTCATTCCGTGTATCTCACTCATCTTTACATCATAGCCTTCCTGCATCAATCCGATTGTTAAAAGCTTGCTTGCAAGAATCGTCCCTTGTCCGCCTACGCCGACCAATAATATGCTTTTTGTCATCTTATTTGGCCTCCTTTCCAATTGCATGCGTCGGACAAATTTGTGAACAAACACTACATCCCACACATGTAAGCGAATCAATTTTTGCCAGTCTTGACTCTCTGCCAAGAGATATTGCTGGACATCCGCACTTTAAGCACAGCTTACAGCCGACACATTTCTCTTGGTCAACCGAATACTTTTCTGTAAATACATTTTCGAATTCTTCTTTATCAGCCTGTGTTAGTCTCTTTAGGACACAAGGCCATCTAGTGATAATGACGCTTGGCTCGTCGAGCGATAATGCCCAATCCAACGTCTCATTCATCTTCTTTAGGTCATTTGGATCAATGATCGCTACATTCTTTGCGCCCAATGCTTTGACGATTGCCTCAATATCCATAATAGGTGCATCGGACAAGTTTGCATGCCTGCCGGATCCCGGATTTTCCTGATGTCCTGTCATCCCTGTGATTCTGTTGTCCAGAATTACATTGACCGTCCTGCTGTTATTATATAAGACTTCCATCAGAGAATTAATGCCCGTATGGAAAAAGGTGGAGTCACCTAGTACGGAAACTACGCGCATATCGCTCCCCAACATATCAAATGCTTTTTGCGCGCCATGACCGGCAGAAATGCTGGCTCCCATACAAATATTAAAGTCCATAGCATTGTACGGCGCGGCAAATCCCAAAGTATAGCAGCCGATGTCACCTGCCACCATAATGTTTTTACGCTTTCCAAGTTCATAGAAAAACCCTCTGTGTGGACATCCTGCGCAAAGCGCCGGCGGCCTTGGAACCACATCCGTTTGATCGTATTCGATTGTCTCAATCGTCTCACCAAAGACACATTTTCTAATGACGTCCGGTGTCATTTCGCCATAAGGTGGAAACAATGTCTTTCCAATTGGATTAAATCCAAGCATCCTTACGGTTTCCTCAATGTACGGATCGTTTTCTTCTATAATATATACTTTATCCATTTTGTCGCAAAACGACTTAATTAAGTCAGTCGGCAGCGGATATGTAAATCCCAGTTTCAGATAAGAGACGTCATCTCCGAATACTTCCTTTGCAAAGCAGTAAGCCATTCCTGACGCAATTACGCCTGTCTTAACGCCATTATCTTCTACCCTGTTGTGCTCTGTCTTTTCACTAAATTCTTTTAAAAGTACAAGCCGATCTTCCAGTTTCCTTCTCAGCTGAATTGCAATCGCCGGTACTGTAACCGTCTTATTTACATCTTTCACATACTTTCTTTCAGGTGCAGTTTCTCTTTCTCCACATTCAACGATGCCTTTGGAATGGCAGCCTCTAGTAGTCACACGCATCAAAATAGGTGTATCGTATTCTTCAGAAAGCGCAAATGCCTCTTTCATCATGTCTTTTGATTCCTGGCTGCTTGAAGGCTCCATCATCGGAATCTTTGCTGCTTTTGCGTAATTTCTGTTGTCCTGTTCGTTTTGCGAGGAATGTTGCCCCGGTTCGTCCGCCGTGATAATGACCATACCTGCGTTTACACCTGTGTATACATATGTAAAAAGCGGATCTGCCGCTACGTTAAGTCCTACGTGTTTCATAGAGGCCATGCTTCGCGCACCTGCAATAGATGCCCCTATTGCTGCTTCCAAAGCCACCTTTTCGTTTGGCGCCCATTCTGCATCGACTTCATTATATGTTGCCATATTTTCAAGGATTTCTGTGCTCGGTGTCCCCGGGTACGCTGAAGCAAATAAGATGCCTGCTTCATAAGCGCCGCGTGCCAAAGCCTCGTTCCCTGTCATTAGTTTTTTCATAGATTTTCCTCCTTTGATTCGCTTGACTTTTATCATACTATTTTCGATATAAAAAGTCAAACCACAAGGATTCCCTTTTTATCATAACCACCTCAAAAATAACTCTTTTTTTTGAAAACTAGAATACAAATCGAAGCGATTACCAAGCTGACCACCATTACTAGTGGATATCCCATCTTCCATGTCAATTCGGGCATGTTTGTGAAGTTCATTCCATACCAACTTGTAAGAAGGCTAAGTGGCAAAAATATGGTCGTTACAACCGTCAATGTTTTCATAATCTGATTCTGTTTCATTTCTGTCTGAGAATGATAAATCTCTCGTACCTGCATGGAGTAGTCTCGTAGCATATGAATGTTCTCTGACATGCGCATAACCCGCTCTGTAAACTGTTTAAAATATTTGCACGCTTCCGGACTGAAGAGATCGGCGGTATTGTCTTGTAAAGACTGTCCAATGCTCAAAAGCTGGCTGTAAAAACTATCAAGCCGGAGCATCTGTTTGCGAAGCACAATCATGAGATGGTTTAAATCATCAGAAATACCTTGAAGAATCAGCTCTTCCATGTCGCTAATGCGATGCTCCATCTCATCCATTACAAGGTAATGCGAGCTGATGGTCTGTTCCAAAAGGCTATAAATGAAATGTCCAACTGATTTAGATGAAAAAGCTTGTGTTTCCGCAATGCGTCTTAGAACCGGCTCCATATCGGTATCGCTATCCACTATCAGCAAGAGATTTTTTCTGATGTAATACGCCATTCGATTTGGTCGATCTAACAGATTTTTTTCATCGGGAACCGCCATCGTACCAAAGAGATATTCACCATGTGTTTCCAATTTTGACAGACGTATCATCTCCGCACACTCTTTGACGCTTCTCTGATCAAAAATGAGGCTAGGGTTCACCTTATCAACGGCAAGTTCTGCTGGCGTCACTAAGCCAACAAAAATTCCTTCTTCTGTAATATCAGCTTCTTCAATTTCAATCAGCGCATTGTTTTCTACTTTAAAATACATGTCGTTTCATCAATTCCTTTTCTCAATTATCTTAAAAAAGTAATTTTCTCATGTTTTTATTTTATCCCATTTTCTAATTTTCTTGCTATAAAGCTATTTTCTTTGAAACAAGTACCTTTTCGTCGTAACAACTGAACATCTTGTCTACTTCGTCCGCATCCGGTTTTTTCGTAATGAAACTTACGAGCGGAACAACAATCAAACCTGCGATCATTGCAATTGCGCCGGCATTAATCGGAGACTCAATAAATTTAAAAAACATATTAGACGTCGTGAGACCCACTCCTACAATAAAGCTAGCCCAAACTGAGGCAGTCGTGACTTTTTTCCAATATAGACCATAGAGCAATGGTGCAAGAAATGCACCTGCAAGCGCACCCCATGATATCCCCATCAATTGTGCAATAAACGTAATGGAAGAATTATATTGAATCAATGCTATAACGCAAGAAATTACAATAAAGAAAATTAGCATAATGCGCATGACAGAAAGCTGTGCCTTGATGCTCATTTCTTTAACCAAGTTCCCCTTTATAAAGTCCAATGTTAATGTAGAACTGGAAGTCAACACCAATCCCGAAAGTGTTGACATCGATGCCGAAAGTACCAGCACCACAACGATACCGATGAGAATATCCGGAAGCGTTGAGAGCATAGAAGGAATTATGGAATCATAAATTGGCGTTCCCCCTGCTGTGTATTCGATGCTGCCTCCATACAATCTGCCAAACCCACCTAAAAAATAGCTGCCTCCTGCAACGATTAGTGCAAAGAAGGTGGAAATAATTGCACCTTTGTTGATGGATTTTTCGCTCTTGATCGCATAAAACTTTTGAACCATTTGCGGCAATCCCCATGTTCCGAGCGATGTCAGGATGACAACACCCAATAATCCCAGTGGGTCAGGTCCTAAGAGTGAAGTATAGGTTCCCTGCATTAAAGGGGCTGCCGCCGCGTCGCTTTCAATCTGGGAAAGGCTGATAATCGCCTGAGTAAAGCCACCATTCCCGCTTAGAACTGCAGCAATGACAGCTATGATACCACCCAGCATAATCAATCCCTGAATAAAATCATTTACGGCGGTTGCCATATACCCACCTAATACAACATAGATTCCGGTAAGTATTGCCATACCGATGATGCAGGCTTCATATGGAACATTAAACGCCATTCCAAACAGTCTTGAAAGCCCATTAAATGCAGATGCAGTATATGGGATTAAAAAAATAAACACGATGGCCGAAGCCGTGATTTTAAGTGCCTTGCTGCCGTAACGTTTTCCGA
>Ga0153947_1001409_pt1 | contig 11328 bp, 8 predicted proteins | sample TSNJ031MetaG_FD_104697 | JGI IMG/M metagenome (GOLD analysis project Ga0153947, IMG submission 104697) | Attine ant fungus gardens microbial communities from New Jersey, USA - TSNJ031 MetaG | ecosystem: Host-associated > Fungi > Mycelium > Unclassified | place: USA: New Jersey, Wharton State...
GATTTCCCCAAAAGAATTTGCCTTGGCATTTCATTCCGCCTCGGTTGCGTAACCCCGAGAGATTCTGTGATTCATTCCGTTTTTTAGAGCTTGCGCTGTCTACTTTTTCGAGAAGGCCTCAGCTTCGGCTCCGCGTTGTGCCTGTGCTTCGGCTTCAATCCGGGCGGCTTCTTCTTCCTGTTGCCGGACGATTGCGGCGGTCTGTGCCGCTTGGTGTTGTTGGTATGAATAAACGCCGACACCACCACCGCCAACAACTATGACCGCCGCCGCTGCACAAGCAACAATTTTTGTCGTGGCGGTCAAGGCTATACCTCCAAAAATAGTGCTTGTGGTGGTTGCCGCTGTTGTGGCTGTTGCCGTGGTTGTGACGGTTGCCGCTGCTGTCGTGGTTGTAGCGGTTGCCGCTGCTGTTCCGGCTGCTGCTTCTCCAGCGCCGACTGTTTCCATGACTTTCACGGCAAGTCCAGCGGGTACTGCGATATGCTCAACATTGATATAGTCTTCCTTTTAATGAAATTCAACATAGAGGGCTATTAACATATCAACTTCCGGTTGATATCGAAGTTCAAAGTGAAGATAAAAAAGATCATCCTAATTTAGATAATCCAGAAATCGAGTTGGCATTGATTAATTTATTTAGAATAGGATGTATTTCACCTACCAAAACATGGGGAGGCGGCGAAATTTATTCTATTATAAATACAACACTTTTAGGCAAACACTTTTACAAAGCATGTACCCTTAGAAATCCAAGTTTTGATTAGCCATCCCATTATAGTTATCGCTCCTCATTGCCATGTAATTATTAGTTCGCATAAGCTCAATTTTGAGTTATGGGTTTGATGTAGTTCAGCTTATCGACTGCTTTAAAACGTGATTGTTATACGGTTTGTGTGTAGTTCCTATATCACCACTCGTACCAAATCACAGCGGATTTAATTGCAGAGCCCCAAAAGCCTGTATTTAAGCAAAGAAAAAGACTTTTTGGACTTATGTTCAAAAAGTCTTTTTCTTACGTGGCTTTCACACGAAACCGGGCGGACAGCAATATGCTGTCCGCCCGGAGCCCTATCTATCGTCCTTTTATGGCTTAGTACATGCCGCCCATACCGGGATTTCCGGCAGGCATGGCGGGAGTTTCTTCCTTGATGTCGGTTACCAGGGATTCGGTGGTCAGAACCATGCCGGCTACCGAAGCCGCATTTTGCAGGGCGGAACGCGTCACCTTGGCGGGATCCACAATGCCAAGGGCGATCATGTCGTCATACTTTTCGTTCTGTGCGTCAAAGCCGTAGCCAATAGTTCCATTGGTCAAAATCTTGTCGATAATGACGGAACCCTCAAGGCCTGCGTTGGCGGCAATCTGACGGAGGGGCTCCTCCAGGGACTTGGCAACGATCCGTGCGCCGGTTCTGATGTCGCCCTCTGTGGAGTCGATGACGGTCTGGACTGCGGGGAGCACATTCAGGAACGCGATGCCGCCGCCTGCGTTGATGCCTTCTTCCACCGCTGCCTTTGTGGCGGACAAAGCATCCTCAATGCGGAGCTTCTTTTCCTTCATCTCAATCTCGGTGGCCGCGCCAACCTTGATAACCGCTACGCCGCCGGACAGCTTGGCAAGGCGCTCCTGGAGCTTCTCCTTGTCGAAGTCGCTGGTGGTGAGCTCAATCTCGTTGCGGATCTGGGCGATACGGTCGGCAATAGCCTGCTTATCTCCCGCGCCGTCAACAATAATGGTGTTTTCCTTCTGTACCTTGACCTGATGCGCGCGGCCCAGATCCTCCATGGTGGTGTCCTTCAGCTCCAGGCCCAACTCCTCGGTGATGACCTGGCCGCCGGTGAGGATGGCGATATCCTTGAGCATTTCCTTCCTTCTGTCGCCAAAACCGGGAGCCTTCACCGCAACACAGGTAAAGGTACCGCGAAGCTTGTTGACGATCAAGGTGGACAGGGCCTCGCCCTCGATATCCTCGGCGATAATGACCAGCTTTTTGCCCGACTGTACCATCTGCTCCAGCAGGGGCAGGATCTCCTGGACGGAGGATATTTTCTTATCGGTGATGAGAATGAGCGCGTCGTCGATAACGGCTTCCATCTTCTCGGTATCTGTGACCATGTAGGGGGTGACATAACCCCGGTCAAACTGCATACCCTCCACCACATCGGTGTAGGTCTCCGCGGTCTTGGACTCCTCAATGGTGATAACGCCGTCGGCAGTAACCTTCTCCATCGCTTCCGCAATAAGCTTGCCGATAAACTCGTCGCTGGCGGAAACTGTGGCTACACGGGCGATATCATCAGAACCGGAAACCTTCTTGGAGTTCTTTTTGATGGCCTCCACAGCAACGTCAACAGCCCGCTGGATACCTCTCTTTACATCCATGGGGTTGGCGCCGGCGGCTACGTTCTTCATGCCCTCCCGAACAAGGGCCTGTGCCAGCAGGGTGGCGGTGGTGGTGCCGTCGCCGGCCGCGTCGTTGGTTTTGGTGGCAACCTCTTTCACCAGCTGCGCGCCCATATTCTCAAAGGCGTTCTCCAGCTCGATTTCCTTGGCGATGGTTACGCCGTCGTTGGTGATGAGTGGGGCGCCGAACTTCTTATCCAGCACCACATTGCGTCCCTTGGGGCCCAGTGTAATCTTTACGGTATCAGCAAGCTTGTCGATGCCTGCCTGAAGTGCTTTTCTGGCGTCTTCGCCATAATTAATATCCTTAGCCATTGTTAAATTCCTCCCAAATAATTTATTCTACAATTGCCAGTATATCGCTCTGGCGGACAATTGTGTACTCCTCGCCGTCAACCTTCACTTCTGTGCCGGCATATTTGCTGGTGAGCACCCGGTCGCCGGGCTCCAGATACATTTCAACATCCTTACCGTCTACCACACCACCGGGGCCCACTGCGATTACTTCCGCGACCTGGGGCTTTTCCTTGGCGGATCCGGCAAGAATGATACCACTCTTGGTGGTTTCTTCCGCCTCAATCATCTTGATGACTACACGGTCTGCAAGTGGTTTGATTGTCATTACAATTCCTCCTGTTTCCTATTGATATTTTTTAAAAAACGAGTTAGATAGAATTGGCACTCCGTGCATTTGAGTGCTAATCTTATTTTATCCAATTTTTCGCAAAAATCAATAGGCAAACACGAAAATTCAATAATTTAAAACTTTATTCATATTTTATAGTTTTTTAGCCCTCTTGAGAGGTTATTTTTTCTTGCCCGCATATAAAAACCATAATGCACCACAAAGGAAATTCTTTCTATTTTGGCGCTCGGATACATTCAGTGCCAATCTGCCGGATTTGAAGATTGATTGCGAAAATAAAAAAATATGCAGGCCGGATCATTTACCGGCCTGCATATATGGCGGGTATCTGTGCTGCCGCACATGAAAGGAACCTCCCAAATCCGGTGAATCCTCATTTGCGAACTATCCCGCAACGCCGTACCCTCTTGATCCCGGCGCTGCCGTTCTAAGACGGATCCTCCCAGCTAAGGCACCGGTCTACGGCCTTGTGCCAGCCGTTAAGCAGTTTTTCCCGCTTTGCAGCTTCCATTTTTGGCTCAAAGATGATATCCTGCCTCCATAATGCGGTGATTTCATCCTGATCTTTCCAAACGCCCGTTGCCAAGCCTGTCAAATATGCCACGCCTAACGCGGTGGACTCCCGGATCATGGGTCGAATGACGGTTTTGCCAAGGATATCCGCCTGGAACTGCATCAAAAAAGCGTCCCGGCTCGCGCCGCCGTCTACCTTGAGCTGCCGCAGTTTGATACCGGTATCATTTTCCATGGCCTTCACCAAATCCCAGCTTTGATAAGCGATACTTTCCTGGGCGGCGCGAATAATATGCTCCCGCTTGGTTCCCCTGGTTAATCCCAAGATGCCGCCGCGGGCATACATGTCCCAATGGGGAGCGCCCAGACCTGTAAAGGCGGGAACAAGATAAACGCCGCCGGTATCCTCTACTTTTTGGGCATAGTATTCCGCGTCCCTGCTCTCTGTAATAAACCGCAGCTCATCCCGAATCCACTGTATTACGGCGCCGCCTAAAAAGATGCTGCCCTCCAGGGCGTATTGTATATCTCCGTTGATACCGATACCGATTGTCGTCAACAGGCCATTTTCACTTTGGCAGGGCTTGTTGCCGGTATTCATCAGCAAAAAGCATCCGGTTCCATATGTATTTTTGCTGTCGCCGGGATTAAAGCAGCACTGTCCGAACAGGGCGGCCTGTTGATCCCCCGCGATACCCGCTATGGGGATATCGGTTCCCTGCACGCTGGTGTATCCATATATCTCGCTGCATCCGCAAACCTTTGGCAGGCACGCCTTTGGTATTTCCAGCGCATTTAACAGGGTGTCGTCCCAATCCAGCTTATGGATATCATAGAACATGGTTCTGGAGGCGTTGGTGTAATCGGTAACATGCACAGAGCCGCCTGTCAGCTTCCAGATGAGCCAGCTGTCAACGGTGCCGAACAGAATGTCCCCCTTTTCGGCTTTTTCCCTTGCGCCGTCTACATGATCCAAAATCCACTTGATTTTGGTGCCTGAAAAATAAGCGTCGGGAATTAATCCCGTAATCTTTTTGATGTGGGATTCAAACCCTTTTTCCTTCAAATCATCAATAATGGACGCGGTTCTTCTGCACTGCCATACAATTGCGTTATAAACGGGGCGGCCTGTGTGTTTGTCCCAGAGTATGGTTGTTTCGCGTTGGTTGGTGATTCCAATGCCCGCCAATTCCCCGATAGGGATATCGCTTTTCGCCAGAACCTCCATCATAACCGCGTATTGGGACGAGTAAATCTCCATTGGATCATGCTCCACCCATCCCTCGGCAGGATAATGCTGCGTTACTTCCTTTTGAGCCAGGGCCACAATATTTTGCTGGTCATCAAATAAAATGGCGCGGGAGCTTGTTGTGCCCTGATCCAGCGATAACACGTATTTACTCATTTGATACTCTCCTTTCACTGCTTATAGTATTGCGCGTAGCAATTACATTCACACCGGTATTGCAAATATTTTCGGCCACAGTCTGCCCCAATTGAATCGGCGCGGGAATACAAATGGAATCCAATATCCGCATAGCTTCCATAAGCTTGCCTTTGGGGATAGCGCCGTCTGTCTTAACCGGACACCTGCGGAGAAATCCCCCCTCGATCCGAATAGACCCGCACAGGATTCCTTAGCTCATCCAGCGCGTACACTTCGCCTCTTGAGCAGGAATGGTCGGTAACCAGAAAATCATTGCCGTCGTCAACCTTCATTCTACACCCCTTTGGGCATACAATGCAAACCAATTCCGTCATATCAACCCGCCTCCTCGATTATTAGCTCATAGGTATCCGCGTCATGCAAAAACAGCTTTTTAGGAACAGAGATATGCTCCATTTCGCCGGGGGCCATGTGCTCCCTTTTAAATTGAGCCACAATAATGCCGTTTGCCTTTAGCATGATTCTGCTGTTTTTGTAGATGCGGTTGACACGGAAGAAAAGCTCCAGCTTTTCCTCTATGCCGTGTACCTTTTGCGGAATGCCTTGTCAAAGCTACATCCCTCCATTTCGCCACCACGCAAAAACGCCGCCTTGTCCGATGGGCGGCGTTTCGTGTAATAGTATTTTTATACCCAAGCTGCTATGGTAAGGTCGAGTCTTTAATAGCCGTTATCCGTGGCTTTTTATTTCCTCTTTTCCCTGGATTTAATTTTGATTAACGTGCCCGCTACTTTAGCACCGGCAGTTGATTCTGTTTCATATAGCGCTTGGCGCTCTGTACCAGGCGCCGGTCGTTTTCATAGGTGAGGAAGTTGTAGGTCTGATCCAGGTTTATCCAGCGAATCTCGCTGATCTCCTCCTCCTGACGGGTTGTGCGGCTGTCTCTGGCAAAGCCCAGAAAATATACAACATCCTTTTTTATCCCCGGCCTGGGGGAATAGGTTACCTGCTCCCTAAAGCCCTCAAACAGCTCGATGGTCAGCCCGGTTTCCTCTTTTACCTCCCGAAGGGCAGTCTCTGTCTCTGTTTCCCGGTTCTCCACATGGCCTTTGGGAAAGGACCAATGCCCACCCATGCGGTGACGCAGAATGAGTAGCTGTAGCTGGTCGCCTTGCTTGCGGTAGATCAAGGCGCCACATGACTTCTCCTTCTCCATTTACATCCTCCTTTCCGGCTTTTCCATAATTCTGGGAAAAGCAAAATAAGCTATCCTATACTATACCATTTTTCCCCGAAAATGAAAAGGGTAAACTTCTTTTATTTTCATAACTTCCAGTTTTATGTTGAAAAATGCCGCTAGGGGTACTATAATAGTGAGGATATAACGCAATAGAAAATGGAGGAAACATAAATGGCGGATCAGAAAAAAATGGTAGAGGCCATTACGCCGATGGATGAGGATTTTGCCAAATGGTACACGGATATTGTTAAAAAAGCTGAATTGGTGGATTATTCCTCCGTGCGAGGCTGCATGATAATCCGGCCCTATGGCTACGCCATCTGGGAGAATATACAACGGATTCTGGACGGAATGTTTAAGGCGTGCGGCCATGAAAATGTTTACCTGCCCCTGTTTATCCCGGAAAGCCTGCTGCAAAAGGAAAAGGATCATGTGGAGGGCTTTGCGCCGGAGGTTGCCTGGGTCACCCATGGCGGAAGCGACAAGCTCACCGAGCGCCTCTGCGTCCGCCCCACCTCCGAGACCTTGTTTTGCGAGCATTACGCGCATATTATTAATTCTTACCGGGATCTGCCCAAGCTATACAACCAGTGGTGCTCCGTGGTGCGCTGGGAAAAAACCACCCGCCCCTTCCTGCGCACCATGGAGTTCCTCTGGCAGGAGGGCCACACTATCCACGAAACCCGGGAGGAGGCGGAGGCGGAAACCCTGCGGATGCTTGACGTTTACGCGGATTTTGCCCAAAACCATCTGGCCATTCCGGTGCTGAAGGGCCAAAAGACGGAAAAAGAAAAATTTGCGGGCGCGGTTTCCACTTATACCATCGAGGCCATGATGCACGACGGAAAGGCGCTGCAAAGCGGAACCTCCCACTACTTCGGGGATGGCTTCGCCAAAGCATTCGACATCAATTTTCAGGGCCGGGACAACACCCGGCAGTTTCCCCATCAGACCTCCTGGGGGATGTCCACCCGGATACTGGGCGCTATTATCATGACCCATGGCGACGACAACGGGCTGGTGCTCCCCCCGGATATCGCCCCCATCCAGCTGGTAATTGTCCCGGTAGCCATGCACAAGGAGGGCGTCCTGGAAGCCGCCACGGCCCTCCGGGATCGCCTGTCCACCACTTGGCGCGTTAAGCTGGACGACTCGGATAATTCCCCCGGCTGGAAGTACGCGGAGTATGAGATGAAGGGCGTACCCCTCCGCCTGGAGCTTGGCCCCCGTGATATTCAGGAGGGTCAGTGCGTGCTGGTGCGGCGGGACAACCGGGAAAAATATTTTGTTCCTCTGGACGAGCTGGATCAGAAAATCCCCGAAATTCTCAGGCTGTATCAGGACGCCCTTTTTGAGAAAGCCGCCGCCAACCGGAAAAAGCGCACCTTTCAGGCGGCCTCCATGGAGGAGCTTTGCGGAATTGCCTCTGAAAACAGCGGTTATATCAAGGCTATGTGGTGTGGCAGCCTTGCCTGTGAGGAAGCCTTGAAGGAAAAAGCCGGGGTTTCCTCCAGGTGTATCCCCTTTGAGCAGGAGACGATCTCCGACAGGTGCGTCTGCTGCGGAAAACCGGCAACCCAGATGGTGGTTTGGGGGAAGGCATATTAATCAAAAAACTATATAAAAAACCCCAGGCGGGGCGCTTGCTTTTGCAGCGCCCCGCCTGGGGTTTTTTCATCGTTTTCGTCTTATGCCCGCCGCACCCTCACACGGGCCGGATCCTTTCGGGGCGTTCCGCCATTATGTACGGCTTAATACTTATCGCCTGACAAGGCAAATCCGCTTATTCCCTCCTTATCCGGCAGGATAGTGTCCGGAGCGCCGCCATACCCGGATTCCCTCAGCTTAAAGCGCGAGATAATTTCATTGAGAACAACAGATTGGGCGGACATCTCCTCTGACGAAGCGGCGGTTTCCTCCGATGTGGCGGAGTTCGCCTGCACAACCGATGACAAGTTCATAATTCCGGACATAACCTCCCGCATGGAATTGCTTTGCTGATGGGAGGCTTCGTTAATATTTGTGATCGAAACCGTATTCTTGCCCGCTATCTGCCCTACCGCTTGCAGGTGCTTGTTTGTTTGCTCGACAATGCGGTTGCCGTCAGCCGAGTTTTGCAGGCTGTGCTCGATCAAGGCAGCGGTTTCCTTAGCGGCTGCCGCGGATTTTGACGCCAAATTTCTGACCTCGTCCGCCACAACTGCAAAGCCCTTTCCATGCTGGCCCGCCCGGGCGGCCTCAACCGCGGCGTTTAACGCGAGTATGTTGGTTTGGAAGGCGATGTCGTCAATTACCTTGATAACCTTGGAAATATCCCTGGAGCTTTCGTTAATACTCTGCATCGCATGCAGCATTTGATCCATGGATTCGGTAGCCCCGTTCATCAGATGGCCGGTTTCCCGGATATCCCGCAGTGCTTCTTCGGCTGTGTTTGTATTCATTTCCGCTTTCGCCTGTATCTCGGTAATGGTGGCTGTCAATTCTTCAATCGTCGCGGCCTGTTCGCTGGAGCCTGTCGCGAGATTTTGCGAGGCCTGCGCAATTTGTACTGCTCCCGACTCCACCTGGGAGGATGAAAGGCGTATTTCGGACATGATTCTATTCGTATTTACCAGCATGTTGCCAATTGCTTTGTTCATAATATCGGCATCTGAACGGATTGGAACCGTCATGGAGTAATCCCCTCCGGCAATCCGCCCCAAGGCGGCCGCCTGCTCCTGAATGCCCTTGGCCATACCGGAGAAAGCGCGGTAAAGCAGCTGAATCTCATTTTTAGTAGGCTCTGTCCCGGCATCCAGATTGGCGGCGTGGATATCCCCCACAGCCATAGCCTCGGCAGTCTCCGTCAGCATAGGCAAATCGCGCAAACGCCTGGACACAACCTGGAATAGTATCACGCCCACCAGCAGAATCAGCACAAGCCCAATGGCGATAACCATGAATACTATTGTATTGGAGGACGCGTTTACTGTTTTCATTGGAACCGCGCCGCAAACAACCCAATTACGGCCTGTATCGCCAATAGTGACGCCGGAAGCCGTAAACTTTATTTTCGTATTTGTAATATCAGAAAACGCCACAGCGGTGTAACTGCCCCCGTTGGATGTAATATTGGAAATCTCGGTGGAGTACTCCTTCAGCCATGTATCTTGATAACTCCTCAGCAGCCAGTTCGAGTCACGGTGCGTTGCAATCAGCCCTGCCGGGGATAGGGTAAATAAGTATCCATCCTCCAGAATGCTTCCTGCGTTCATAATCCCGACAAAGCTCTCAAGAACGATGTCCGCACCCATAACACCGGCTACCGAGCCGTTTTTAAGTATTGGGAATGCAATAGAATATACAGTAACCGTGTTACCATTATAGTTATATTCGTATGGATCGGTGATATAAGGCTTTCCCGAATCACGCGCACGAACATAATAGTCACTAATGTCATAATCGGCGAGAACCTCTACACCGTATCCGCTTCCATCCTTATAGACATATGGAACAAACCGGCCTGTCGGGTCGTGATATCTGGCGTTCTTAAACTCACTATCCTTTCCGTCAAAAGCATTCGGCTCCCAGCATGTCCATAAAGCAATCGCGTCTGCCTGGGACAATAGGGTACCCCCTAAAATAGCAACCGCATCCTCCCGCGGCTGCTCCACAGCCTTGTCTTCGGAAAGGTTTTGCATCACCGGGGCCAGCGAGGAAGCCGAGCCATAGGATTCCATGCAGAGCGCCTTAAACTCATTCGAATACTCATGAACCCGGGCATCAATCAGCCGCTCGGTCAAATTATCGGCTGTAGAGGACGATAGCGCGCCGACACCTGTAACCATTAACAGAATACCGATAATCAGAACCGACAGCGCCGGTATCAGAATCGAAGTTTTGATACTCTTATTTTTCACATTAGTTACCTCCTTGATAGCGTGCCGCATAATATCTTTCAAGCTTTTGAGATGGATACCGTTCCCTGCCGACTTGTCAATGTCCTTTTCCATTGTCGGCAATGGGACAGCCGGGCCTGCCGAACTACAGCAACCCCATTTGTTCCGCGGTTCCTTCCTCCCGAAACAGCCGCCCGATAAAAGCCCCCTCCTCCTGGTTCAATTTTTGCTTTCCAGCGGATTACATCTAAGCATATAACTATAATAAACCGACAAAAAACACTTGTCAAGATAAAACGAATTTATATAATATCAATTAAAACCGGAACTAAGCAAAAATATAAAAAAAGAGTCCAACCCGCCTAACTGTTGAGAATCCCCGGAAAATCCAGGCAACAGAAAACAGGATGGATTCTGTGCGGAAAACCTTAAACACACTGTTTTTTCACTGGACGTGGATTTGCATTACGTTAATACGAACCACCAGATAACGCACGAAACCGCCGTCCCCGCGATGCAGATCAGGGTATCATTCATAGTATCCACTAATCCGGCCGGTTGAATGGCGGATTCGGAAACATGATTATTGGAGGCGCTGACCTTCTGCCATCTCTGATTATCCGTGTGAAACATGCAATCAACAATATACTCTAAAACTTCCCATATAACGTGAAGCGTAACAGACAGCGTGAAGCTGAAAAGAAGGATGCTGAAGCTGCTTAGATTAGCCGCTTTTTTGGAAAGCGCGATTCCAAAGCTGACAAATACTATCCCGGATAAAAAATGAATTACAATATCCCACCAATAATATTTATCATAATATTTCAGCGAGCTTCCAAGATAGACTGACATAACGATTATCGCAATATACAGCACGCGACCCAGAAAATCCAGTTGAATATCCATGACCCTTTCCAAAGCATAAGGCAAAAATGTTAAGCCGACTACCGCAGCGGCCGATAGGATCGCTTTTAAATTACGCTTCTTAATATGGTAAGCCGACAGGATAATTAAAATAATCCTGACTAAATTAATATATAAGTTGACAATATTACCCAAAATTATTACCTCTTGTATAAAAATATCACCCCAAGGGGAATCATCTGTTTTAAGATACCCCCTAATTCATGATATATAATGCGAATCAAGGGTTGGATTTAACGACGAGGGTAAGCCGTTTTTTAGGCTATGTAATTGAATGTTTCATAATAGGCATTAAAACAAAGCCTTTACTCATGCGATTTGCGATTTTCTACC
>Ga0153947_1001410_pt1 | contig 11324 bp, 10 predicted proteins | sample TSNJ031MetaG_FD_104697 | JGI IMG/M metagenome (GOLD analysis project Ga0153947, IMG submission 104697) | Attine ant fungus gardens microbial communities from New Jersey, USA - TSNJ031 MetaG | ecosystem: Host-associated > Fungi > Mycelium > Unclassified | place: USA: New Jersey, Wharton State...
AGTTGTTTTGGCAGGTATTCCATAAGTACTTCGATTTCTGCTTTATAGGCGTCGATCAAATCCGTTCTTCCTGCTTTTTCAAAATCAGGGATGGCATCTTTTCTCATCTTGACTTGCTTTGACAAAATCGCCAAAATGCCTTCTTCGTCAAGTTCTTCTCTATTATCTACTTCATACTGCTTAATTGCTGCACGTGCGTAGTTAATTGTATTTTTCCTGATTTCATCCTTATCTTTCATGGATTGCTTGAAATCAGCCGTCAATTTTTCTTTTAAGGTCAATGAAATCTCCCCTTACTTTGGCTTAGAATTTTTTAGCCTTTTTTCTTGCAGCCTCAGATTTCTTTTTTCGCTTTACGCTTGGCTTTTCATAATGTTCTCTCTTTCGTAGTTCCGACATTACGCCGTCCCTTGCGCAAGAACGTTTAAATCTCTTGAGAGCGCTTTCCAGACTTTCGTTTTCTCTTACAACTACCTGTGCCATATATCAACTCACCTCCTGACTTTTCGTGAAATCACTTTGATGCATGTATTGAACGGTTATCACCTATAACATTGGTATTATACTATTATTTGCTCTAATAGGCAAGATTTTTTTATGTTTTTGTGATTAGTTTTTGCGTTTTTGCGTCTTTGCATCTTTCTTTTCGCATTCATTTTACATCAACCCGGCGGCCAGGTCAACTTACGTTTCCCTAACAAATGAAAATGCAGATGTTGAACCGTTTGTAATCCGTCTTCGCCACAATTATTTACAACTCTATATCCATTTTCAAGTCCTAAAATGCATGCAATTTCTTTTATTTTTAACATAATGTGACCTAGCAATTCAGAGTCCTCTTTTGTCACATCATCTAAGGACGCAATGTGCTTTTTTGGAATAACCAAAACATGAACAGGTGCCTGCGGTTCCAAATCGTGAAAACAGACAAGCAGGTCATCTTCATATACGAAATTTGATGGTATTTTCTTTTCTGCAATCATACAAAATATACAATCTGACATCTTTTGACTCCTTATCTTTTTATCATTAAGTGTTTATTAAAATTATTTCTAATATCATATCACAAATTAACGCGACTTGGTATCTGTTTATTTATCTAATTGTTTGCTTACCTAATATGCCATCTTTAAAAGGTTGCTCTAAACGCACATCATGAAAATTGTTTTCAATTTTACCTTCCACCCCCTGCTTCAATTCTTTTTTGGGAAGATACACCTTGATATAATTATCTGTATAGCCTGTGAAACACTTTATTTTATTATCATATTCTTCAAAGAGCACTCTGCGCACTGTATTTAAATTTGAAATAAAAAATTGTTGCGAAATTCTTTCTCCTTCGAAAATAAGTTCTGCGCTTCGTCTGTTTTTAACCTCCGAAGCCACTTGATTTTTCATTCCTGCCGCCATAGTTCCCGGTCTTTTGGAATATTTAAATACATGTACCTTTGAAAATGCTGTCTCGCGAATCATACGAAGACTATCATTGAAATTCTCATCCGTTTCTCCCGGAAATCCTACGATCATATCTGTTGTAATCGCATAATTTTTATCATACATTTTAAGTACATCCACAATTTCCAAATACTGGGATCTGGTATATTTTCTGTTCATAGCAGCTAATATTTCATCACTTCCGCTCTGAATCGAAAGATGAAGATGTGGACATAAACGTTTATATTTCAACAACGTTTTAACATATTCCGCATTGACTACCGTAGGCTCCAGAGAACTTAAACGAATACGGAAATCACCCTGAAGCTCCTCCAGTTTATCTAAAATGAACTCTATTCCATAATTGCCATGCGGAGCTTTGTACAATGCCGTATTGATTCCTGTTAAAATCAATTCCTTAAAGCCTTGGTTGAGCAAAGCCTCAGCCTCGGCAATAATATCTTCCGGAGTCCTGCTCCGTACGTTCCCTCTTGCATATGGTATGATACAATATGCACAAAAACGATTACAGCCTTCCTGCACTTTTATGAAGGCTCTGGTCCTGGATTCCATAGAAGTGATAATCCCTGTTTCCTCATATATATCTAACGCTTCATACTCTTTCAGATGCCGCTCTACCCGCTTTTCTGACATTGCAGTGGCAGCATATTCCTCCACATAGTCAACAAGACCTCTCTTTTCATTGGTACCCGTAACAATATTGACGCCTTCTATCGCACTGACCTCATCAGGATTCACCTGCGCATAGCATCCGGTAACAGCGACAATACTATCGGGATTCAATTTTTTCATTTTCCGGATATACTGTCTCGACTTCCTGTCTGCAAGACTTGTCACTGTACAGGTGTTGATGATGTACACATCGGCGAAGTCGTTTTCATTGACAATCGTATGCCCTTTTTTGCCAAATCGTTCTTTTAACATTTCCGTTTCATATTGATTTACTTTACATCCCAATGTGTGAAATGCAATCTTCATTATAATATTCTCCCATAATCCTGCGTAATTTGAACAGTTTATTTCTTCACACTGCCTAATTTACAAATATGCTCTTTGTGCGACCATTAAGGCATATTATACCACAGAATACATATGTATAGAAAGTGATTCATATCATTTGTCTGTGATTCATATTTTTTATCTAAGGCAGTGTGAGGAAATTTTGCTATTTTATTATGACCAAATAAGGAGGTCCTTCATTGAAATATAAACAGAAAAGATTTTATAAAAAAAATCAAATTCATAAAAAAATTCTTCTCTTAATCCTTTGTATTGTCGCGACTGGGGGAATTTTGGCTTTCGGTCTTTCTCCAGTGGCTCTTTTTTCTTTCTCCTCAAATGATACAAAAGAAATCGGTCAGATTGATTTCGATGTGCCTTATGAAGCGCTGGAAAAAGCAATGGATTTAGATATCCAAAGCAGTGATGAAAAAAATCATATCGATTGGGTTGACACACTTGCATATCTAGCCTGCAAATATGACGGCGATTTTAAGAAATATTCTGCAAAAGATATAGACAGCTTTGCGGCGACACTTCGTGAGGATAAAACGCTTTCTTCTCTAGTGAAAAACTGGGATAGTTTTACTTATTATCAAAAGGCGTATGATACCATACTGGGCAATTTCCTGGGAAATTATAAAATTCAGACACCGATTGATGAAGACGGGAGTGTGGTTTGGACTGAATCTTATGGTTTGAAGGCATTCTCTCCGATTGCCGACGGTTACATATATACCGATTATGATGATTTTGGTACTGGTAGAACTTACGGCTACAAGCGGAAGCATTTGGGACATGATATGATGGTCGACATAGGCACACCAATCGTTGCCATTGAAAGTGGAACAGTTAAATCAGTGGGATGGAATGAATATGGAGGATGGCAAATCGGTATTCAAAGCTTTGATGAACAGCGTTATTACTATTATGCACACTTGCAAAAAGACCATCCTTACAGCGCTAACTTACATGAAGGTACAGCAGTCCAAGCAGGCGATGTCATCGGCTATTCCGGCAGAACCGGTTACAGTACCAAAGAAAATGTCAACAACATCGACACCCCGCACCTTCATGTCGGCATGCGGCTTACGTTTGATGTGACACAAAAAGATAGCTCAAATCAAGTCTGGATTGACATGTATGCTCTTACAAAGCTGCTTTCGAAAAACAGATCCCAAGTTTACATAGTAGAAGAGACAAAAGAATATTACAGGAGTTATAATTTTTCAGAGCCCAGCTATTATCAACAGCAACAGCTTTTAGATGATACGGCGAATCTTCGTCGACAAAATGAACTTCTGATGAATATTGTCATATCAAAGAATCCCACGCAAGAAACAATCGGTGAGGTTTCTGCAGAATCAAACAACGAAGGCATTCTCGTTCCAATTATCATGTATCATGGCTTGATTAAAGACCCAGTAGAGCAGACAAAATATTTTATCAGCCCGAGTTATTTTGAAAATGATTTGATTTATCTGGCAGAACACGGTTATACGACAATCTTTATGGAAGATCTGATTGCCTATGTTGAGACAGGGGCAACCTTGCCTGAAAAACCAATTATTCTTTCATTTGACGACGGTTATTACAATAATTACTATTATGCTTACCCTCTGCTGCGAGAATATAATGCGAAAGCAGTTATTTCCATCATCGGTAAATTTACAGATGATTTTAGCTTATTACGAGAAAACAATGTCATCTATTCGCACATTACATGGGATCAAATAAATGAAATGATCGCTTCCGGTCACGTTGAAATACAAAATCATACCTACAATCTTCACACATTTAACAATGGCAGAAACGGAGCCGCACAAAAAAGTGGAGAAGTGATAGCAAGTTACAAGACATTTTTAGAAAGTGACGTTGGACTGTTGCAGGAAAAAATCATCGAATCTACAGGGAATACACCTACGACTTTTGCTTATCCATTCGGGTTCATCAGCAAAGATTCCGATAATATTTTAAAGGAGATGGGGTTTAAAGCCACTTTGAGCTGTACGGAAGGAATAAATTACATAAAAAGAGACCCTGATGCTCTTTTTCATTTAAAAAGAGACTTGAGACCTCCCGGTAAATCATCTGCGCAATATTTCAAAGAAATGGGTATTGAATAATTATTTACAATTCCAATTCATACATGGTCATGGCCAATGCTGTCATTCCTGCCGTTTCGGTTCGCAGGATTGTCTTACCCAAAGAAACGCATTCTGCACCGACCTGCTTAAGGGTGGTTGCCTCCGAGTCGGAAAATCCGCCTTCAGGACCGATGATAATCGCTACGCTCTTTGGTGTTCGCTGTAAATTTCTAAGACAACCTTTGATCGTCCTCTTATTTTCATTTTCATAAGGAAATAACACCAATTCATACTTAACAATATTATTAATTAATAATTTAAAGTCTATTTCATGGCTGATTTCTGGCAACACGCCTCTCCTGCACTGTTTTGCCGCCTCATCTGCCACCTTCCTATATCGAACAATTTTCTTCCAATAGTTTCCATTATTCACGATTACTGAACGATCCATAAATACGGGTACGATTTGAAAAACCCCAAGTTCTACACATTTTTGAACGATTGTTTCCATTTTACCTTGTTTAGGGACACCCTGAAACAAGGTAACCTTCAAGTTTGGCTCTCTAGCAAACGTCTGCTTATCGAGAATTTTAACTTCCACCTCGCTGTCTGAAATCCGAATAATCTCCGTCCTGTATTCCCACGTTTCAGAATCAGAAATTTCAATCTCATCACCTTCTTTTAGGCGTAATACATTTTTGATATGATGAATATCATCCCGCCTATCTATGACAATAGTACTGTCACCCACATTATATTTTTCCGCAAAAAACCTACTCATATGATTTCCTCGCTGCGATGGCACACCATCCACCGTCTTCTACTATTTCCAAAATCTCAAATCTCGCTTCGCAGACTGCTGCCTGCACTATTTCCAACTTTTCTGTAAGGATTCCCGAGGAAATATAAATGCCTTCATCGCTTATATGCTTACCTACATCACCAGAAAGCAAAATGACTAAATCTGCCATAAGGTTTGCCACCACCATATCGGCTGTGAACGTAATTCCTTTTGTCAAATCACCTTCGACAATCGTTACATTTTCAGTTAATTGATTCAGTGCAATGTTTGCTCTGCCAACCTCAATTGCGATCGGATCTATTTCGATGCCCAGCACCTCTTCTGCTCCCAAAAGACCCGCTGTTGCTGCAATAATCCCGGAGCCGGAGCCTACGTCAAGCACCTTTTTACCCGTAACGTCATACTTTTCCATCAGCTTTAAGCAAAGTGATGTCGTTTCATGCGTGCCTGTCCCAAATGCCATGCCTGGATCAATTGTAACAACTAGTTCGTCTTTTAATGGAATATAGTTTTCCCATGTAGGCTTGACGACTATCCGTTCCGTAATTTTAGTTGGTTTAAAGTATACCTTCCAATTGTTCAAATAACTTTTGTCATCAATGGCATTTAATTCGCAATATAGTCTACCCAACTCTATATCAGACCCCAAATCGCCATATAATTCATAGCTTTTCAGCTTCATCAAATTTTCATGCACTGTTTTAATCAGCTTATGATTTTCTTTCGTATCTTCTAAATAAAAGATGACTTTAGGCTCTTCGTTTTTTAAATCAAGCACACCCTGATCAATATAATCCCAATCATAGACATTCTTTTTATTTATTAAATCCTCAATATCATCAGGATTCGCGATTACCGTTTCTGTAATTCCGAGTTCCATCAGCATCGTCGTTACAAATTCAATCCCCTGTTTGCTTGTAAATATTTTACCTTCTATATATTTCATAAACTCCCCCTCGTCAGTAAATTTCACCAGATTTGAGCAGCACCATTAATGGGACTTTGTATCTATATTATACATGAAAAACATTTCATATATCAATCTCTTCACTTTTTATTTTATGCAATTATAATATTTTTCTTTATCATTCGCCACATCTATTCCATCTATCATAAGAAAATTAGGTGCTCACGTCTTCTCCAAGTAGCTTCTCTTCTGCCTTGGTGAGATTCCCTATTTTATCATAATCATGTCGTTTGTACAAATTATGTATTGCTCCATAATCGCAATCATCCTGCATAAAGCACTTCATTTTAGCCCATAGTGATATCTGTCCTTATACCGCCTGAACATATAAAACGACAATCCCATTGTAAGCATATCAGCGAAAACAAGTGTCAACCATACGCCTACAAGACCGAATAGCGAAGATAAAGTAAATAACCCGACTAGCACTAAAATTAATGCTCTAGACAGAGATATAAGCGCTGAGACCGGTCCGTTACCATAAGCTGTAAAGAAGCCTGAAGCGAAGATATTGACCCCTGTAAATAGAAAAGCTCCGGATAAGAACCGAATACCCTGCAAAGCCATCTCATACACTTCCGTTCCCTTTGGCTCAAAGACACCTGCAATCAGCGGTGCAAAAGCGAGGCATGCCGCCGCAAGTCCAATAGAGGATATTAATATAAAATTTTTTGAATATCGTAGGAAGATATTCACTTTATCGTACTCCTTTGCACCATAATAGTAACTAATCAACGGAGCCACGCCTGTAATAAATCCAAGATGGGTAGATATAAGGAGATAATGCGCATTCATCACGATGCTGAGTGCTGCAACGCCATTTTCGCCTGCCAATCTGATTACGACCATATTAAAGAAAAATGTCACAACTCCTGCTGAGGATTCTGAAACCATCTCAGATGAGCCATTTGCCAAACAATGTCCTAAATATTTAAAATCCCACTTTGGAATCACAAATTTTAAGTTTGTTTTACAGAAAATAAAATATCCGCCACCTATGACCATGACTACTACCATTCCGACTACCGATGCCCACGCTGCGCCTTTGATTCCAAAATCCAGCATAACGATGAATACATAATCCAGCACAATGTGGGTGATGCCGCCTGAAAGATATAAAAACAATGTAACTCCCGGTCTGCCATCTACACGGATAAAATATTCAAAGAGAACGCCAATAAACGCTGCCGGTATCCCGAGAATCAATATGCCCGCATAATCCATGCAATACGGCATGAGGATTTTAGTCGCACCAAGAAACGTCATTATTTCTTGCAGGAAGATAACGCAAATGATAATCATAGCGATACCTATGATTAAAGATACGACACAAATCAAAGTGAATTTTTCATTCGCCTCTCTTTCGTTTCCTTCTCCCATCTTAATAGCAACAATGGCACTAGAGCCTGCCGCAAGCATAATCGATATGCCCCACATCAGCCCCTGTATCGGATAGACAATCGACATCGCTGCAAGTGCATTTGAGCCTACGACATTAGCCACAAAGATTGCGTCTATAATATAATACAGGGCAATTACGATGAGCATGATGACGGAAGGCGTGACAAAGTTTGCAAACTTTTTTACTGTCACTCCATTATCAAATAAATGTTCCATAATTTTTACACCCCTTTTAATTTCTTCTATTTTATGATAAAGTATATGGTAACCGTATAGTCAATAGAAAGGTGAAAAAAATGAAAAAAATTTCAAAATTCAATCGGCATAACTACTTTACGACAGGGGAATTTGCAAAATTATGTGGTGTTAAAAAACAAACATTGTTTCACTATGATGAAATCGGCATTTTTTCGCCTGAGGTAATCGGCGATAATGGTTACCGATATTATTCTTATAAACAATTGGAAGTGTTTGCGGTTATATTGATGCTAAAGGATATGTCCATGCCACTCAAAGAAATCAAAAAATATCTGGACAACCGAAGTCCTGAGGCGCTCATCGCCCTTCTGCAGACACAACAGATTGAAGTCGATAAAAAAATGGAAGAATTGGAATGGCTTCGCCATTTTCTGAATACAAAAATCAGAATCACACAAGACGCACTTTCTGCAGATATCGGTGTGATTCGCCTAGAAACCATGCCTGACGAATACTTGATTGTTACTGAATATACTGGACCAAGTACTGAGCGAGACATTACGGCCGCCTTGACACAACATTTAAATTTCTGCCATAGTCTGGATATATACAGCGCTTACTCCATAGGAGGTATCCTCCCTGCTAACCAGAAAGACAGAGGCGACAATACGTATGATTACTCCCATTTTTATACAAAGCTGCACAAAGCAGACTATTATGCAACCGCATATAAAAAACCGGCAGGCACTTATGCCGCCCTTTATGATAATCATGGCTATGAAACGGTCTGTGATATGATGGCAAAATTAAAAGCCTATGCACAGGCGCATAAGCTAACATTAGGTGACTGTTTTTATGAAGATACCATTTTAGATGAACTCTCTAAAAAAGTCGAAGAGAGTTATCATTTGAAAATTTCAATTCTAGTTACCACGTAACACCTAAATCATTTCTTAGAAACGGCTATTAGACGTCACGCGGTATAGCCACAAGATAAATCCCATTATATCAATTTTTTAAACTTTTCTAAATCTACTTCATTCCCTTCTTTTCGTGCATCCAGTGCCGCAACCACTTCATTAAATCGTTTTCTGGTCACTGGGTAAATGAACACCATAACAGCAGCTAAAAACATAAAAAGCGCCGGGATGGTCGAAAGTGAATGCCCCACCCACTCAAGTGCAGTGTCTGTTTGTACTGCCGTCTCTGCTTTAAATCCAGCAAACTGCAAGACGATACCAAGCAGTTGCAGACCAATCGCCTGTGATGCCGATTCGGATAACGCTTGAAGAGAGATGACTGCACCGGCTCGCTTTTTATTATACGCAAGTTCATCTACTTCGCAGACATCATAAATCATAGCGGGGACTAGCTGCCAATAGCAAGTATTTCCCGCTGAAAACGCAATGGATATCATGCAGACGCTAAAGACTGATGTAATCCCTATTACTTGGAACGCAAGTAAGCTTACTGCAGAAATCAACATCCCTACAATAAAGATTGTCTTTTTATCATGCTTCTTATTAGCCCATAAAATAATCGGTACAAACATGACACCGCAAAATGTAATAAAGAGCATCATAAATGTAATTGTACCCGCCGAAAGACCCATGTTAAAGGTAAAGAAATACATGCGATCTGCACAAAACAGAGAATACCCGATCAAAAATGCAATACTTCCACCGATTATATAACGTATGGATCTCAATTTTAAAATTTCCTTATAATCGTATATAATATTGGAAACTGTATTTATAATTGGCTGTCGATTTTTCTTCTTATTCTCTTTCGCAGATGCCTTGTATGTCAAGTCATCCTTATCTTTTACAATCAGACCTGCCATAACTAAAGAAATAAGGGCACATAATCCTGCAATCATGCCCACGGCTTGCCATCCCTGTTCCACTGTCTTACCCATATTCAATAAATAGTCTACAATAATCGTTGGGGCAACCATGCCGATTGACATACCAAAAACATTGAAAACATATGTATAGGATCTAAGGACAGTTCTTTCATCATAATCTTGCGTGAGTTCCGCGCCCCATGATAAATATGGGATAAAGAAAACAGCAAACGCGGTCCAAAACAATAAAAGCATCACACCGTAATAAAACACTTTAAGAGTATAGGGTATATCTAAAGATGTAAAGAGCAAGCTCGTAATGACTGCCAAGGGAACAGCAGCTGCTAAAATAAATGGCTTTCTTCTTCCAAATCGAGAACTGGTATGATCTGACACCTGCCCAACAATTGGACCACATAAAGATTCCCAAAGCGCTCCAAGCGCCGCAATTGTTCCTGCCGTCGCCGGTTCTATCCCGATTACGGTAGTCAAAAAAAACAGTAAAAACGTACCAATTAGAGTATATAAGGTAGCATCACCCACCCCACCGAATCCATATGCAAGTTTTGTCTTTAGATTTAATTTCATGCCCAAACTCCGTTAATTGCTCTGCTAATACTAGTACTAGTGCTGCTGCCTGCCTAATCATATTCTAAACTATACAGCAACCGTATAGTCAATATTTTTTCGCAATTTTTTCATAAATTATTTTTCTATTTTTTGCAAAAAAAGTGGCTGACGCCACTTCCGCTAGGGAACCCAACGTACACTTCGTGTACTCCTACGCACGTTATACGTGCTACGCTGTCCGATTTTACATTACAGCTGAAGCTGTGTAAAATAGGCTAGGTTCCCTTCGGCGACTGCTACGCAGTCTGAGCACCCTCCTGAGGTCGACGAGGGGAGCTCCCCTCTGCACACCCCTATTATATAAAAAATAGCTCTGCTATTTTATACAGCAGAGCAACCATGTATTCACCTATTTTAAAAGGTCTTTATTTAAAAAAGCCATTATTTGAAAAGTTCTTTTACAGACTCTGCAAATTTACTTTTTTTCTGATAGCAGTCATTCGTCACTTCTTTACCCATGGCTTCGACCGCTTTTTTCTGCTTCGCATTCAGTTTCGTTGGAACTTCAAGCAACACCTTTACATATAAATCTCCGGGCTTGCCGCTTCGAAGACCCTTTATTCCCTTACCTTTCAGTCTGAAAATCGTTTCCGGCTGTGTCCCCGGCGGCACTTTATATGCGACCTTTTCCGAAAGAGTCGGCACTGTAATGGTATCTCCAAGCGCTGCCTGACTGAAACTGATTGGGATTTCAAGCCATAAATCATTGTCCTTTCTCTTAAACAAATTATGTGGTTTTACTGAAACAACAACATACAGATCACCGTTCGGTCCTCCATTGCTTCCAGGTTCACCCTGTCCCTTGATTGATATAACTGAATCGTTATCAATTCCCGCAGGTATATCGACCGAAATCGTAATATCTTTTCTGACTTTTCCAGTACCGCCACACTCCTGACACGGAGACTCAATGATCTGTCCGGTACCGCCGCAGCGGTC
>Ga0153947_1001417_pt1 | contig 11291 bp, 10 predicted proteins | sample TSNJ031MetaG_FD_104697 | JGI IMG/M metagenome (GOLD analysis project Ga0153947, IMG submission 104697) | Attine ant fungus gardens microbial communities from New Jersey, USA - TSNJ031 MetaG | ecosystem: Host-associated > Fungi > Mycelium > Unclassified | place: USA: New Jersey, Wharton State...
AAATTCACCCTCTAAGCATGAATTTTCATTCATTGCTTTTATTGCACTTTGTTGCTGTATTTTACCTTTTTTTATAGCCCTTAAAATCTGTAATTCCGATTGCTGAACATCAAATGCTAACTCATCTATACTTTGCTTGTTTTCTTTATGCTTTAGTGCTAGAACTTCTATATTTTGCTTAGAATCTTCATTCTCTTGCTCTAACTTTTGTATTTTTACCAATTCTGATGCTGCTTCATTCATAAAACTATTACATGTATCTAAAGAAATATTTAATTCTTCAATACAGCTTTGTAACTTAGTAGTTGCAATATCCAAATTTGTTAATCTTACTGAAAAATTCTCTATTGAAGATTCCACTTTATCTTTTACTTCAATTTTAACTTCTTCTATTCTATCATCAAGTTCTTTATCAAGCTTTATTAGCTCTTTTTTTAACTCTGACATTTCATCCATAAAATTTTGCGAAACAATTGCATTATTATACAACGCATTAATTGAAGCCGTTATCGCTCCGTTGAATTCATTCTGATCGAATAAAATAGGTTCAATTAAAAATCTTAGAAATTTACGAATTACCCTTTTGCAAAATATAACTAATTTGCCAATCAATCCCTTATGAGTAGGGGGGATATTCCGGTAATAATCTACACGAAACAATTGATTGTTTTTTTCCTTCCAATTTTTTAGCTCATGTGTATCAAAAGAAAAATTGCTTTGGCTATCATGTAATTCCTGTTGTGTTGATTGACTTCTCCCTTTTAAAAGAATATCAATAACTTCGTTAGTTGTTTTGCTTCTGTGAGAATCCTTAATTTTGATTTCTAAGTCGCCTTCAATCTCTGCAAGTATTTTTTCGATCTTTTCTGTAGTCATACTCAAAGCTTTGTCAACTCCTTTACTACTGAATCCCATGAAATATTCATATTTGAAATATGCTCTTTTGCCTTCCTCCCCATACTTTCAGCCATTAACGAGGTTTTGGCAAGTTCATCAATGACCTTGGCTATCTCTATAGGGTCTGGCAGTACAACAAAACCGTTATGCCCATCTGCAACGAATTCCAAAGGCCCACCACTATCAGTTGCTGTAATTACAGCTTTAGAAGCAGACATTGCTTCAAGCGTTATATAACCGTAGTCTTCATCAAAAGGAATAAATAAAACAGCCTTGGCATTAGCATAAAGCTTAAATTTTTCTTCTTGTGAGACATAATCAAAATAACGAATTCTGTTCTGTAATTTATACTTTTTAATCAAATCAAGCATTTTATCACATTCATAAGTATTATCTGCTTTACCCATAATATAAAGCTTAATATCGCTTTTGCTCTGAGCCATCGCTTCAATAGCAAGATGCTGCCGCTTCGTAATATTGATTCTGCTTGGCATGAGAATATAATTTTCATATTCGCTAGAATAAAATTTATCCATGTCGGGGCATGGGTGATATAGAGTTCGGGATTGCACATTATTATATTTCTTCATGCGGTTTGTTACATTGTCCGCAATAGTATAAATGCGTTTTGCCTCTTTTAAATAACAACGATCAGCTTTGTATATTAAACTCTTAACCCTATTGCCTTCATCATCATCTTTTATATTGCTATATTGAGTATTAAATAAGTCATATGCTGCTCTATGTTGATGCAATGCCCAAATCACTTTATTAGAATGAGGGATACAATAAGCAGGAAATTTTAACCCAATACACAAGTCAATATGACCTGCCCAGCAATCTTCCAAATGAATCAATCGTGATGCTACAATATGGTCTTCTATTAGATGTAAGGGCCTATCCATAAAGGGCATAGTTATTATTTCAGCTTCAAATTTGTTTTTAATGAGTGCTCTTCTTAAATTATTTGCGAGAAATTCAGCACCTCCTGTTATAAATGGAGCTTGTACGGTTGTTATAGCTATCTTCATGCTTTCGGTTCCTCTCAAATAATACTTCTCCAATATTCCAAAGTACCCTTTAACGACTGCTCTAATTCAATCTCTTTTTTCCAATTTGAATCGCTTACTAACTTAGCGATATCCGCTTCTATTACTGGTATATCCACTGGCCGCATTTTTTTTGGATCTTGAACAATTTCAATATTTGCTTCTGACATGGATAAAAGCTCATCTAACATATCTCTTATTGCAACCGCCTTGCCAGAGCCAATATTATAATATTCCCCAGTTTTTCCCTGTTTTATAAGCAGTCTATATCCTCTAACTACATCCTTAACATCAGTAAAATCCCTTTTAGCTTCCAAATTACCCACACGCATAACCGGATCGGCCAAACCCTTCTCAATCTCAGCAATCTGCTTCGCAAAATCAGACACTACAAACATTGGGCTTTGCCCCGGCCCGATATGGTTAAACGCCCTTACCATAATTATTTCCATTCCATAAGCCCTGCTATAAATCTGCCCTATCATTCCTTGGGCCGCCTTGCTGGCTGCATAAATATTACCGGGTCGCAGCAAATTAGTTTCCGAAACAGGCACTTCATTCGGCTTAACGAAGCCGTATTCCTCTCCTGATCCTACAAGCAATATCCTGACCTTTTTACCTATCTTGCGTACGGCCTCTAACAGATTTATCGTACCTATTGTATTAATAGTCATTGTTTCAGCAGGCTCGCTCCAAGCCTTGGCTACAGAGCTTTGCGCAGCCAGATGGAATATATAATCAGGCTTTGAAGCTCTTAACACAGCTTCTATTTGTACTGGGTCAGTAATATCCAGGTCATAAGCCGTCCCTACTTTGCTATTATCAAACGGTTCGCCTTTGAGCTTGGTAATGCTTACCTCTATTTGATTATCTTTTAACTCATCGATTAAGTAAGAACCTACAAACCCCGCCCCGCCTGTTATTAATGCCGTTTCCATACTCAGCCTCCCAAGTTTATAACAATTTTAAAAAGGCAATAGCTACTCCCAATTGTCTATCATCTTCTGTCCCCATAACCTCGCTTGGTCTCCAAAGATGATCTACGTAAAAACTAACTTCAACTATATCTTCTTCCAAATCAAAGTCGATTGGAAAGCTCAACTCATGATATCCATGATTACAAAAAATTTCTCCAATGGAATTGCCATCTATTAATACATTTAGTCTTATGGCATAACCAGGAAGGTTATTAATATAAGCAAACATAAGCATAGATGATTCATTTGAAGCTTGGCACATAAAGACCTTGGATTCTTTTTTTGCCATCCATCTAAATCCCTGCTCTAAATCATGCCATCCTGATATTACATAATCATTTTCCAACCTGTACTCATTCGATAATAAATATTTAATAGGTTGCACTTCACTTTTAGTTAGATTAACTGATAATCCATTCTCAACATATTCTCTAGTAATTTCACATCCTTCATAGCAGCCGGGACACAATCTTACAACCTTGCTATACACTTCGACTAATTTATGAGATGACCAAATTTCATCAAAATTGTCTATTTTTAGACTGCCAATAGAATATTTGTCACTTATACGTAAACCACCCACGCATACAAAAACTTGACCAAACGGATCAATAAAACAAGAGTTTATTCCGGCGTGACAATTTGAGATTCGGAAGCTGCCTTTTGATAAAACATATTTTAAGTCATAAGGTGTAGTTACATAAGGCAGCATATATTTTATTTCATCATCGGAAAAAGAATTATTAATATTCTCGTTACTTAATAGTGGTATGCAGTTGTGTCTAATTCCTAGCTGATTAATAAATTCATGAAATCTTTCAAGCTCATCATTATTTGCTACTTGCATAACTGTATTAACAGAGATTTCAATTCCTCGCTCCTTGAGGAGTTTTATAGTTTCCAGTGATTTTTCAAACCCATTTTTACATCCTCGTATCATATTATGTGTTTCAGCAAATCCATCAATTGAAACAGAGAAAGAAACACTATCTTTTGATTCCAAGCTATCTATCAGCTTAACTATTTTCTCTGTAAAATATCCATTTGATGTAATATAGGATTTTATACCAAGCTTTTCTAACTCCAAAATAAAATCAACGATATCATCCAACAAAAATATTTCACCGCCGCTTAACGTAATACTATCCATAGACTTTAAAATATTTGATTTCGATATAGTGGCAATCATTTTTAAAAGGCCAAATTCATCTTTTGTATTAGTGTCTAAAGACACCTGTGGACACATTTTACATCGATAGTTACATCTTAATGTCGGTAAATAAACCAATCTTTTCAAGGGTCTGTGTTTATCCAGTGTGATCTTATTACTTTGTTCATTTAAATGTGCCATTATTGACATTTCAACACTGACCTTTCATCTAATATTACCATATGTCTATTTGCGTTTAGCTCGCTCCATATCCGCCTTTACCATTCTTTCCGCCATTTCCTCCAAGGATACCCTGCATGTCCAACCCAGAGCTTCCTTGGCATGGGTAGCGTCACCCAGAAGTATTTCCACCTCCGCAGGCCTGAAAAACTGAGGATTCACCCGGACTACCGTTTTACCGCTGGCCTTATCTATTCCCTTTTCATCAACGCCTTTGCCCTGCCATTCAATTTCTATTCCGACGCAGGAAAAAGCAAGCTCAACAAATCTCCTTACCGTAGTAGTCCGTCCTGAGGCAATTACAAAATCATCCGGCTTGTCCTGCTGCAGCATAAGCCACATGGCCCTTACATAATCTTCCGCGTGGCCCCAATCACGTTTTGCGTCCATGTTGCCAAGTTCCAAAATATCCTGAAGTCCCAAGCGTATTCTGGCGGCGGCGTCCGTTATTTTTCGAGTAACAAACTCCAAACCCCGCCGCTCGGATTCATGGTTAAACAATATTCCTGAGCAAGCATATAAGCCGTAGCTTTCCCTGTAGTTTTTAGTGATCCAATGCCCGTATAATTTCGCCACGCCATAAGGGCTTCTTGGATAAAACGGAGTTGTCTCCTTTTGAGGCGTTTCTTGTACCAATCCGAACATTTCACTTGTTGACGCCTGATAAAAGCGAGCCTTCGGCTTTACTATCCTTATAGCTTCCAAAATATTTGTAACGCCCAAAGCGTCAATGTCAGCGGTAATAATTGGCTGTTCCCATGAAGTGGATACGAAGGATTGAGCGGCTAAATTATATACTTCATCCGCATTTGATTTACTCATTGCCATTACCAAAGAGGATAAATCCGTCATATCTCCATATATGATTTTTACCTTATCCTTTATATGCTCAATATTTCCATAATCAAGCTTGCTTTTTCTTCTCATAGTCCCATAAACTTCATAGCCCTTATCCAACAAAAGCTCCGATAAGTAGGAACCATCCTGTCCCGTTATACCTGTAATCAATGCTTTTTTCATAAGATGTATTTCCTTTCGTTTAAGAATTAGCATAAGCCTCGCATACATGCGACACTTCGCCAAACATTTTCATTTTTCCGCCGTCAAGCCATAAAGCCTTCGTACACAGCTCCATAACCTGCTCGGCGCTGTGAGAAACAAACAGAAGTGTGGTACCGCCTTTAAGCATGCTTTGTATTCTATCCTGACATTTTTCCTGAAATTTAAAATCACCCACGGCAAGTATTTCATCCACTATCAAAACATCCGGCACGCCGACGGTGGCAATTGAAAAGCCCAGCCTTGCGAACATTCCTGATGAAAAATTTTTAACCGGTACATCTAAAAACTCCTCCAGCTCGGAAAATTCAACAATTTTGTTAAAATGACCATCCATCTCTTTTTTAGAATACCCTAATACAGCTCCATTCAGGTAAATGTTCTCCTTAGCCGTCAGATCCATATCGAAGCCCGCTCCCAGCTCAATCAACGGCGCTACAGAGCCTCCCACCCGGACGCTGCCGCTAGTAGCCTTCATGACGCCTGCCAGCAGCTTAAGCAATGTACTCTTACCTGATCCGTTGCGGCCCACAAGCCCCAGAGAGTCCCCCTTTCCAAGAGAAAAGGAAATATCTCGCAGCGCCCAAAATTCCTCATAGTGCAGCGTTCCCTTTGCCAGCTTGATAAAGTATTCCTTTATGCTGTCGACTTTTTCTTTATATAAGTTAAACCTCATAGAGACATTTTCTACTTCAATAATATTATCAGACATTTCTATCTCCTACATGTGTAAAATAAACTTATCCTGTGTATTATAAAATATCCATAAACCAAAGGCGCAGGAAATCACGCCCGGAATCATGCAAATCAAATTAAGCTCAAGGGGCGGTATTGCGCCGTAAAGGGTTATAAGCCTTGTGTATTCTATTATGCTTGTTAACGGGTTTATCTGAACTATAACTTTAGTCCAGGCAGGCAATATCTCCAGAGGATAAAAAAGCGGCGTCAAATACATCCACAAGGTCAGCAGTACGCCGTATAAGTGAATAATATCTCTGAAGAACAGCGCCAATGAAGACAGGATCATACCGATACCCAGAGAGAATAAGAACAGATAAAGCATCGGAAAGATGATTAGCAACACGTTTGCCGTAACAGTGGTTTTTGTAAAAAGCATAACAAGCAGAAGAGCTATAAAGGAAGCTATTAGGTTAACCACCGTAGAAAGCACCTTCGACAGCGGAAACAAATATTTAGGTATATATACCTTTTTTATCAATGAGCTCCCGCCTATAACGGAGTTCATAGCGCTGTTGGTAGATTCCGAAAAAAAGTTATATATAGTATAGCCGGAAAGTATATAAACAGGAAAATTTTCTATATTAGAACGAAAAAGCGTGGAGAAAACAACAGTCATAACTGTCATAGTTAATAAGGGATTCAAAAGCGTCCACAAAAGACCCAGAATCGATCTTCTGTATCTGGTTTTAATATCCCGCTCAACAAATTCTATTAATAAAGAACGGTATTTAAAAAAGCCTCTTACATATGGTATTACCAAATAAAACAGCTCCCTTATTGTACAAGTGTTCGCAGTACCAAAGTTTCATTTCCTTTATCGCTAAACCAGCAAACACCTTCTTCTACCAGGTCTATTACTATAATATATTCTCCTGATTGGCTTGGTCTGCTGATATTCATCGGAAATATACTATCGTTAAAAGGATTGATCTTCGATAAAGAAGTTCTGGGCATGTCATATTCTATCAGGTTTTCATTACTATCCAGCAAGTGATACGATAAATATACATTATTTTCTGAGGATAAAATTCTCCTTGAGTTATTATTAAGCTGGATATTTATCGTCCTCCCGGTGTCCGAGTTCTCAAAAACAACCTCAGAAACATCCGCGGTTATTTCTACATTATAATAGCTGGAATTATAGTATCTATTTATAAACGTGTTATACACATAAAGCAAACCAACTGAAGCAATTATCAGAACAAGCGTTATGAGCTTCTTTTTCATATTATAATAGGTCTACCTTTCCATTTTCTTTCAAAGCGTCTACTATGCTCCTGACATCCTGTGTTCTATCCTTTGAGCAAATCAGCATAGCGTCATCCGTATCCACAATTACTGTGTTAAATATGCCAACTGTGGCTATCAGCTTGTTGCCATTACCATATATTATACATTCCTTAGTATCAGTACCAATATGATCCGCTTTTATAATGTTGCCCTTCTCGTCCGCGGGGAAAACAGCTCCGAGAGCATCCCAGCTTCCAACGTCATTCCATCCTATATCCCCAGGCATTACAATGGCTTCGTCTATGCGCTCCAGTATCCCATAATCTACTGAGATACTATCAAGGGCAGGATATAATTCGTCAACCAAGGCTTGGGCCTCCGGAGAGCAGAATGTCCCCTCCAGGCTCTTAAACCGGCGGTATATCCTTGGCAAAAACCTTTCATAATCCTTTATAATTTGAGAAATCTTCCAGATAAATATTCCGCTGTTCCAATAATAATCACCTGAATTATAATATTGCTTTGCTTTATCCAGATTTGGCTTTTCTACAAATCTATCTAATCTGTATGCGTTGTTATATAGTAAATCATTTTCTCTTTTGATATAGCCGTAGCCTGTAGCCGGGAACGAGGGTTTGATACCGATCGTTACCACCTTACCGCTTTCATCCGCTATTTTAATTGCTTCTTCAAGCAAGGCTAAAAAGCGTTCCTTATCGGTAATATAATGGTCGGAAGGGAATATACATAAAACCCCGTCGCCGTGCTTTTCAAAAATGTGCATTGCAGCAAAGAGAATGCATGGGGCTGTATTTCTGGGTATGGGTTCCTTTAGTATGTTTTCCCTTGGCAGCTCCGGAATAAGAACCGTATCCATCACATTCACCTGCTGCTTATTTGTTACGATAAATGTATTCTGCGCTGGAATTAAAGCTTCACACCGCTTAATGGTTTCGTTTATCATAGCGTCGTCGCCGCTAAGGTTCAAAAGCTGCTTTGGCATATTTTGCCTTGACAGAGGCCAGAATCTTGTGCCACCGCCGCCTGCCATTATCATTGAAAATGCTTTCACTCTATCAGCTCCTGTTCATCGCTCTATTTATATATTCAAGTCTTTCCATTGCAATATTCGCGGATTTTTGTATTGATAAATTTTCCTTAATAAATAAAGCTGCTTTTTGGGAAATATTTTCATAGTATTCCCGGTCATTAACAAGCTTTTGCATATAGAAAGCTGCTTGTCCAATATCCGGGTCAGCCCATTCACTGCCTTTTTTGTAAGGCCCGCTGTCTTTGGTTATCTTCGTCATAGTATAATCTACCGGGCAGCTGTTTTCAACATTCATAAAATCTATATTGGCGGAATAATTTGTTGCTATTACCGGTTTGCCCAGATACATGGCTTCCGCGATTACAAGGCCGAAGCCCTCGGACCGGTGCAGGGATACAAAGGAATCCGCACTGTTTATCAAGCCGTTGACCTCGTCCCTGTCAAGAATTTTCTCTATAAAATAAACATTTTGATAACCTTCAAGAGGTTCTTTTAGCTTTTGCACTTCCTCGTCAGAGCCTGCAAAGCTATTTATTTTAATAACTATACCGACCTGTTCAAATTTACCCGAAAAGGCCTCTATAAAGGCGTTAACGGCTCCCATCGGGTTTTTTCTTTCCATGGTGCTGTTAATATCAAACATAACCAGGAATAAGAAAATATTCTCCTGCAAGCCAAAGTATGTCCGGTCATAAGCAGCGCAATCATTTATGTTAATGCCATAAGGAATTTTTATAACAGGCTTATCAGTGTATTTTTTGAAGGTATCTACAATAAAGCCGGACGGAGCCCAAATCTCGTCAAACAACTCAATGCTTCGTATCCAATCCTGCGGAAGCTCAGATAGTTCCCATAAAAAAAAACCAATATTATACGGAACAGTCCAAATTTCTTCCGGCAAATACATGTTAATATGATACAAAACGTCCGGGTTTACGTGAAAAATGTTTGTATTGTATTTGGGCTTTTCTTCTATCTTATGAACCCATGTTTTGTCACCGTATCTGAAATGAGGCATTTTGTCATAATCTATAGCCAGCCAGCTTATACCGGCTTGCTCCAATGCAGCAGCCAACAGCCTGCAGCCATGCCCCAGACCAAATTCAGCTTTGATAAAGCCTATAAGGTTTACTCCTTTTTCAAAATTCGACATATTGCCTTTTTTTATTTCAATATGACGAATGCTTTTATGGTAACGTTTTTTTAGCTTTTCTCTTAATTGTTTGGGTAAAAGCTTTATAAGAATTTCTCTATACTGATAATAAAAATCATAAATACATTTGTTTAGCCACTGCTTAGCCATCTGATCTTCCTATCTCAGTTAAAATCTACTTTGTAGGACTTCATATTGTAACTTACTTCAACCCCTCTATATTGTCAAGTAACGAATTTGAATTTTTTACAAAAAATTACACATATCCATCGATATGTGTATCAAATTTAATTAATTACACGGCTTGCATAAGGAAGGATTATGTTTAATTAATCTTCTTAAGCAGCGGATTATTTTTATCTCTGTCATTTAGCGTAATATATTTCATCTCCGGCCATTCAATCCCAATCTCCGGATCATTCCATAAAAGTCCTCCCTCATCCTCAGGGTCATAAAACCTTGTACATTTATAAACAAACTCCGCCGTTTCCGACAGAACCAAAAACCCATGGGCGAAACCTTCCGGTATATAAAGCTGCTTTTTGTTTTCCTCGCTTAGCGTGACACCAAACCACTTTCCAAATGTTAGACTGCCCTTGCGTAAATCCACCGCAACATCAAATACCTCGCCGCTTATCACACGTACAAGCTTACCCTGAGGATTCTTTTTCTGATAATGCAAGCCCCGAAGAACGCCTTTTTTAGACCTGGATTGGTTGTCCTGCACAAAGGTCATATCAAACCCGGCTGCGGCGAAATCCCTGTAGTTATAAGTCTCCATGAAGTAGCCGCGCTCATCGCCGTAAACTGCAGGCTCTATGATTGCAAGGCCTTCTATGCTCGTTTTTGTAAATATAAACTTCCCCATATTTAACAGCTTCCTTAAACAATATTTCTACTAGCGTACATTTTTTCATAATAATCCTGATACGCGCCGCTGGTGACATTATCCATCCACTGCTTATTGTTCAAATACCACAGTATCGTTTTTACTATACCTTTGTCAAAAGTAGTTTCCGGCGTCCAGCCAAGCTCCCGGCTTATTTTCTCAGGGTCGATGCCATAGCGGCGGTCATGCCCCTTCCGGTCTTCCACATGGCGTATCAAATGCTCCCCTACGCTAGAATCAACGTTATTCCTTATATAATCAAGCACCGTATGCACAATTTGGATATTCGTGCGCTCATTGTGCCCGCCTACATTATATACTTCACCGGGCCGTCCGCTCCTAATTACGGCGTCGATGGCCTTGCAGTGGTCCTCCACATACAGCCAGTCCCTTATCTGTAAGCCGTCTCCGTATACGGGCAAGTCCTTATGCTGCAGCGTATTGTGTATCATAAGAGGAATCAGCTTCTCGGGGAATTGATAAGGACCGTAATTATTAGAGCAGCGCGTGATGTTAACCGGGATTTTGTAAGTATCTGCGTAAGCCTGCACTATCAGGCCCGCCGAAGCCTTGCTTGATGAATAAGGGCTATGAGGCGCCAGAGGCGTTGTTTCCGTGAAAAGGCCGGTTTCGCCCAAAGAGCCGTAAACCTCATCGGTGGATACCTGAACGAACTTAACGCCCTCCTTATATATATCGTCCCCTGTCTCCCAAGCTGCCTTCGCTGCGTTAAGAAGGTTGACCGTACCCAGAACATTGGTTTTAACGAATATCTCAGGGTCGCTGATGGAACGGTCCACATGGCTTTCAGCCGCGAAGTTAACAACATAGTCAATGTCATGCTTTTGAAATAGG
>Ga0153947_1001421_pt1 | contig 11280 bp, 9 predicted proteins | sample TSNJ031MetaG_FD_104697 | JGI IMG/M metagenome (GOLD analysis project Ga0153947, IMG submission 104697) | Attine ant fungus gardens microbial communities from New Jersey, USA - TSNJ031 MetaG | ecosystem: Host-associated > Fungi > Mycelium > Unclassified | place: USA: New Jersey, Wharton State...
ACAGGTAAAAGTTGTAGAGGTAGATCAAGAAAACAAAAAAATCAGCTTGTCTAAAAAGGCGGTTGCGTCTGATAGCGATAATGACATGGAGTACGTAACCGATGAAGAAGCTGTAGATGAGCATGTTCCGGAAGCTGTAGCTGTAGATGAAGAAGTTAAGACAGCGGATGCTGCGGACGCCGAAGCTATTCTTGAGGCAGAAGAATCTGAGGAGTCAGAAGAAGATAATTAATAATGATGTACGTGTAACCCTTTCAGGGATGCCGCGGAGCTTATGCTTCGCGGCATTTTGCGTGCTATTTAGGCGTTTTGCAAGGCGCTACAAGGTAAAGGGACACAAGTATGCCGATAACCACTATCGTGGGAGCAGATCTATTTGTTTGGTTAAAAACTTTAAAAACTTAAAAAAATATTTAAAAATTTTGTGAGGTTATTACTAAACTATTGACAAGTAAGCATGTTAAGTATATAATATCGACATGAAAAGGTTTGCAGAGGTGACGTAACTAACTATGCGAAACGGAATAAAGGAAATAGCCAAAGCAGTCGGGGTTTCGCAGACCACGGTATCTAGAGCGCTCAATAACGAGCCTTATGTGCGGAAGGATCTGCGACGCAAAATATTAGAAACCGCTGAAATCATGAACTATGAGCCCAACTATTTGGCCAAGAGCCTTCTCAAAAATAAAACGAACATTATAGGTGTAGCTGTATCTGATATTGCCACCAGCTTTTTCTCCACAATTTTGAAGTGCATTGAGCGTCGTGCCGCCGAACGGGGATATAACATCCTGTTCTGCAATGTGGATGACGACTTGGAAAAGGAGAAAAGAGGGTTTAGTATTTTTCGGCAAATGCGGGTAGACGGCATTATCCTAACCCATGAACGGGTAGACCTGCAAATCATAGAACAGTTGAAGGCCATGTCGAATATTCCCATGGTTGCTTGCAGCTGCCATTTCGAAGAGCCCCGCTTTATAAGTGTAAATATTAACGACACCGCCGCTGCCTATGACGCAGTGGCTTATTTACACAGCATTGGCCATCGTAAAATTGCCTACCTGGGCAGCCGCCTTGATGAGTATACGGTGGGCACGTTGCGGCACAATGGTGTACAAAAGGCTTTTTCAGAGCTTGGTTTACCGGAATTGGATACATATATCGACCTTGCCTCCCTGGGTATTGAGGATGGCTACCGCATGGGACAGCGCATGCTGGCTGTCCGCAGAACTCGCCTACCCACTGCCATTTTTGCCGGCAGCGACGATGTTGCTGTTGGACTCATGAATTGCCTGATGGACAACGGCTACCGTATCCCCGAGGACTTTTCGATTATTGGATTTGACAACAGCATCATCTCCCGGAATGTGCGCCCCATGTTGACCACTGTCCAGCAACCCATCGACAAAATTGGCACCGATGCTATCGACGCTCTCATTGATCTGATCGAGCAAAAAGGTCTGCCTGTCCGAGAAATTGTATTACCCCACGAAATTGTCCCACGCGGCAGTTGCAAACCATGGGGATGAAAACTCCCTCTTATTCCCCATTTAATAGAATATGATTTTTTTGCAGAGATATGAAAACCTTTTCATATGTTGGAATAGCCGGTACAGTATGTGCCGACTATGCAAATATAACATTTATCAGTTAATAAAGGAGGAAGCTCAATTGAAAAAAATCGTGATTGTAGCCACCGTACTTTGCCTTGTCAGCGGGTTGCTTGCGGGCTGCAGTGGAAGGGAACAGTCCTCTGCACAGCCCGGCGCGTCCGGCCAGGCGTCTGCCGGGGCAACTCCAGCCCAGCAAAATGTATCTGGTGGTGAACTCAAGCTGCTTAGCGAAAACACCGGTGGGAAGGACGCCGACGAGATGGTCATCTTCTGCGAGGCCCTCAGCGAGGCTACCGGCTACAAGGTGAGCATCGAAATGCCCCCGGCTGATTACCAGAATGTCGTGATGCAGAAGCTGCAAAGCGGCGAAACCTATGACCTGATCTACTGCACCCAGCTGTTTTACCTCAACCTGATCTCTCAGGGCGCGTTGGTAGATTTGACCGAAAAGGTCGCACAATCGGATATTTTAAGCAAAAATGTGGTACAAAGCGAATGGGACGACATCGCAGTGGACGGCAAGATTTTTGCTGGCTTCAACAAGAAGGAAATCCACAAGCCCGTGCTGGTGAATAAAGTGCATCTACAACAGGCGGGCATTGACTACAAGGCTATTGAACCTACCCTGGACGGCTACTACAATGTGTTTAAGACCCTTAAGGACAGTATTACAACACCGGACTATTACCCTCTAAATATTGTTCTGAAAACTGTCAACAACATCCAGCCATGGATGGCCGCTGTGGGCCTTAAAGGCGGTATCGTAGTGGACACAGACGGCAAAACTTATGTACCCTTTGCCACCGATGAGGCGGCGCCGGTCTGGGATTGGCTGCGGAAGCTGTATGCCGAGGAGCTCTTGGATCCTGCCTGCTTTGTGGATGGTACCGGCGAGATGCGTTCCCGCTTCAATTCGGCAAGCCGTACCACCTCGGTGGTGACTGACTGGGCGGCATATGTAGGCCTGCACAATAACGAAGCCGCCGCTGCCGGCATCCCGTTGACCGAATATGAGGTCGTATCGACCGCCGGGCCGAAAACCCCGGATGGCAGCTATATGTTGACCAAAGGTGCCGCAAGCCTCTGGGTAATCCCGGTTAATGCCCAGGATCCCGAGGGTGCTTTCAAAGTGCTGGAATACTTTGCCACTCAGGAGGGCGGCGAGCTGCTTTCTATCGGCATCAGGGACTATGACTACACGGAGGATAACGGTACTTACAAACAGACCGAGATCGGCGCGCTGCACCGCAATGACCACGGCGCCCCCATCCCCATTTATAAGGATTTCGTACACCCTTTGGGCCTTGCCACCGGCATGGAGGAAGCTCTTGCTACCGGAGTTTATGCCACTATTGATATGCCCACCGAGGTGAATAAAGAATATGAGGAGATCGTGGGCAACTGGGGCGGCCAGATTGTCAAGGGTGAGATTGATACCCTGTCCGGTCTGAAGAGCATGCGCGACGAGCTGCTTGCCCGCGGCGTAACCCAGAAATAGCGAAAGCTAGCGGCATCGGGCCGGCCATTGCGCCAACCCGATGCCGCCGTTACGATGGGGCAGAGACCCTGCGTTAAGCAAGCCGATCCACGTGGAGGAATGAACAATTATGCGGAAAGAAAAGCAGACCTTAAGCGCCCGGTTGACCTGGAAACGCTACCGGGTATTCTATATCATGCTGCTGCCTATTGTGGCATATTTCATCGTGTTTTCCTACTACCCGGTCTATCTGGGCGTGGTCAGCAGCTTTCAGGAATCCAAGCTCATGGGGGGCGGCGTTTTTGTGGGGCTGGAGAATTACCAGGGCGTCTTTTCAAATCCTTTGTATTTTCAGGCGCTTGTAAACTCGCTGATTGTGGGCATCGGTAACTTTGTGGTGCAATTTGTGGCGGGGCTTTTGCTGGCTCTCGCCCTTAACGAAGCATTTTCCAGGCAGTTCCGTTCTATGGTGCAGTCGGTGGCCTATCTGCCGGACCTGTTTTCCTGGGCCATTGTCGGCAGCATGTGGATGAAGATTCTGGCCCCTACCGGCATGGCCAACGGCGTGCTGCGCCTGCTGTCCCCTGATAGCTTTATGCCAATTGTCTTCATGGCAGAATCCAAATTCGCGCGAACTATTATGATCCTCACCTCGGGCTGGAAGGGTACGGGCTACTATGCAGTGCTGTTTCTGGCCGCCATTGTGAGCATCGATCCTTCAATTTACGAAGCTGCCGCTATTGACGGCGCGTCTCGCCTGCGCCAAATTCGGGAGGTCACCCTCAATAATATCGTGCCCACCATGAAGGTGGTCATTGTGCTGGGTACCATGGGGCTGTTGCGTAACTTTGATCAGATTTTCGTTATGCAGAACTCGAATATTATCAACAAGGTGCGCAATTTGCTGTTCCAGATTTACACCGACGGTATTTTAAAGTTCAAGATCGGCACGGCAACGGCAGCGGCCACCCTGGTGCTGCTGGCTACTATGCTGATCAGCGTTATCATCCGCAGAATCACCCGTTACGATGAAACATACAACGATTGAGGGAGGCGATATAATGAAGCGATCCGGCAAGCTGCGAGGTAACCTGCTTTCTCCCTCCCAGCAGGTTGTAAACACGGCATTTCTGCTACTGATCTTTTTGATTATGGCAGTTCCCATGTGGAACGTCATCGTCATCAGCACCTCCTCTACGGTGGACGCAAGCTCCGCCGGGCTCAAGCTGTGGTGGAAAAGCTTCAGCTTTGAGGGATATGAGTGGATTTTGCGCGTAGCCAAGGTGGATCGTGCATTTTTCAACTCCATGTTTGTTTCCTCCGTGTCCACAGTTATACAGGTGGCGCTGTCCGCTTTGGCCGGGTATATCCTGATTCAGCGTGGGCTGCCCTATAAAAACCTGATAACCTCCTTTATACTGTTTACCATGATGGTGCCGGGCGATTTGACGCTGATTTCCATCTATCAGCTCAACCGCCAGATGCATCTGATCAATACGTATAGCGGGCTCATTTTGAACGGATTGATTTCAGGCTTCAGTATTCTGATGATGAGAAGCTACTTTCTTTCCACGCCCAATTCGCTGGCCGAATCGGCGCGAATTGACGGCGCGGGGGAGTTGCGCATCTTCGCGCGGATTTATCTGCCTCTATCGGCGCCGGGGCTGGCCACCATCTTTTTTCTTGAGTTTGTTAAAAAATGGAATAGCCTGACCATTCCGGCAGCCATCATCTCCGACCAAAAAATGTTTACACTGCCCCTAATGTTAAAAAGTCTGGTGGTGGAGGCAAATTCCTCAACTCCCAACGCGCCGGACAATGCGGTCATGGCCGCTATTGTCATCTCAACCATTCCTCTGCTGGCCATCTATGTGTTTGCCCAGCAGTTCCTTATGTCGGGTATTACACTGGGTTCCTCCAAGGAATAAAAAAGGGGGCTTGAATATTGCAGACCGTACAGCTATTGTCCATTCGGCTGGAAAATGCTGATCAGGATTATTACCGGGAGTTGCCCTTCCATGTGCCTGAGGATGTATACAAAATCGATGTCCGCTACTCCTATCCCCGCTTTGTCGTCACCCCATGGGGGGATGGCGGTGAGCGTGTGGAGGAAATAAACATCATTGACTTGGCCCTGTGTGCGCCGCATGGCGAATACCTGGGCTGTTCCGGCGCAGATCGGGAGCACATAGTCCTGGGTGAGGATTACTCAAGCCCCGGCTATGCCACGATACGCACGGCATCAGGACAGTGGACAATTATTGTAGGCGGTGCAAGGGTGTGCGCAAAGGGTGTGGAGGTCTGCTACGAGCTCACCTTCACCCATCGGGAACGCGTACTCCTGCGAGGCGATCTGCACACCCACACTGTGGGCTCGGACGGCTACCTGACCATTGATGAACTTACGGAACAGGCTGTTAAAAACAAGCTGGACTATCTGTTCGTCACCGACCATAACAACTACGACCACAACGGCTACCTACGCCCCCGGCCGGACATAACACTGATTCCCGGTACGGAATGGACCCACATTAAGGGGCACATTGGCATGCTGGGCAGGTGCAGACCCTTTACCGGATCATTTCATGCAAACGATCTTGAAAGCGTGAGGCGAAAGGTGCGCGAGGCCGCCGAAACAGGCGCCCTCACCGTGATTAATCATCCCTTCGCCCCGGGCACTTCCTTCAGGTTTGGCATTGAGAATGTGAACTGTGATTGTCTGGAACTTTGGAACGGCCCCTTTACACCATTTACGCAGCAATGTCTGAGCTGGTGGCATCAAAAGCTGCTGGCTGGGGCGCGTATTCCGGTGGTAGGCGGCAGCGACTTCCATTTTGAGGAGCCAGGTCGGTTTGTGGGCTCGCCCTGCACCTGGGTCTACGCCCTTTCCCGCACACCCACCGATATTCTGAATGCCCTGCGGCAAGGACATTGCTTCCTCACAAGCAGTCCCGCCGGACCAACATGCGATCTGCGATACGGCAAAGGCGAAATGGGGGATGTGGTGGAAATACATCCCAAAACCGTTGCAGAAATCCGCATGGGTGAGCTTCGCGCCGGCGACCTCGTTTACATCTTTCATGGCAGCGAAACCGAAACCGAAACCATTGAGATTACCGAGCCGCTGCGGCTGCTGCGGCTGGAGCGTACGCCAGAAAAGTGCGGCTTTTTGCGGGTGGAGTTGCATCGGGCTTATCTGGAAGGTGATGAGCCCCGGCCGGCCCTGATCAGCAACCCGATTTATTTTAACGAAGCTTTACCCGGTTATGATGTCATGCCTGCTCAATGAATCGTTTGAAAGGACTCCAAACCACTATGAGGAAGATCGACGTTTTACTGATCGATACGCCAAATATTGACATTATCGTCGACGATGAGGGCCGCTTTCCCGCACCCGGACAGGATTTTCGGGTGAAGGATATCGGCCTTTCCATGGGGGGCGGCGCGGCGATCAGCGCCATGGTTTTCGCCCGATTACAGATGCGGCCCTATATGCTGTGCGCTTTGGGCGACGACCTGTTTGCCGGATATATCCGCAGTGTGCTTGAAAAGGAGGGTGTGGGGGTAGAGTACAAGCTCTCCTCCGCCCGGACGGGGATCTCCATTGCCCTGGACATCCGCAATGACCGGCGCTTCCTCACTTATGGCGGTTCCATCAGCGGTATCACACCCTCCGACGTGCCAAAGGAGCTGTTGTCCAAAGCGCGGCATGTACACTTGACAAATTACAATGGTGCGGAGGATTATGATGAATATGTGCGCTTTATCGAAACAGCCGGTTCCTGCGGCGTCACGGTGTCCATCGATATGTGCTGGGACGATACCGGCCGCTGGGATGGCTGCACACTGAAGCTGGCAGAAAAGGTGGATGTGTTTTTCTCCAATGATATGGAAATATGCCACTATCTGGGCGAGACAGATATGAACCGCGTAGTGGAGCTGCTGTCAGAGAGGGGTATCCGTGCGGTCATCAAGAGAGGGTCACGGGGCGCTTCCGGCATCATGGACGGTCAAAAGCTGCACGTCCCCGCTGCTCCCACCCGAACGGTGGATACCACCGGCGCGGGCGATGCTTTCAACGCGGGCTTTCTGCACGCCTACCTGAGCGGCGGCAACCTGCGGAATTGCCTGCAAATGGGCAACATCTGTGGAGCCCTGTCTGTAGCAGGATATGGTGGATGCCCTGATACACTCAACTTAAGTGCAATCCACGCCACTGCTATGGCCGATTATGTCAAGATGACTAACTACTGTACATAGACAGAACAATTTCTGGAAATAGAGAAGCCGCGGCTTGCTGTGGCAGACAGGGAGGTTGACATGAAGCTAGTACTACTTGGCGGCGCCAGCGTGCGCAGCGTTTTCTTCACGAACGGTGTCGCGCACAAATCGGTATTGATGGGCATCGACGAGCTGATCTTGTTTGACATCGACCAGCGAAAGCTGGAGGTTATGGAGGCTTTATGCATCCATGCAGTGAAGGCGGCCAGTTCGCCGCTGCGGGTCAGCGCCTGTTGTGACGCTCGGCAAGCATTGACCGGCGCCAACTATATTGTTTCCACCATTCGTGTGGGGTGTGACCAGTCGCGGGTGGCGGATGAGGAAATCTGCTTGAAAAACGGGGTGTTGGGGCAGGAAACCACTGGCGCAGGCGGCTTTTCCATGGCGTTGCGCACCATCCCGGTGATGCTGGGCTACATGAAGCTGATACAGGAGGTCGCCCCCAATGCCTGGGTGTTCAATTTCACCAACCCATCCGGTCTGGTGACCCAGGCGCTGCGCGATGCAGGGTATGACCGGGTTCTTGGCATTTGCGACGCCCCCAGCGGCACAAAGCTGAATATGGCAAAAGCGCTGAATATTCCGGTCGATGAACTTTTCGTGCAGTTTATCGGCCTAAACCACCTTTCGTGGGTGGCCAGCGTACGGCATAGCGACCGGGAACTGCTGCCGGAGCTGCTGCGGGATGAAACCTTCCCTGCCCGAGTAAAGGATCTCTCCATGTTCGGCCACGACCTGATCAGCACCATCGGTCACTTACCCAACGAATATCTGTATTATTATTATTACCGCGAAAAGGCCCTGCAAAACTTTCGGGGCTGTAAAATGGCGCGTGGACGCATGGTGCTTGAAAACAACAACCGCATGTTTGAACAGCTTTATGCCATGAACCCCGCCACCGATATTGACTCCATGCTGGATGTCTACCTGCACAGCATGTACAAGCGGGAATCTACCTACATGAATACAGAGACCAACCAAATTCTGGCACATGCCGCCTTCGAAAGCACAATCCCCGGATCGGAGGGTTATGCGGGCGTAATGATGAATTTTATCCTCGCGGCAGCTACAGGGCAGCAGCGGGAGATGGTGCTGTCTATGCCTGCCGGGCAGGCCTTCGGCATGCGGAAGCAGGATGTGCTAGAGGTAACCTGCCTTACATCCGGCGGTGAAATAAAAGTGCAGAGCGTGGGCCAGCTCTCGCCGCCCGCCATGGCCCTGATGCGCAGCGTCAAGGAATACGAAAACCTGACGGTACAAGCGGTCATGCAGCGTTGTAAGCGCACGGCGGCAGCGGCGCTGACCATCCACCCATTGGTAAATGACTTCGAGAAGGCATCGCGCCTTGTTGACGCATTCTGGGTCGAGGCCGCCAAATACGCGGAGGGCTATGAAGTGGCCCACTGCGGTAACAGGAGGTGACGGCTATGACAGACAGAGAACTTGCGCTGGAATACGCACCCCACTTCTATGCGGATCAAAACGAGCCTTTTCCGATCGATCTCATCGGCTACGCGGTTATCCGTGAACCAGGGGCAAGCCCCTCCTTTAACCGTCGGCTGACCCTGCCGGAGGGAATAGCGTTCGCTATTGAGTATGCCGTCTACTTCGATTTTGATATCCAACACATGTACGACCTTGAGCATGTATGGGTGTATGTAGACCACAACGGCAATGTAAACAACGCCGAGTCGAGCGCACATGGCAGCTACTGGAACTGCTTCCAACTGCACCGGCGGCTGGAAGAGAATACTCATGTGCCGGTATTCCTGCAGCCGGGTAAGCACGCCATGCTGCCCGATGGTGAGCTGTGTAAGCTATTTACAGACTGCCTGGACTGCTGCAATAAAAATGCCGGCGGCGGCTTGCTGGAAGTGGAAATGTTCCGGGGGAGGATGCCTCAAGCCTTGGGGATGGATGAGCGTATCAGCGCTTATATCCGCGAAAAGTTCTGCTTTACGCCGACCTTACGCTTCCATTCTTGGCCATATGGTCCCGAAGCGGTGATTCCGATGACAGAGCTGTTGGAAGTCATTCCCCGCCGCCTTCATCGTCTGGTGGATGAGCTGGGCTTGCGTTGATAATACAAATCTGCATTTAGGCTTGCCTAAGCAAATAGTATAAGGAGATAAATTTGAGCAAACGAATAATTGTTTTTATCGATAGCGGTGATACAATCATCGATGAAGGTACCGAAATCAGAGATGAAAACGATATCGTCCAAAGCGCTGACGTCATCGAGGGCGCCGACCAACTGCTGCGGACATTAATGGCCGATGGATACCGTGTTGCCATGGTGGCGGATGGCTATGCGCAGTCGTTTTACAACATGTATATGGGACTTGGCCTTCTTGACTGCTTCGAACATCTGATTTTTTCCTCTGATGTGGGCGAGCACAAACCCCATCCCAAAATGTTTGAGACTGCCCTTGAAAAGATGGGGCTTACCCATGAGGACTGCAAAAAAATCGTGATGGTGGGCAACAACCTTGAGCGGGATATAGCCGGCGCCAACGGTATGGGTATGACCTCAGTGCTGCTGGACTGGTCGCCCCGATATCGAATGACCAGCACCAGAGATATAGAAATTCCTGATTATATCATTCATACGCCACTGGAGTTGCTGAAGCTGTTGCAGGATATGGAAAGAAGAGACGGCAGTGTGTAGTGTAAATAAGCGCGTTCTTGTGGCTATGCCACACCCCGACGACGAAACCCTTCTATGTGCCGGTGTAATTTACAGCGCCCTGCAGGCAGGCGACATCGTGTATGTACTGCTGGCTACACCAGGTGATTTCAATGGGGTCGAAAGCGGTATTGAGCGCATGCTTGAGAGTGCCGCAGCCATGGATCTGCTGGGGTTACCCAAAAATAATCTGATCTTTCTTAATTATGGTGACAACGGAGGATTAGAGCAGTTCGGGCAGCGCTTCACCGACAGCCTGCTATACAGGATGTTGGTTGTAAATGATCCTGCGGAATGCTTTCGTTCCCGGGCAGGCAGGACTGAGACTTACAACGGGCCATTTACCTCGTACCATCATCGGGTGTATGGCTGTCAAGCGGCATATACCCGGCAAAACTTTCTGAACGACTTGCAATCGGTAATTCACGAGATTCGCCCCGACGAGATTTACACCAGTTCCCGCTTTGATATGCATGCCGACCATGCCAGCCTGTATTTCTTCATCATCGAAGCAATCCGGAATCTGCGCAGGCAGGATATGGCCTTTTGTCCGATTGTCTACGAAGCGCTGGCCCATGCATGTGAAGGGGACAAGACCTGGCCACCCCAGCGGAAGCATCGAGGTTTTTTTCCTATGCCAAAGGCTCTTGAGACCGCAACCCTGCTGGACTGGAACCGACGGGTCAGCATCAAGCTGCCCAGTGAGATGTGGACACCTGCGGGTGGCGGTCTTAAGGCCGAGGCGTTGCGCCTGTATAATAGTCAGCGATGCACCTATGTCGATGCCTTTGCCCGGCGTGATGAGATTTTCTGGGCCGAACGCTGCAACGGCATTTCCTGCTTCGCAACCGCAACGGCCTCCAGCGAGCTGCAAGGTGAGTGGAATTGTGAGGCCGCCAAGGCTATCGACGGAGTAGCAGATGGATTTTCTAACTCACTGGCTAGAGGCGGACTGACATCCCACAACCGTTTTCCCTTTGCTGAATGGGTATCAAACGGCGAGCGATCCGGGGCATGGCTGCAGCTGGACTGGCAAGAGCCCTATACCGTCAACCGGATTGTCCTGTATGACCGGCCGAATCCCGATGATCGGATTACTGGCGCCACGTTACTGTTTTCAGACGGATTTAAGCTTATGGTTGGTCCATTGCCGCCCGATGGCCGGCAACTGGAAATATGCTTTCCCGAGCGGTCAATACGGTGGGTCAAGCTGAGTGTAGATA
>Ga0153947_1001427_pt1 | contig 11249 bp, 7 predicted proteins | sample TSNJ031MetaG_FD_104697 | JGI IMG/M metagenome (GOLD analysis project Ga0153947, IMG submission 104697) | Attine ant fungus gardens microbial communities from New Jersey, USA - TSNJ031 MetaG | ecosystem: Host-associated > Fungi > Mycelium > Unclassified | place: USA: New Jersey, Wharton State...
AGGAATTTTATTTGCGATGTTATATATTTTTACATTAAGTATTTTGTATTACCTTGTCAACCGAAGGTAGGGTTCTGATAGCTTTTGTCAAGCGAAATTGATGCTCAATCGCTATCAGAGAACGCATAATGTATACCGATAACACATAATATATATGAGCAGCAGAAAATCCAGTCTACCTTGAAAAAGCTTGTTTGTGTATGCGGGAACACAATAAATCCTTCCCACAAATCTTAATATAGAGGAGGAATCATATGAATGTAACTCGATTGCAGGAAGAACTATCTCTTGAGGATTTTATTGCCTTGCCAGACACCATTCCTTTAATTGTCCGACTTGATTCTTTGGGAAGTGAGGCTTTCAGGCAGTCGCACAATATTCGCAAAGGCACGAATTTAGACGGTGATTATTCTATCGATTACGTGAATCGCGGTGAGGCGAACAATATAGCAGCGGAAATAGGCTCTGATGTGCTTGGTATGTTCCCGATTGTATTGGGACTTTTGGATCGGCAGAGCATGGAAGCAGCAGGTATTATGCAAGCACAACAGCACCCTTATCTCGACCTGCGGGGACGGGGAACTCTGATAGGTTTCATTGATACTGGCATTGACTATACGCAGGATGCCTTTCAATATGAGGATGAAAGCAGCAAAATCAAATACATATGGGATCAGACGATCCGTGGAAATGCACCTGAAGGCTTTTACTTTGGCACAGAGTATTCGGAGGAGCAAATCAATAGCGCGTTGCGTGAAGAAAATCCCTGGACGGTAGTACCTCACAGGGATACGGTAGGGCATGGAACATTTCTGGCATCCGTTGCCGCCGGTCGTGAAAGAGATGAGTATATTGGCGCCGCACCCGACGCAGAGATCATCGCAGTAAAACTGAAAAGAGCAGCACCGTTTCATTATGAACAATTTTTGATTCCACAGTGGCAGGAAAACGCATATCTTTCCAGCGACCTTATGCTCGGCATTCAGTATATCATCAATAAAGCCGACGAACTAGGGCGTCCGGTTGTCATTTGTGTAGCGGTAGGTTCCAATACAGGAGGTCATAACGGATTCAACCTGATGGAAGAATATCTTACAAAAATTTCCACCATAAATGGGATTGCTGTTGTATGTGCCGCAGGAAACGAAAGTCTAGAAAAACGCCATACTCATGGTAAACTTACAAACAGTGGAGAATCGCAGAATATTGAGCTGTCCGTGGGGGAATTGGCAGAAGACATCTACCTGTCTCTGCGAAACAGCGCACCAGATCGGATTGCCGTATCGATTACTTCACCCACCGGCGAAATCATCCCAAAAATTCCGGTTCGACCGGAGGCAAGCTATACGGCGAATCTAGTTCTGGAAAGAGCCAGCGTCACGGTAGAGTACCATCTGCCCGCTAGAAGTAGCGGGGATCAGTTCACTAGAATTAAAATTCTTAATCCTACGCCGGGTATATGGACAGTCACGGTGCACGGAGAGATTATTTTAGACGGAGAATACCATTTATGGCTGCCTCTTACAGGTTTTATTGATCCTGATACCGTGTTTCTTACACCTACCCCCAACTACACAATTGTCATCCCCGCTACTGCCACAGGTGTCATTACCTGCGGAGCATATGACAGGAGAAACAACTCCCTGTATTCCTATTCATCATGGGGACCGACAAGGAGACCGATGATGTCCCCGAATTTAGTTGCACCGGGTGTCAATGTTGGTGGCGTTTACCCTACCGGCTATGGTCAAATGAGCGGGACCAGTGTGTCAGCGGCAATTACTGCGGGTGCGTGCGCCCTTATGATGCAATGGGGTATTGTGGATGGAAACGAAACGACTCTAACTACGGCACGCATAAAGGCATATATGATCCGGGGATGCGCCCGCGATATTTCTATGGAATATCCCAACGTACAGTGGGGATACGGAAAACTTGACCTGTATAATACGTTTAATATTATCAGACCCCTATAGAGCATGATCATAAACCTCTATAGGGATTAACAAAAGCGCGGGTATTTCCTAATCCAACTCAGCCATTCTGGTAACTGCTACATAAATGTGCGAAAGCTTATACCAGGTATTAAATCCTACTATACCATCTGTGGAAAGGCGGAAAACATCCTGAAACACCTCCACAGCGATCCTGGTTTGATCTACAAATATACCATCGACCCTGACTTTTGGAATGGCAGGATAATTATTGGATATGGCGTTCAGCTGCTCCTGAATGACTCTTACAGGTTCCCCGACCGAACCCATTTGTAAAACCGTGCCGGGGTAAGATGTCGGTACTCCTTCCACTTTTCGAGCCTGCATGAGATAAATATCATAACCATAAAAACTTTTAAGTATGTCAATTGCGGAATACCCTTGGTCGCCTAAACTCTTGGAACCCCATTGTGACATCCAGTTTGGGCATATGGTGTTTTTTCCGTCACAATACTGCGTAAACAAAGGCTGGCTGATTCCTGGTCTCGTGATAAAGTTGGTAAAGATGTCGTCAACCGCTGACGATATTTCGCTGAAAATGTTGCGTCCATAGCTGAAAGCATGGTCATAAGCTGTTGAACTGGTAATGGTAAAATTATATCCTTTTCCTCTGTACCATTCCGTATAGACTCTGTTGAGCGTAAAGGACAGGATTGCCAGTACATTTGCCATAATAGTAGCTTGCGGCCAGTTTGAATATATTTCACAGCTTGCCACGTTTTTGATATAATCGGCAAATGGTATCCAATAATTTGGAGCTGAAGTGTTATTGGGCGCCCCATCGTGCACGACAATAAATTCTGGAATTACCGGATCGGGCAATACAATATATCCCGTAGATGGCGGGAGCTCTTTCACTTCATCTTCCGGGAGTTTTGGGGGAAATGTCCCCCAAAGCGTATGTTCTTCTACTGAGATGATTCTTGGCTGCGAACTGTACTCGCCAATCGGTCTCAAGCGGATGTCTTGATAGGCGGTTGCGGCAGGCAAGATTTGTACGCCCTCTATGACTTGGGGTTCGTATCCATCCATCATAACCTGGATATCGTACTCACTATACGGTTTGTTTTCTCCGGACATGGAAAACTCCAATGGCGGCGCTGCGAGATCAATAATCGGAGTTTGACCTGAGTTGTCTGTTACCAATTCCTCCAAAATTTGATTTCTGATTCCTCTGGGCGTTATGTTAACCATTGCATTGCTTGCCGGTCTGCCAATGTCAGAGGCAAAGATTCCAATCTGTAATCGGCCGTTTGTCATATGAAAAACCTCCTAAAGGGGTGACTTATGTTCTTAAATATTTTATGCAATAACCACATGTTTTGCTACTCTTCAATGTGTAGAATTTCCAAAAAATAATTCAAGGAGGTGCAGAGATTGCCAAGCAGCTATAAGCAAGATATAGAACGAATTATACAAATGAAGCCCATTTACAATTCCGATGCAGACAACTGGGAGGTTATCGTAAAATACAGCGGTGACATACGCAGGCTTGAAACTGAGCTCAGAGTCAGCGTGGAAGCATTGGGGGAAGGCTTTGCTATCATAACATTACCGGGTAATCAAATTTCCTTGTTGTATGACTACAAGGAAATTGAATATATAGAATTGCCGGAAACATTGACCTTGACGTTAAATCAAAGCTTAAGAACCTCCTGTATCTCAACCGTGCAGAATCCGGAAGGGTATAACCTGACAGGCAAAGGTGTGCTAATCGGCATCATTGATTCGGGCATTGATTATACCCATACCGACTTCCGAAATCAGGATGGCACAAGTAGAATTTTGTATATTTGGGATCAAACGGTGGACGAAAACCCGCCTTACGGATTCAGGCACGGAGCGGAATATGACAATCAACAAATCAATATGGCGTTAAATAGCATACAACCTTTTGAAATTGTGCCATCAGAGGATACCGTTGGACACGGCACTGCGGTAGCTGGTATTGCCGCAGGGAATGGAAGAGCAAGCGGAGGCCGAGAGAAAGGAGCCGCTCCTGAAGCATCTTTAATCATTGTTAAGCTGGGATACAGAGGATTTGAATCCTTCGCGCGGACAACGGAAATCATGCGGGCGTTGAAATACATCCTGGACAAGGCGGAAGAACTTACAATGCCGGTCGCTATCAATTTAAGCTATGGTACCAATGATGGGCCTCATGACGGAAGTTCCCTCTTTGAAACTTATATAAATGCGGTCGCACAAAGATGGAAAACCGTTATCGTTGTGGCTGCCGGAAATGAGGGTGCTGCCGGTCATCATTTCTCAAGTGAAATAAAAGCTAATCAAACAATAGATGCAAATTTCATAATGGCGAACCCTCCCGCTTCTTTGTATCTTACGATGTGGAAGCATTTTTCAGATATCATCACAATCGAGCTAATCCTGCCAAGCGGAAGCACGACCGGGGAGATTGATCCTTCCCGACCCAACATCGACAAAACGCTGGATGGCGTATTGATACAGGCATATTACGGTCAGCCAACCCATTACCATGAAGGACAGGAAATATTTTTCCGAATTAGGCAACAGGAATCTGCGATTCCACAAGGTTTGTGGCGGCTTCGAATAAGCGGAATTAGAATTGTGGAGGGCAAATTTGATGTATGGCTGCCCACCGTAGAGGAAGTTGGAAACGAGACTGCTTTTACTGTACCAGATCCTGGAATGACGTTAACGATACCGTCTACGACCATAAATGCAATATCAGTTGGCGGCTACAATGGGACTCTTGATTCAGCAGCTCCGTTTTCAGGACGCGGTTTTACCCGGACTAATATTTATAGAAAACCCGATTTGGCTGCACCTGCGGTTGGGATTGTATCTGCACGCGCAAGAGGCGGCTATGACTCTTTTACAGGAACCAGCATGGCTGCCCCCTTTGTGACCGGTGCCTCGGCTTTGATGATGGAATGGGGTATCGTTTTAGGCAATGATCCCTTTTTATACGGACAACGTGTAAAAGCTTTTCTGAAAAAAGGCGCCCGAAGAAGTGCTAGAATAAGCTACCCTAACCCTATTTGGGGGTATGGTGTTCTTTGCCTGAAGGATTCGATGGACTATTTAACAAATGGTTAATAAGGTTAATATTTCCTAGGTTAATATTTCAGATAATATTTTTGATGCTAATATTTCTTATTGACATTTTATGCCATTAAGAATAAGCTATTAGTAGATAGGTGGTTAAATAAAAAAACAGGGGGTATTATAATTAGAGTGTTATAATTAGTGGATTAAAAAAGAATTCTCGCATAGGAGGGAATAGACTTATGAGAACATTAGAGATAAAAAAAGATTTATACTGGACAGGAAGCCTTGATCCAAGCCTACGGATATTCGATATCATTATGCTTACGGAGTTTGGTACGACTTACAACTCTTATATACTAAAAGGTTCGGACAAGACCGCACTTTTTGAGACGACAAAAGAAAAATGCTTTGACGAATATTTGGATAAAGTAAAAGAAATTACACCGATTGATGAGATCGACTATATCATCGTCAGTCATACAGAACCGGATCACTCCGGTTCCATTGCAAGGCTACTGGATCTAAATCCCAGGATCAAGCTGGTTGGTTCCGGTGCCGCTATTGGATTTATAAAAGAAATCGTTAACAGAGATTTTACAAGCGTCATCGTAAAGGACGGAGATGAACTTTCATTGGGAAATAAAACCATGCGTTTCTATTCTGTCCCAAATCTGCACTGGCCTGATACCATATATACTTACGTTTTAGAAGACCGTGTGTTGATCACATGTGATTCCTTTGGTGCCCATTACTCTCTTGATGCGGTAACAAATGATAAAATCGACAATAAAGAAAATTATATGAAAGCCCTCCGCTACTATTACGACATGATCATGGGTCCCTTTAAACCCTATGTCCTGAAGGCGTTAGAAAAGATCAAAGACCTTGACATTGATGTCATATGCCCTGGACATGGACCTGTTCTGGTTGAAAACCCAAGGGAAATCATGGAAATATATAGAGAATGGTCTACAGAAGTTAACCCTAACGAAAAGAAAACCGTGGTCATTCCTTATGTTTCTGCTTACGGATATACAGGTATATTGGCCAAGAAAATAGAAAACGGTATAAAAGCTTCAGGAGACATTGAAGTCAAGCTCTACGACCTGATAACAGATGATTCTGCAGAAGCGTTGCAACAACTCTACTGGGCAGACGGCATCCTCTTTGGTACACCTACCATCGTAGGAGAAGCTTTAAAACCTATATGGGATATGACCACTTCTATTTTTAGCAAGACACATGGTGGTAAAATAGCATCAGCATTCGGCTCCTATGGATGGAGTGGTGAGGGAGTGCCAAACATTATAGCTCGATTGAAGCAGCTGAACATGAAAGTTTATGGTCAAGGTTTGAAAGTGAAATTTAAGCCAAATGACGCACAGCTTCAGGAAGCATTTGAGTTCGGATATAATTTTGGGAAATCGGTGCTGGCAGGTAAGATTGTCGAATCGGTGAAAAAGACAGAGGGAGTAACCCAATGGAAATGCGTTGTTTGCGGTGCCATTGTAGAGGGAACTGAACCACCTGCTGCTTGTCCGGTATGCGCTGTAGGTCCGGATCAGTTTGTGAAGATAGCAGTAACAGAAGTGACTTTCCAATCCGATAAAAACGAGACTTTTATCGTCCTTGGAAACGGAATTGCCGGTATAACTGCTTGTGAAGAAATCCGACTGAGAAATCCTGTAGCTTCCATAGAAATGATATCCAAAGAAAATGTACCAGGATATAACCGCCCCATGCTTACAAAAGGGATACTGACCGAGATTGATACGCTGAACTTCTTCATAAAGCCTTTCAGCTGGTATGGGGAAAATCATATAAAATTGACTCTGGATACAGAAGTCACAGCGATTGATACTACAAATAAGAGCTTGACTCTCAGCAACGGAGAAAAAAGGGATTATGACAAACTTATTATCGCTGCCGGAGCCAGCAGCTTTGTACCTCCATTACCGGGTACGAAGCTGGAAGGTGTCTTTGCCATTCGTACACTGGAAACCGTAAATAAGCTCAAAAATTACCTGACATCTGCTGAAAAAGTAATCGTTGTAGGCGGCGGTATTTTAGGATTGGAAGCGGCATGGGAACTGAAAAAGGCAGGTAAAGATGTAACCATCATCGAAAACGGTCAGCTGGTCATGGGCAGACAGCTTGACGCGAAAGGGTCAGAGCTTCTCAGAAACGCTATAGAAGAATCCGGTGTTCAAATCCGTACAGGAACAAGTACAGAGGCTGTTTTAGGAGAAAAAACTGTAACGGGTGTAAAGCTAGGTGACGGAACGGAGGTTTCCTGCGATATTGTCATCTTCTCTACCGGCGTCAGAGCTAATATATCTTTTGCCAAAGATGCCGGATTAGAATCCGACAGAGCAATCAAAGTCAGCAGCAAAATGGAGACATCAACTTCGGATATATATGCGTGCGGTGATTGTGCAGAAATGGACGGCATCAATTATGCCATTTGGAATGAAGCCTTGGAAATGGCGAAAGTGGCGGGAGCAAATGCTGCTGGGGATGAGGCTGAATACACTACTGTAATTCCTTCCAACGCTTATAATGGCATGGGCATCTCACTGTTTTCCATTGGGGACACAGGAAAAGACCCTGACAAGAAATATAAAACAGTTGAATTCTTTGATGCCGGGAAAAACACTTATGAAAAGATGTACTTTGTAAATAATCGATTCTGCGGCGGAATTCTCATGGGTGATGTAAGCAAGACTCCCCTATTTATTCAGGCTTATGAAAATCAGAAACCTATGGAAGCGCTGCTCTAAAATGGAAGCGCTGACCTAAAACAGAAATGCTGTTCTAAAACGGTAGAGTCGCCCTAAAGAAGTCTGATTGTAGGTCCAATAGAAAATTTTTCTTAAAAAGCAATGTAAAGTAATAAAAAACTAGCTGCTACGTTGAAAAAATGTAGCAGCCAGTTTTTTTTATAAATCGTTAGGGAATGCCCTACTTGCTATTTCTATCGTGCAAAAAAATCCGTTGCTGGTTATTGCTATTTAAACCATCATTCAACGCATTGACCGCTTCAATATAATATGTCCGCGTTTCATACAGATTTTCAAAATTGCTGCTTATTCCAGCATAAATATTGTTCTTCTCAAATACCTCTATTAACATATTTAAATCTTTTTCAACACTGAGCATTGTATTGTCTGAACTTATAAAAAATACTATATAGTTCTCATATATAGAATATTTGAACTCCGGCTGTATTCGTTTAAATAATTCTCTGAAATATACAAGTTTCGTATCTATGGGATTTGATTGTGAAATGCGTGCAACGGCAACATAAATATTCGTTTTAAGACCCTTGTCGATATTCGCTACATGGGCCGCATAAATCCCTTTATCTTCGATGTCACCCTCAATCAACCTTCTCATAATATTTTCTTGATATGTTTGACCATAATACTGATAATAGTCACTTTTGGCGAATTCTTTTGATAAAACATCGCAAAGAGCTTTAATAAGCATCGGAGTATCATCATCAAATAATTTATCACATGCCACTGCTACCAAGTCGGCAACAGGCATATGATTGTTATTATTGATCTGTCCGAAAATTCTATCATACTTTAGTTTGTCGCTGATCAAATAAGTAATTCCATCGAAGTTAGTGCAATTTGCCACACTTTCAATAAAGCATTCATTCTTGAAAAACTCAATTGTTTCATTACCAAGCCTGTTATATTCCATAAATTCAGTCCATATAGGATCATCACTGGTAACGCCATCCGTGGACGCAATGAGCTTATAGTCCATATCAAATATTATTGCAGGATTCCCTAAAATTTCATATGCCACGTCAAGAATATATGGTATACCTTTGCTATTTTTAATTGTTTTTATCCGCACTAACTTATCCCCCAAGTCGCTCATATCAAAATCCCATCCCCCTTATCTATATATTTGTCTCTCTATCTATATAGAGCTACATATATATATATGCCTTACCGCACCTCATATATCTTATATTCTTACTCCCTATACCATTTCAGCAAAGCTAACATGATGCTATAAAGATAGGCGTTCATCATTTGTAAGTTTTCCGGAAATCTGTTATCTATCTGCCATTTAATATAATTCATCAATCCGCCGCCGCAGAACTCGGATAAGATAATATACTTGGGATCTATTTGCCCCTTGTTGGTTCTATCAGTAAATTTATCCAACAGCGAAAGCAAAAAATCACATAACAATTTAACAGTTTCACTATTGGCATCTTCCATCAAATTCTTAAGTATTCTGCTGTTGCAATATACAAAATCGTTTATGTTATTTTCGATAACTTCATAACTATCTGCATTATTTGTAATTTCCGCTTCGATATTTTTCAGCCATTCTTCCAAAAGACTATATTTGTCAGTAAAATGAGCGTAGAAAGTGACTCTGCTGATTCGAACTTCTTCACATAATCCACTAACGGTTATTTGGGTGAATTTTTGGCGTTCTAAAAGTATGGATAGTGCCGCTATTAATGTCTTTTTTGTTTTATGGTTTTTTAAATCACCTTTTTTTAAATTGCCCGACATGTCTATCACCACCCCTAAGGCTCTATCTCAAACCTTCTCTATTATATTATATTTACTCCCCCTTATTTATGACCTTCCCAACAAATAAACGAGGTCATTTCGGTAAAATCTCAGCACAATGCTACAAAGAGAACTTAAGCGGTGAAATCAGGCGGCTCATTCAGGATGGTCACGCCAAAGAGTATTAATGAAGATTTCTTTGTAAGCAAGGAACTGTCTCGCTACGATTTTTCAATTGTTTTGAGACAGTCCTTTCTTTCAATGCTTACGCCAGCATTCAGGATTACAATCCAAGTGCCCACAGAGCAGGCAGTGGTGTTGGTGTTCAATGCTCACAAATCTGAATTGATGGCTTATGATGTGTTTGGAAACAACAAGGGTTTCTCTGCCATAAATTTTTATATTAAATATCTCTGGCAATATCATGCTATTCATATATCATCCCTATTGCGCTTTACAAAACAAACCAACTGTAAAATATGTAATAATTATATCAAATTAATTCGAATGTGCTTACATCATTTACTAAGAGATGTGTGAATTTTAGTTGAATTATGTCACATTTTGATATATGATAATATTGGTAATGCAATTTTAACGGATTGGGGGATATAATGATAAAAGATACCAAAATTCAAGTAGGTATTGGATTTGCAACAGGACGAAAAAATTTTAAAAAAGTTCTAAGTACGTACATTTACAGTTGGAAGGAATGTGGGTTGATTGAAATGCAGAATGTGAAGCTCAATCTTTTTATCATGTATGATTTAAAATATAATAAGACGGAGGTAACAGACTACACAAACATTAGCAATACCCTTACCGATATGGTTGATGATATATATTTCCTTGATAAAAAATATATATACGATGAAACAGTTTTTTTGATGAATCACAATGTTATCAGTGAAGCAGAATCGAATTTATTCTTTGATTCGGGCTATGCGGCTATGCGTAACACTATCCTTTATGCCGCCATAAAAAATAAGATGGACTATCTTTTATTTCTTGATGATGATGAATATCCTCTCGCCGTTACGAAAACACACGATACTGCCATATGGAGCGGTCAGCATGTATTGAAACTGCATTTAGAGAATATAAAAGATGCAGACATTACAAACGGACACCATTGCGGATATGTTTCACCCATTCCCAATATTAAGTTTAATGATCTGCTCACCGAAAACGATTTTCGTATGTTTATAGAGGCGATTAGCAACGATATCGTCAATTGGGAAAGCCTTAAAGGGATAATAAATGACGGTGGACTTACATATGCTGATAAAAAAATTCTCATAAATAACATGCCCGAAGAAGTGTCTGAAATAGCGAACACAAAATTTATATCAGGAGCAAATCTGTGCATTAATCTCACTAATCCTCGTAGAACAAGCCCTTTTTATAATCCGCCGAGTGCGCGTGGTGAGGACACCTTTTTAAGTACCTGCCTGAGAGACCGGAAGGTGTTGCGGGTGCCATGCTATACATTTCATGATGGATTTTCTACTTATAATCATTTGCTGAGCGGAGTTCTTCCAACTAAATTAAAACGGATAGAAACAAACTCCAAACAGGTTGTTACCCGCTTTTACCACGCTTGTATCGGATGGATACGGTATAAGCCTCTTTTTTTGTATATTACGCAACGGGAAAATTATAATGAAAAAATTGA
>Ga0153947_1001435_pt1 | contig 11208 bp, 10 predicted proteins | sample TSNJ031MetaG_FD_104697 | JGI IMG/M metagenome (GOLD analysis project Ga0153947, IMG submission 104697) | Attine ant fungus gardens microbial communities from New Jersey, USA - TSNJ031 MetaG | ecosystem: Host-associated > Fungi > Mycelium > Unclassified | place: USA: New Jersey, Wharton State...
ATAAAGAGGTGGCGGAAATTATAAAAGATGGGCACACCTACTGGTATGGTCCTGATATTAAGAGTTACCGCCATCCCGACGGATGGCAGGGAATTGTCAGAGTTGGTGGCAATGGTGAAGCAATGGTAGTTATACATGTATTTGATGGTGCGTTTCCGGAAGTGATTGAAATTGATCTGAGCAGATTTGGCTCATTTGTCATCACGTCGATGTATTCACACCGGCAATGTGAAGCAGAAATTGAAAACGGTATTATTAAGTATAGGCCGCGGGAAAATATGAGTGCTATGGCCCTGCATTTTAAAAATTGTGAGAAACATAAAAAATATAACGTAAAAAATGATTATGTAATTGACAGATTGAATATGTGCTGATATCATAAAGTCATATAAGACGTATGGATTGTTACGGTGAACGGCAAAACCATCTTAAATTTTCAGAAATTATATCTCTGATCATTTATGTATGGTTTTTTTTATTGGATGGGGAAGGAAAAATCCATGAAGATATTAAAAGTTATTAATAATAATACTGTAAGTTCATTGGATGAAAAGAATAGAGAAACGGTCATTATGGGCAAAGGTATTGGTTTTAGAAAGAAGCCCGGGATGGAAGTGGACCGGTCTAATATCGAAAAGATTTTCCGCATGGATACTCTTGTTGAAACGAAACGGCTGGCAGATTTGCTGAATGAAGTTCCGATGGAAACGGTCCAGCTGGTGAACAAGATTGTAAGTTATGCGAAAAAGCAGATGAAGGATACTTTGCAGGCAAGCATTTATATTACTTTGATCGATCATATTAATTTTGCTTTACAGAGACAGGAGAAGAATATTCAGTTTCAAAATCCTTTGCTATATGATGTCAAGCGGCTGTATAAAGAAGAGTTTAAGATTAGTATGGAAGCGGTCGGATATATTAATCAGACTTTGAATACTGATTTTACAGAGGATGAAGCAGCAGCTATCGCTCTTCATTTTATCAATGCCAGATTGGGCGAAGAGATGCCTGAGACGATACATATAACCAAGATTGTACAAAGCAGCCTGAAGATCATCCAGTATTATTTTAATCTTGAGATTGAGGACGATACTATTGATGCGGAGTACTTTATTTCCCAGATTAAATTTTTTGCGCAGCGGGTGGTCAGTAGGAAGCAGCTGCCGCCGATGAACCCTCAGATTGAACAGTTGATACGGGAGAAGCATCAAAATTTTTATAATTGTGCGAAGAGAATTGACGAATATATTTTACAGGAATATGAAATCAAGCTTACAGAAGGAGAACTTACCGAATTGACGATTCAGATTGAAAGGATTATTAATAAGTGACTAAACAGCCAGGAGACAGTGCCAGACACTGGCTATATTAAAATTAATATAGATTAATCAAAAATGAAAGAAAGGAGGGCGGCATGAAGAGTTTTACATATGTGATTACCGATGAATTCGGGATGCACGCCAGACCGGCAGGGCGCTTGGTAAAAGCAGCAGGTAAATATGCTTCTGCGGTGACGGTGTCTGTTGGAAATAAAACGGTTGATGCGAAACGATTATTTGCGCTGATGCAGCTTGGGGCTAAGCGCGGCGATGACGTGCAGGTGACAGTGGCCGGCAACGATGAAGATGCAGCTTGTCAGGCACTGGAACAGTTTTTTAAAGAAAGCTTATAATTGAATATCAAAAGGATTGTTACTTCAGCAAACAGAAGGCAAGACCCGGTTAAAACTTGTGCAGCAGTGCATATTGGTTTTGAAATGGGTTTGTTTTTATGTAAAAAAGGAGAGAGCCAACATGAATAAATATGATGGATTAGCGAAAATAATTATCAAAAATATAGGGGGCAGGGACAATGTGATCAGCCTGACCCATTGTATTACAAGATTAAGATTTAAACTAAAGAACGAAAGTATAGCTCATACGGAATTGTTGAAAAATACCGATGGCATTGTAACGGTTATGCAGAGTGCCGGACAATATCAGATAGTAATCGGGAATCATGTGCCGGATGTATATGCAGCGATTATGGCAAACGGGAAATTCGGCGGCGGACAGTCTGATGCAGGCAGCGGTCAGAAGATGGGTGCCGGCGCTGCTGTTATTGACGCTATATCAGGGATTTTTCAGCCGCTCCTCGGTGTATTTGCGGGTGCGGGTATTTTGAAAGGAGTACTGGCACTGCTGGCATTCATCGGCGTACTGAGTGATACTGGTCCGACTCATCGATTACTGTATTCGATCGCTGATGGATTCATGTATTTCCTGCCGATCATTCTGGGTTATACGGCATCAGAGAAGTTCAAAGGCAATAAATATATCGGCATGGCGATTGGAGCATCGCTGGTTTATCCGACGCTGGCAGGTCTGAATATGGCAGACCCGGTTGGGGTACTGTTTGCCGGTACCTTCCTTGAAACAGGCTATCAGACACCGTTCCTGAATATACCGGTGATCATTCCGAAAAGCGGATATCCGTCTAGTGTTGTGCCGATTATTGCTGCGGTATTTGTCTCAGTCCGGATTGAACGATTATGGAAGAAGGTAATCCCGGATGTGGTTAAAACCTTCCTTGTACCGCTGTTTACCCTGCTATTAATTGTACCGCTGACCTATCTGGTGATCGGACCGGTTATGAGCTTTTTATCTTCGTTACTTTCAGCACTATTCGGAACTTTATTTGCCATTAACGGCACGGTTGCAGGTTTGGCCCTGGGAGCGATATGGCAAATTTTAGTGATATTCGGTTTGCACTGGGCAGTTGTTCCGATTGCGATTATCGAGCTGGGATTGAATTCGACGACACGGATATTGAGTCCTGCTTTTGCTGCATCCTTTGCACAGACAGCGGTAGTATTGGCAATTATTTTTAAGACTAAAGACAGAAATCTTAAAAATATTGCAATTCCGGCTTTTATTTCCGGTATATTCGGGGTAACTGAATCAGCCATTTATGGAGTAACTCTGCCAAAGAAAAAACCATTCGTTATTTCGTGTATCGGAGCAGCAATCGGCGGTGCCATTATCGGTTTCTCCGGAGCAGCTCAAGGCAATATCGGCGGGCTTGGCGTATTTGGAATTCCGAGCTTTATCGTAGATGGCAGTATTACATCGATGGTGTGGGTGCTCAGTGGAACATTAGTGGCATCGGTGATTGCATTTACGATTACCATGGTGACCTATAAAGAAGAGGGACCGGCAGCAGCCAAAGCAGTTATGGCAGTGAAAGCTGAAAGTTCAAGAGTTCAGGAATTGGAAAAGAAGGAAACACTGGTCAGCCCGATCAAAGGGAATGTAACCGACATCAGTGAAATTCAGGACGAAGCTTTTGCCAGTGGCGCATTGGGCAAAGGGGTTGGGATTGAACCGGTGGAGGGTAAAGTCTATGCTCCTTGTGACGGTCAGGTTGGAATGGTATTTAAGACGAAGCATGCCATTGGTCTGGTGACAGAAGGCGGAACAGAAATTCTGATTCACGTCGGCCTGAATACGGTAAGCTTAGATGAAAAGTACTTTGACGTGAAGGTGAATGTTGGCGATAATATTCAACAAGGGCAGCTGTTGATGGAATTTGATCTGGAAGGAATCAAAAATGAGGGTTATGAACTGACCACTCCGGTTTTGGTGACCAATGCCGATCAATATCAGGAAATTAGTGTTTATACCGGCCGGGAAATAAATTTGGGACAGATAATCATGGAAATTGAATAGGTTAAATGGTATAGAAACAGAGGTGAAAGATATGAGCGGATTTAGAAAAGATTTTTTATGGGGCGGAGCAACCGCTGCCAATCAGTGTGAAGGGGCTTTTGATGTTGATGGCAGAGGGTTAGCCAATGTTGATCTGATCCCGATGGGAGAGGACCGGATTAAGATAGCAGCCGGCCAGTTGAATAATCTGGACATGGATGATAAATATTTTTATCCCGGGCACGAGGCAATCGATATGTATCATCATTTCAAAGAGGATATTGCGATGTTTGCTGAAATGGGTTTTAAATGCTACCGGTTCTCCATTGCGTGGAGCCGGATATTCCCCGGAGGAATGGAAGAGCAGCCCAATGAAGCAGGACTTAAATTTTATGACGATCTGATTGATGAATGTCTGAAGAACGGGATTAAGCCGTTGGTTACCATATGCCACTTTGATGTGCCGCTTAAACTTATCAGAAAAATCGGTGGATGGAAGAGCAGAGAGATGATCGGTTGCTTTGTGAAGTTTGCCCGGGTGCTTTTTGAAAGATATAAGGATAAGGTGGAATATTGGCTTACCTTTAATGAAATCAATATGATCCTTCATCTGCCTTTCATGGGAGCAGGACTGGTATTTGAAATAGGTGAAGATCAGGAGACCGTCAAGTATCAGGCCGCTCACTATGAGCTGGTGGCCAGTGCTTTGGTTACAAAGGTGGCCCGCGAGATCAATCCGGACTTTAAGATCGGCTGTATGCTGGCCGCGGGGAACACCTATGCCAATACATCGGCGCCGGAAGATGTATGGAATTCGATGGGGAAAGACCGGGAGAATTATTTCTTTATCGATGTGCAGTCCCGTGGAGAGTATCCGCCTTATGCCCTGAAAATGTTTGGAAGGGAAGGGATTATGCTGGATATGACCGCTGGGGATGAGAAGGTACTGAAGGAAAATACGGTTGATTTTATTTCTTTTTCATACTATTCTTCGCGCCTGACCAGTACTGATCCGGAATTGGTAAAAATGACTGAAGGAAATGTCCTTGTAACCCTGAAGAACCCATACTTGAAAGCCAGTGAATGGGGCTGGCAGATCGACCCTCTGGGGCTTCGGATTACGATGAATGCTCTTTATGACCGGTATCAGAAGCCGCTCTTTATTGTCGAGAACGGATTGGGAGCCATCGACACTCCGGATGCAAATGGGGAGATTGATGATTCTTACCGGATTGATTATCTGAGAGAACATATTAAGGCAATGAGGGATGCAGTCTGTATTGACGGCGTGGAGCTGTGGGGGTATACTTCATGGGGATGCATCGATTTAGTCAGCGCCAGCACCGGTGAGATGAAAAAGCGCTATGGATATATATATGTGGACCGGGATAATGATGGCAGCGGAAGCATGAAGCGGAGCAAAAAGAAGTCATATTATTGGTACCAGAAGGTGATCGCATCCAACGGAGACGATCTGGAATGAAGGAGCAGAAGCGATGAAGATTCTGAAAGGGAAGAGCATTTGTAAAAAAGTTGTTATAGGTAAAATCTTTTATTTTGAAAAGCAGGAAATTCAGGTAAAGCGGGAAAAAATCCAGGATGTGGAAAAGGAGAAGACCCGTTTTGAAAGAGCAAAATCAGAAGCTGCTGAGCAGCTTCTGGCTTTGCTTGAGAAAGCCAGGGCCGAAGTGGGCGAGGCGGAAGCTGCGATATTTGAAATCCATATGATGATGCTGGATGACCAGGATTATTGTGACTCGATTTTTAATATCATTGAAGCCCAGAAGGTTTGTGCTGATTATGCAGTAGCTGCGACCGGTGAGAATTTCTCAAGGATGTTTGCGGAGATGGATGATGACTATATGAAGGCCCGGTCGGCCGATGTAAAGGATATTTCGGAACGCATCATCCGGATTTTGTTTGGCGGTAACGGTGAGGCATTGGGGATGGATGAGCCGGTGATCATTGCGGCGGAAGATCTGGCACCCAGTGAAACAGTCCAAATGGATAAAGATAAACTGCTGGGCTTTGTGACCCATTTGGGGTCGACGAATTCTCATACCGCCATACTGGCGCGGACCATGAATATTCCTGCGTTGATCAAAGTTGAGATTGATAAGAACTGGCATGGGAAGACGGCGATCATTGACGGATATACGGGAGCAGTTGTGATCGATCCCGACGAGAAACAACTAAAAGAGGCCAGAGAGAAGATGGCTGAGGATGAAAGGCAAGAGATCCTTTTAAGAGAGCTGAAGGGAAAAGAGACCAGGACCAAAGGCGGGAAAAAGATAAATCTGTATGCCAATATTGGTAATGTCGCGGATACCGGAATTGCATTACAAAATGATGCCGAAGGAATTGGTTTGTTCCGCAGTGAATTTCTGTATTTACAGGCAGAAGATTTTCCTACGGAGGATGAGCAGTTCCAGGCCTATAAAACAGTGGCGGAAAATATGGCCGGGAAAAAGGTCATCATCCGGACGCTTGATATCGGCGCTGATAAACAGGCCAGCTATTTCAATCTGGGAAGAGAAGAAAATCCGGCCCTGGGCTATCGTGCCATCCGCATCTGTCTGCGGGAACCGGAGATCTTCCATACCCAGTTGAGAGCCATATTAAGAGCCGGTGCTTACGGCAATATTTCGGTGATGTTTCCGATGATCATTTCATTGGATGAGTTACTGCGGGCCAAGGTAATGCTGGCTCAGGCAAGGAAAGAACTGGAACAGGAGAAAGTACCTTTTGGTGAACTGGAGACCGGGGTGATGATTGAGACTCCGGCATCGGTCATGATCAGTGATGAGCTTGCTAAAGAGGTTGATTTTTTCAGCATCGGCACTAATGATCTTACCCAGTACACGCTGGCAGCGGATCGACAGAATCCGATGCTGGATGAGATGATCGATCCGCATCATCCGGCGATTATGAAAATGATCCGGATGGCTGCTGAGAGCGCTCATAAAAATGGCATCTGGATCGGAATCTGCGGGGAACTGGGAGCCGATTTGGAACTGACCGAAACTTTTGTCGATATGGGAATTGATGAGTTATCCGTATCGCCGAATCATATCTTGAAGATCAGAGAGAAGATACGCTCCCTGGATTAGGGAGTGCAGCCGGTCCTCGTGGTTTCCTGGTGCAGATAGTGAAGTACAAGCTAGGACGCTTGGCCTTTGCTGAGGTGACCCCATAAAGTTAGACTTTATAGCGTAGCGGTTTTGGCTGCTACGCTATTTCTTTACGCAGCCAGAAGGTTGAGCCCATAGAATATAGATATAAGAGAGGGATATTTTCCCTTTTTAATCATATTGGTATTGCAAACAACCTTATGAAGATGTTAGAATTGAACTACTAAAAAGATAGACAGTAAATTCTAGAATTAGTCAGGAGGGATTATGGAAACGGTAAGGCTATATACAAGACAAAATGATAAAACACTGCTTCCGCTTGAGCGGGACGGGCGTATCATTAATCATAGGATCTATGTGGAATTGCACTTTGGTGATATCGCACCTTTATTCATGGAAAGTTATGATTGGTTTACCAAAGAAGCGTCCAGACGGGTGCAGAAGCCGGATGATGCAGAGGCCTCGATCTGGTGTTCGATTAGTGCAAAGAACTGTTTAAAGCCGATACCGGGAACCGTCGTCTATATATTGGAGGTGCCAAAAGATCAGGTTATTTTCTTTGATGAAATCAAATGGGATTATGTACTGAACCGGATTTATATTCCCAGGGACGATCAGGATGATGCTGAGTACCGGAAGGATATAAAAGAAAAAGGTTTTACCAGCCGCTTTGAATTCTTCGAAGGAAAATATAAAGGTCAATATCCGGAGGAAGAGCGGCGGATCAAAGATAGCTGGAAACGGGTATTTGAAATTGATAACTGGACCATTTTTAATGTCTGCGGTAATATATGGGAGATTAAGAAAGAATGGGTGAAAAGAATTGTTCACCCGGGAGAGCCGATCGAAGGAACATTTATGGGTAAAGGAGAGCTATAAAAGTATATCCGGGAGAAAGATAGAGGTGAATGAAATCAACGGGATATGGATACAAATCTGTGATTATTTTGCAAATGACTGGGCTAATTACCTGATCTGCTTTGGAGAGCATCTGGCAATATCATGTTCTTCTTTAGCAGTGGCGGCATTGATCGGAATCCCATTTGGCTACATCTGCGTGATGAATAAGAAGTGGGAAAAAGGAGTGGTGGGTATTTTTCAGATACTGCGTGTGATCCCTAGTCTGGCTGTGCTGATCTTACTGATTCCACTGATGGGAACAGGAGTTAAACCGGCAATGACGGCACTGGTCTTACTGGCCATCCCGCCAATATTGATGAATACCGCCGCCGGATTCTCAGAAGTACCGGCATTTATGCTGGAAACAGCGCAAGGATTAGGGATGACCGGGCGGCAGATGTTCTGGAAGGTGAAGGTGCCGCAGGCAATACCGATGATTTTGGCGGGAGTAAAAACAGCCATGATGGAAATTATTGCGAGTGCTGCCATTGCGGCGAAAATCGGGGCTGGCGGACTAGGCGGGATTATTTTAACTGGTCTGGGACTTAACCGGACTGATCTGCTATTGATCGGCGGCATATCGGTGGCCGTATTGGCAGGGAGTGTCGGGATTATATTCAATCGGCTGGACAGACACATCTTCAAATATAAATATATTGAAAAAAGGAGAGGAAAAAGAAGATGAAAAAGATGAAGAGAATTATGCTGCTTTTACTATGTACGTCAATGGCAGTGGTTTTCACTGGCTGCGGAGGCCAGAAGGAAGGTGGGCAAGCGGACGGTGCGGGGACGATCCGAATCGGCTCCAAAGATTTTACGGAGAATCTGGTGGTTGCCGAAATATATGCTCTGGCTTTAGAGGCGGAAGGATTTAAAGTGGAGCGGATCTTTAATATTGCCGGTTCGCTCATACATACGACGATTACCAGCGATGAGATTGATCTGTATCCGGAATATACCGGAACCGGGTTACTGTCAGTTTTAAAAGAAGATCTGGTTACCGATCCACAGGAGATCTATGATATCGTTTCGACGGGATACAAAGAACAGTTTCAAATCACCTGGCTGGAATACTCTCAGGCGAATGACGGACAAGGATTAGTGATCCGCACCGAGACAGCCGAAGAGTATGGTATCAAGACCATTTCCGATCTGCAGAAAAGCGCTGATAAACTGCGGTTTGCATCCCAGGGTGAATTTGATCAGCGGGATGATGGACTGCCGGCACTGGTACAGACTTACGGGGAATTTAACTGGGCAAGTTCCAAAGTCTATGATAATGGATTGAAATATGAAGTACTTGCCAATGATGGAGCGGATGTATCACCGGCCTATACGACCGAGGGGCAGTTGGTCAATATTGATCAGTATATGCTGCTGGAAGATGATAAGCAGGTTTGGCCGGCATATAATCTGGCACCGGTGGTAAGAGATAATGTATTAGATGAGTATCCTCAGATTGCTGAGATATTGAATAAAATAAGTGCATCTTTAGATACCGAGATTGTTACCGGGCTTAATGCCAAAGTAGATGTGGAGAAACAGGAATATGAAGATGTAGCTAAAGAATATTACGAATCGATACAGTAACCATAAGGAGGGAACATGGTTCAGACTGCAATTGAATTTCAAGAGATTTGTAAAAAATTTGTCAACACCGGATATTACGCTGCCGACCACCTGTCATTTCAGATTATGGAAGGTGAGTTTATAACCATATTAGGGTCATCAGGGTGCGGTAAGACGACACTGCTGAAGATGATTAACCGCTTATATGAGCCGGATGAAGGTAAGATTGTGTTATTCGGTGAAGATATATCGACGGTAGATGCGGTCAAAGTGCGGCGGCGGATCGGTTATGTGATCCAGCAGGTCGGCCTCTTTCCGCATATGACTATTGCTGAAAATATCGCAACTGTACCCAAGTTATTAAAATGGGAGAAGGATAAGATTAAGCAGCGGGTGACCGAATTGATGACATTGGTGGGGCTTGAACCGGAAGAATTCAAAGGGCGGTATCCGGGCCAGCTTTCCGGCGGGCAGCAGCAAAGGGTTGGACTGGCCAGAGCGTTGGCGATTGAACCGAAGATCATGTTAATGGATGAACCATTTGGAGCGGTCGATGCGATTACCCGAACCCTCCTTCAGGATCAGCTTCTGGACTTACACAAGGGGCTGAAAAGGACCTTTTTATTGGTGACTCATGATATTCATGAGGCATTCAAGCTAGGTGACCGGGTCATGATTATGAATGAAGGGCAGATCATTCAATTTGACCGGCCGGAACAGATTATCAGGGAACCGGGTGATGAGTTCGTGGCGACGCTGATCCAGTCGGTGAAAGCACAGGAACGTTTCTGGGAGGGATACCGATGATTGAATTTTGGCAGTGTAATTATCAAAAAATATTGAAAAGTCTGATCGAGCATGTGGAAATTGTAATGATTACTTTGATCTTTGCCCTGCTATTGGCAGTGCTTCTAACGATTATTGCGATGTACTCAAGAAGAGCTGGTGAGATGTTCATACAGATATTTTCACTTATCTATACGATTCCCAGTCTGGCAATGTTTGCCCTGTTGATCCCTCTGACAGGTCTGGGCAGAATAACTGCAATCCTGGTCCTGACGATATACAGCCAATATCTGCTTCTGCGAAATTTTATTACCGGCTTGTATGAAGTTGAACCGGCAGTTGTCGAGGCGGCGGTGGGTCTGGGGATGAACCCGCTGCAGGTGTTGGGGAGAGTGCGGCTGCCGCTGGCAAAAAGATCGTTATTTACCGGTATAAAGCTGGCGGTTGTATCGACGATCAGTATTGCCACCATTGCGGCGCTGATTAATGCCGGTGGATTGGGCGACATTTTGTTTGACGGGCTGCGAACACTGAATGTTTATAAAATTGTCAGCGGCAGTATTTTGTCAGCAGGTCTGGCATTTGCGGTAAATGGGGTTCTGGGAGTTGTTGAAAAGCGTATATAGAGCATTGAATTAAAGAAAAGCTAGTGATATCCATGATTGACATCGTCGGAATCGTTAGTTTTTTTTATACTAAAGTACTTGGTATAATTCTACCTTTTTTTCGTCAAATATTAGAAATGACGAAAAAAAACCGTCTACTTATTTCGTTAATATGATCATACAAGAATACTATCTTATTGTCAACAGGAATATTTATAAATTTTATTGTGAAAATTCAATTTTGTGTGAAAGTAGGGACAGTTTCTGGCCTTTTCGATTGTTCCCTGGCAGGATAAAAATATCTAAACCAACAGGGGACGGGTCAGTACCGGAAATCCAGGTAATAAAAATAGAGGATGCCATCATTTTTTACGCCGTCAATTGCGCCGTCAATTGATGAATGTACAACAACGATGAAAGGAAGGAGTTTTGATATGGCAAAGCGTGGGGAAAATATATATAGGAGAGAAGACGGACGATGGGAAGGACGGTATGGTAAAGGACGCAGACCAGATGGAAAACTGATCTATG
>Ga0153947_1001441_pt1 | contig 11175 bp, 14 predicted proteins | sample TSNJ031MetaG_FD_104697 | JGI IMG/M metagenome (GOLD analysis project Ga0153947, IMG submission 104697) | Attine ant fungus gardens microbial communities from New Jersey, USA - TSNJ031 MetaG | ecosystem: Host-associated > Fungi > Mycelium > Unclassified | place: USA: New Jersey, Wharton State...
TCATATATAAGGCAATCCCGGCAGCTAATTCTGACTTCCCATTCTTTTTCGGAATTTCCACATAGGCTGTGTTATACTGCCGATACCCATTCTCTTTTACTGTACCAAAAACATCCCGGATAATGGTATCCTGCCAGGGAAGTAGCTCAAAAGGGACACCACGCCATCTGCCTTTCGTGTGTTTCAGGCAGTTGATAAAGTTGGCAGCATGTTCCGCTTTTGCCTTATCAAACATTAGCGGCCACCGCCTTTATAAAGAAGCAATTCCATAGCATCATTTTCCTTATCCTCTCCGGTATCCGCCACAATCCGGCTCCGGGCTGCCGGAGTCAGACCAAACTGCTCACAGAACTTATTCATGATTTTCAGATAAGTCTGTGCAATGGAAACCTGCGGCACCTGCTGCCAATAGCCGGAGGGTGTCTTTACAATAGTTCCATGCTGTGTAATAAACTCCTCTGCCTCTTTCCACCTGGCATAAGCCTGACAGTATCCGGCAAAAGCAGCCATATCAATCTCCGTCAAAATCCCAAGCTGTTCCATCTGCTTTGCCATCCGTCTCCACTCTTTTTTTGCTTCCTCCTCTAGCCAGGGAGGGCAGCGTGGAGCCTTTTTCCCCGGCTTTGGCTCCTGGGTGTTCAGGCTCCGTTTCCCTGGATTTCCTTCCAACACCTTTATTGCTGTCGGCTTTGGTTTTCTGCCGCTCTGTGCCACTGGCTCCACCTCCTTCCCATTAAAATTCTTTTTAGTAACGAAAAAAGACTTCCGAAGAAGCCCTTTTCCTTAATTTTTCAAGTATTAAGATAATATTCTTTTGCCCGCTCCAAACACCATTGTATAGCCCTTCCACCATCTGGAAATCTCTGCTTGGCTTCCTCCTGAAAAGAAATCCTGCATTCCACAATATCGGTTCCGGTTTCTTCCGGCATTTCAGCAAATTCATAAATATCCGCCTGAAAACCGCCTGATTCCGAAATATCTGTGGCAAATACCAGCGGCCCATATTGTAAAACTGTCCCTGCCCCGCTTGTCATCATTTCTTGCAACTGCTCCATAGTGGTAAATTCCTGTGTGTTTTTCATCTGAAATGTCCTCCTTTTATTTTGGTAGTGACATGTTACCTCTGAACACACTTATTATCCAGACAATTAGGAGGCATAAACTGCACAATCATTGTTCCTGTGTGCTGTGCAAATTATCGGTATCTACTCTGCCTTCCTGCACAAGTCAATCCCATATGCCAGGTTCAGGCATCCGCCGGAATCCCACTTTACCAAAAGGCTGCCAATGTCATCCACACCCACGACTGTTCCTTTTGTTCCGATATCCGGTGCCTGCGGGTCCAACATACGGAGAAGCTCTACCCTGCACCCTGCCGGATATTCCCTTTTCAGTCTCTTCGCTAATTCCTCACGGCTTTCTCTGGTAATCTTTCTAGTGGAACTGTCATACAGCGCCTGTTCCAACACCGAACCGTCAAACCCAAATTTTAGGTAAGCCTTCTGGATAATTTCATAATATCTCTGACTCGGAAACCCAAGCTGGTCCTTCTCATGCATGATATAAACCATTGCATTCTCTATCCTGCCATCAACCACAATCTCCATTTCCTTCTTGTAATAGAAAGATGGATATCCCTCATAGCGGTCAAGATTTCTCTCATCCCGCTCTCCAATTTCCCATACCAGAACCGGAACCTGCCTCTGCTCCATAGGTTCGATGGTGGCATAAGCTCCTGTCTTAGAACCTTTAAATAAAAGCCGATAGTTCTCCACCACCGAATTTCCTAGTAATCTGGCTGTCGGGCAGCGGTGTTTCATCTGTTCCTCATCCATATTGCTCCCATAAGCAATGTATAATTTTCTCATGTTTAACATCCTTTCCTGAATTATAGTGAGGTTTTCCTCCTACCACCTCTAGGGCGGTAAACCGCCCGGTGTGGAAAGATATGTAAGTTTCATGCCCCATATCTCCATGCAGAATTCCCTTCCAGGTTCTTAAGGAAATGCAGGCGGCAGGTCTTAAATTCATCCCCGATAAGTCCCAGCCGGAGCATCCAGCAACGGAAGGCATATTTCTCATTATCCGTCTCAGTCCTGCGGGACGATGCCTTTTTCTGCACCAGCGCCTGATGGGTAACCGCCAGGCAAAACTGTATGTAGGCTTTTACTTCTCCGGCATGGAGGGTGCTGTTGAAAATCCGAAATTCCACTGTTCCCTTTGTAAAGGTAGCATGGAGGTTCAGCCCATGGTAGCGGGTCCGGTTATAATGTCCGCTTTGGTCACTGCCCGGCTCCTGTGCATACCAGATTGTTTTCAATTCACCCATGGTTTTCGGCTTTTTCCGGTTGATGGTCTGAATCAATTCCTCATTCACCTTTTTACAATACCAAAGCCGCTCCTGTTCAATCCGCAGGGCTTTGTAAAGCATGTCTTCCTTGCTCGCCATAATGTTTACAATATTCCGCAGGGTCTGCGGAGCAAACCGGCTGGCATCCACATGGATGTGAATCCCACATTTTTCGTTTACTAATGCCTTTTTATGGCGAAGCTGGCGGATGATTTCCTGCAAATCAGGAATGTCCTCGTAGGTAAGGATAGGGCTGACAATTTCCACCTTGTAGGTATCATCCGCTGCCACAATCCTCCCCCGCTCCTTTTTCTGTGCAATAATGCTGGAATCATAAGTGGCCTTCCACTCCCTGCCCATCCGGTCTTTTGCTCCGTAGGTTTTATAATAAGTTCCAATGAAATAACTTTCTGTTCCAAAATATCCGGCAATCACCTCTGCCGCTTCTTCCCTTGTAATTCCTGTCATTTCAATCTCTATCCCGAATCTCTGTGCTTTCATATGCTTTGACCTCCTGATGTGTTTTTGGTAGTCTATTAATCACTCTAAAAGCACATTTTATCCAGTCAATCCGCAGCTATATTTTGCACAAAGATTCAGGGTAAATTCATCCGCTAATCGTGTGTTTTAGCCGCTTCCTTCTATGGTATATATAACCGTCCAAACTATGTCTTTATGCCACTTCTGTCGGATTAGTTTTCTCCGCTCCGGTTCCTGTTTCCTCCAAAATTAAGTTATTGACACTTTCTACAAGCGAGGCATCTGCTTCCGTTTCTATCCGTTCCTGTGCCTCTTGCTCCGCTTGCTTCCTTGACCTCTCCCGCTGTTTCGTGCGGATTTTTGCCCGCTCAATATCCGCCTGAGTGCGGAAAGCAGAATGCCCGCTCAAGTTCTCCATCAGGGCATTACGGCTTTCTTTCATACCCTTTCCGCCGAACCCAATTCGCAGGAGCCAAATCCGCATATAATATTTCTCGTTCTCTTCTATCCGCTCCTCCGGGTCAATCCGTTTCTGCTCCTTTGCCTGTCTCACCATAGCCGCTGCTAAATCGGCATAGGCTTTTACCTTAACTTCATCTGTGGTAAATGGAAAACAGAAGGTGATTTTCTGCTCTTTCAGCCGGATACCTTTATTATCTTTATCATAAGCATGGATAGCAGAAGCCAGGCTTTCTAAGTTTTCAAATTCATTTCCCTGTATTTCCTCTACCAATCCGTTGCTAATGTCAAACGTTTTCTCCCCGACAGATTTGTTGACCAAGTACTGTCTGCTGTGGATAAGGAATAACAGATTTTTTAGGTTCAGAGTATCCATTCCCTCCAGTGAAAAACTCACCATCAGCTTATCCTCATCCGCTTCCGGTGCCTCTATAAATCCTCTTTCCATAAGACCAGCTTCTACTAACGTTCCTAATTTCTCGTCTTCTGTTTCCACATCCCCGTTTTTTTCGATGTAGCAATCTCCGACCTGATACCTACAGGAAGGGACTCCCAAATACTTTGATGGACATCCTGTAATTTCACTGACTGCTTTGACAATATCTTTTCTGTTTTCTGCATTTGTTCTGATTTTCATTGCGGTACCTCCTTGTTTTTTGGTACTACATTAATCACTCTAAAGGGCTGTAAAGTCAAGGAAATACTGCGTTTTATCCATCTTATTTTTTCTCCTCATTCTCTTCCCCAGACCGGGATTCCGGCAGTGCCATAGCCACCGCATATGCCACATTCACAGTCACTGCATTTCCAGCCTGTTTATATAGCTGGGATTCGGAACAAACAGCCGCCGCCCTGTCAAACAACTCATCTGGAAAACCCTGCAGCCGGAAGCATTCCTTTGGAGTGAGCCTGCGGATTCTTCCATATTTCGTAACAGTCCCTATACTGCATGATGTGTCTAAGGTCTGAGAACAGCCCTTTCCTACCCTCCCTCTTCTGGTGGAACTTTTCGGATAAGCGAGACAGACGCTGTCCCCTGGCAATGCCACATCATACCCCTGTTTTGTACTATTTCTTACTTTAACCTCAAGTAAATCAGTTTCTTCCTGACCGCCATTACATAGGTATACACCGTGTCTGTCCTGCCCGGTGAGCGTAAACATTGGCTCTCCATCTTCTTTCATCCGTCTGCCATTCTGCCGCTTCTCCATCCTGTCTGGTGTCAACACTGCATGGGTTTCCAAAACTCCGCTATTTTCTCCTGGATGATTCACGATTCCTGCATTATATCTCGCATTCAGACACCGGGCATGTTCCGTGATTTTCACTTTTGTCTGGCATCTGTCAATGAAATACAACCCAGTCTTTGCTCCCATTCCGCCGCCATTAGCACCCAGGGTTGTCGATACCCCATCTGGATCATACACCCGGTACCCCTGCATTCCTCCTACAATCCGCTTAAGAGATCCGCTGCTTTCTGGGCTGACAGGTAGTACCGCTCCGACACCTCTGCTTCTAAGACCTGCGACAATAAACACACGCTCCCTGTTCTGCGGGACTCCAAAATCTTTGGAGTTAAGCACCTGCCAGCTACAGTCATACCCTGCCTCGTCCATTTCAGAGAGAACAGTGGCAAAGTCGAATCCTCTATTAACCGACAACAGGTTCTTAACGTTTTCAACGAGTAGGTATGGGGGTTTATCATTTTCTTCTTTGCCTTTGATGAGGTCAATAATGTTGTAATAAATTCCACTTCGTTTTCCTGACAATCCCCGTTGCTTTCCGGCAATGGAAATATCCTGGCACGGGAATCCGAAACACCAGATATCGGCGTATGGGATTTCTTCTGGTTCCAATTTTGTGACATCATGTGATGGCCACTCTCCTTCCGTATCGTACATAGCTTTATAAGAAGCCCTGGCAAATTTATCATACTCGCAATACCCAACGCATTTATGTCCGGCGGATTCCAGTCCTAGCCGGAATCCGCCTATCCCGGAACATAAATCAAGGAAGGTCAACTGCTTCATCAGCACCACCTTCCCTGCTTAACTCTTCATTTGCAGTTTTCTTTCCATCACGGATTACAAACACATCTTCTTTCGAACCTTTTTGTTCCATATATCTATTTACAATTACATCTGCGTATTTCTCATCCAATTCCGCCATATAGCAGATACGGTTTGTCTGTTCACATGCCACCAGCGTAGAACCGGAACCTCCAAAGGGATCAAGTACAATGCAGTTGCTCATACAAGAATTCTGAACCGGATATGCAATTAAACCCACAGGCTTGCTGGTTGGATGATTTTCTGATTTTCTTGGCCGATCAAACTCCCAAATCGTAGTCTGCTTCCGGTCAGAGTACCAGTTGTGTTTTCCCCCTTTTTTCCATCCGAACAGAATCGGTTCATGCTGCCACTGGTATGGGCTTCTCCCTAAAACAAGACTCTGCTTCTTCCAGATGCAGGTGCCGGAAAGATAAAACCCGGCTGCCTTGAATGCTTTGCGGAAATTCAACCCTTCCGTGTCTGCATGAAATACATATATAGAGGCATCCTGCTCCATATGCTGTTCCATGTTAACTAATGCAGCAAAAAGGAACTGATAGAATTTCTCATCCTCCATGTTATCATTCTGTATGGTTCCGGCAGTACCCTCATAATTAACATTATAAGGCGGGTCAGTCACCACCAGATTTGCTTTCTGCCCATCCATTAATACATCGTAGGTTTCCGGTAAGGTAGAATCCCCAACCACAAGCCGGTGCCTGCCAAGGAGCCATATATCTCCCTGCTTTGCAACTGCAGGCTTTTCCAACTCCCCATCTATATCAAAGTCATCTTCTGTAATTTTCTTATCATGCACGGAATTGAAAAGCTGCTCAATCTCCGGTGGATCAAAACCAGTAAAAGATACATCAAAATCGGATTCCTGCAATTCCTGGATTAAATCTGCCAGCAGCTCTTTATTCCATTCACCCGTAATTTTATTCAAGGCAATGTTAAGAGCTTTTTCTTTCTGCTTATCTACATCAACTACAATACAGTCAATTTCTTCATAACCTAAATCCCTTAATACTGTCACTCTCTGGTGTCCGCCAATGATAGTCAAATCAAAATTTACGATGACCGGCTCCACATATCCAAACTCCGTAATGGAATTTTTGATTTTCTCATATTCTTTGTCATTTGGTTTCAGCTTCTTTCTTGGATTATAAGAAGCCGGAACCAAGTCAGTTATTTTGATTTTCTTAAATTCCATCCTCATTCCTCCAGAATCGGTCTTTGATATAGCAGTCATGGTTGCAATATTTCCTCCGGTTATCTCCGTATGCTTCAAATACGTTTCCGCATCTGGCACAAGCCTTTGTATAAATCGCTTTCCGCTTTGCTTCTTCCGGGTGTACCTTCCACCATTGTCTCCGGCACTTATCTGAGCAGAACCGTCTCGGTCTGCCACTTTCCGGCTGTATGATTTCTTTTCCGCAACAGACACAGACTTTTCCCTCTGCCAGCCGTTCTTTCAGATTCTGTGCCGTAGCCTGGGCAAATCCCTCCATGCCATTTGCTTTACAATAATTTCTGACAATGTCACGGGAAAGACCGAGTATAGAAGCAATGGAACGGTAACCTGCCCCTTTCATCCGTAATTCCTTTATTTGAACCGCCTGTACATCTGTCATATCCTTTCACTCCTAATAAAAAAAGCCGGGAAACCATCAATTTCTGATGACTTTCCAGCCTCAAAACACCGGATTTTCTGTACTTTTTGGCAAAACTTTCTGCCCGCAAAAATATGAAAAATCCTATGTTTATGTAAAAAAATATACCTCACTTCCTATCCCCCTTGTTTATTTTTGCGAAAATTCACAGATGAGGGGGCGGCGGTTTCCGTGTGGAGGATTTCTGGAGATTTGACCTCCCCCTACCCTCTGCGGTATTCAACAGAACCTGTCATAATCTGCACAACTCCCGGAAGAAATATTTGTTCAGTTTATAGCTCCGAATTGACTGGATAATCTCTGCAATCCGATTTAACATGGCACTACCAAAAGAAAAGGAGGCAAAAAAATATGCAGACAAAGAAAATGAAAGTCCTTTATTCATCCAAGAGCCGCTCCGGTTCTTACATCGGGAGCAGTACATATATCACCACGCCTAAAATATCCATGGAAGGAAAATGGCTGGATTCATTGGGCTTCCACATCGGAGATGCTATTGAAGTATCTTACGAAGAAAATTGTATTCGTATCTCACCCGTACCACAACAACCAGCTATGGTGTGCGAAGCTCCCCAGAAGTATAAAGCCAGCAAACGAAAAAAAGAACAATGATGTTTACAATAAAAGAACACTCCTTGCTCACCACTTCTTATTTTAGGTTCATCCGTAAAACAGAACGATTTCTACGAAATCCAATCCAAATGCACCAGATATTGCTGGATCATCCAAAGACCTTATTTCTTCCACCGTCACCCTATCCATATTTATCACAACCACAGCAGGAAAATCCCTTGCTATCACAGACACGGATAGGTTCACACCATTCACTCTGCCTTCCGCCAGATAAAAGACCATGACGAATATGTCCTACAATGCAATCAACTAACTCTCGCCTAAAAAAAAAAGTCTTGGAATTGGTTCCCAAGGCTTCTTCCTGTCAATATTTATATTCTTGGTAACGGTCTTCTGTCATAGTTTTATGGTTATGACAGTTTTTGCACAATGACTGCCAGTTGGATTCATCCCAAAACAACTGCTCATCTCCACGATGTGGAACGATATGGTCTACCACGGTTGCTTTAATGAATCTCCCCCGTTCCTTACACTTTCCACACAATGGATATGCTTTCAGGTAACGGCTCCTGGCTTTCCGCCATTTGCTGTCATATCCCCGACCGGATGATGTAACACGGTCATGGATATGTAATTTTGCATGTTCCAAACAATACAGCCCTTCCGTTAATTCCGGACACCCCGGATGTCTGCAAGGCTTCTTTGGCTTTCTTGGCATCCTTTCACTCCTCTCTCGTATTGTGCTGTTCTGCAAAGCTGGCTTGATTACCAATCAGACAGTACAATTTACATAAGCGGAGTGAAAGGATAATATCTCCGCCAACGAAAAAACAAAAGTAAAAGCCTCATGGATTCCTCCACAAAGCTCCTTACAGTTTTTCACAGCCTAATAATAACACAGCCATTTTAGAGAATCAAGAAACCAATTCAGTAGACTTTCCCAACCGCTACTAAACCAGGATTGAACCGTCAACTCAAAAGATATTGCTCCTCATGCTTTTCCCGCAATTCATACAATAATTGAAGCTCACTCATGGCTTTCTTTCTGTATTTTGTCAGCATGGCTTCGCTGACCTGATACTTCCCCGCCATTTCCTTCCATGGCATTTCCAATACCACCATGTCATATATCACTTCGGGCAGCCTTCCGCTCAACTGCCGGATTGCAGATTCAAAAAACTCTATTTCCTCTTTTACCTCCTGGTATTGGCGGAACAGGAAATCATACCAGTCATCATTCATCGTTTCAGCCACCTTGCGGTAATAGATAGCTGTTTTCCCTGTTGTATCTGTGATGCCGCTTTTCTGTATCCGTTCTCCTTCTGGTTTGGAAAAACACATGGACTCTATAACCTCATCATCGGAAACTCCTTCAAAACGTATCAATTCGTGTGCAAGCATCAGCCGGTTCTTTTTCCACTTCCCATACTCTTTAAACAGATTCTCCATATCCATCCCTGACACCTCCAATCCTCGCTCGCACTGCATGAATCAACGCAGACTGCCCGCAGTCTTTCAGTTCCAATGCGCCCATCACTTTCTCATCCAGTGTGTTTTTCGCAATGATATGATGAATGACTACCACTTCTTCCTGCCCCTGTCTCCAAAGCCGGGCATTTGTCTGCTGGTACAATTCCAATGACCAGGTCAGCCCAAACCACACCAATGTGGAGCCGCCAGCCTGCAGATTCAAACCATGCCCGGCAGATGCCGGATGGATAAGTGCCAATGGGATTTTCCCATTATTCCAATCCTGGAAACTCTCCGCTGTATCCAACTCCACCGCCTGGAACCTTCTCTGTATCCGTGCCTTATCATGCTTATACCAATAAGCTGTCAGCACAGGTTTTCCATTTGCTGCTTCCAGCAAATCCTCTAAAGCATCCAATTTCCGATCGTGGATGTACTTTACCTCACGATTCTCATCATACACTGCACCATTTGCCATCTGCAGCAGTTTGTTCGAAAGCCCTGCCGCATTCCCCGCATCCACATCCCCATCCTCAAAAGGCAGAAGCAGATCTGTTTCCAGCTTCCTGTACAATTTCAGCTCTTTCTCATCCAATGCCACTTCAATCCGGTTATATATACATTCCGGCATTTCCAGATAATCTGCTGCCTTCATACTGATAGTGATATCAGAAATCCGCTCATAGATTTTTGTCTCTGCACCTTCTCTTGGCTTATAAGAATACACCATCTCTCGGCTCCGCTTATCCGGCAGGAAAAACTGCTCCCGGTATGCTCCGATGAATCTCCCAAGCCTTTGCCCCATATCCAGAATCCCTATTTCCGCCCATAAGTCAATCAGTCCGTTTGGTGCCGGGGTTCCGGTTAAGCCTATCATCCGTTCCACTTTGGGGCGCATTTTCCGAAGTGCCTTAAAACGTTTCGCCCGGTGTGATTTAAAAGAGGATAATTCATCAATCACTATCATATCAAAATCCCATCTGCAATGTTCCACCAGCCATTCCACATTCTCACGGTTTATCACATATACGTTTGCCCTTTTCCCCAATGCTTCTCTCCGTTCTTTTTCACTTCCAAGCACCCGGCTGATAACAATTCCATTCAGATGCTCCCATTTTCCGCACTCTCCAATCCAGGTATCTCTTGCTACCCGGAGAGGTGCGATAACCAGTACCCGACTAACCTCAAAATAGTCCAGCATTAATTCCCAAATGGCTGTAAGCGTAATCACCGTTTTACCAAGCCCGCAATCCAAAAACAATGCCGACACCGGATTTTTGATTACAAATTCTGCAGCGTATTTTTGATATTCATGTGGATTGTATTTCATCCAGCACACCTCCAATCTGTCCTGTACTATCTATGCAATAAATCGGAAATCCTAATGCCTCCAACTGCTTTTTCCGTTTCTCCTGCAATGGACGCATCTTCTTTCCTGAGGCTTTCAGTTCCACGAAGCCACACTTCCCACCCGGCAGGAGTACCAGACGATCCGGCACCCCATCCAATCCGGGAGAAACGAACTTTGCCGCCATGCCACCGAGTTTTTTCGCTTCTGTTCTTAATTTCCATTCAATCACATTTTCCTGCATTTTGCCTGCTCCTTTCCTTACGGAACAAAAAGAACAATATTTTCCTATATACCTATACGTGCGTATTACACATACACAAATTCTCTTTTTTCTTATTTTATGATAACTCTAATTGAAATTCTTGTTCCCTTGTTCCAAAAGACTGTCTATTCCTTAATTTATCTGGCTTCCACATATAGAACCATCTTAAGAACCACGAAATACCTGTTCCTTTTGTTCCGGTTAACACCGACTTCCAATCAACAAATGTGCAAATTACGTTGTTCCTTTATCCCTGTTCTTGTTCCCTTACATAAGCCCGCTGTTTCCCATATACCGGAAAGATATACATCCCGTTTTTGGTTACCGTATATTTTTCCCATCCTTCGATTTTCCGCATGATGCCACTGATTTCATAGGAGTCTATCTTTTTCAGGGCAGAAGAATCCCGCCCAAAGCACTCACACCAGATTTCCATATTACAGACCATTTTCCTTCGCACTGTTCCAGTCCGCCCGGAACCGCCAAACTCACCGCCATTTAAAAAA
>Ga0153947_1001446_pt1 | contig 11141 bp, 8 predicted proteins | sample TSNJ031MetaG_FD_104697 | JGI IMG/M metagenome (GOLD analysis project Ga0153947, IMG submission 104697) | Attine ant fungus gardens microbial communities from New Jersey, USA - TSNJ031 MetaG | ecosystem: Host-associated > Fungi > Mycelium > Unclassified | place: USA: New Jersey, Wharton State...
AATCCAGGCATGGTATTGAGCTCGTTGAGGATTATACCTCCATCCTTTTCTAGGAAAAAGTCGATCCGGGCCAAACCGGAGCAGCCCATCACCCGGTAGGCCTTGGCAGCGGTAGCGCGGATAGCTTCGCGGTCCTTTTCGCTGATCCGGGCTGTCACAAAAAGCTCGGTGCTCTCATCATTGTATTTAGCGTCATAGTCATAGAACTCGGCGGTGGGACAAATCTCCCCCACTCCAGATATGACCGGGACTTGATTTCCCAATACAGCGCATTCCAACTCGGTCCCTTCGATGCACCGCTCCACAACTACCTTCCTGTCATACTGCCGCGCTTTTTCAATGGCGGCCTTCAGCTCATGGCGGTTTTTGGCCTTACTGACCCCCACAGAGGAACCGGTGTTGGCCGGTTTAACAAATACCGGGTAGGACAACTTCTCCTCCACCAGCTTTTCCGCCTTATAGAAATCGCCGGATTCCCCCTGATGGAGAGTGACCCAGTCGGCCGTGCGGATGCCCGCGTTTTCCAGTACGCAGTGGGCCACGCTCTTGTCCATACAGATGGCGCTGGACAAGGTATTGCAGCCCACATAGGGCAGCCCCGATATCTCCAGAAGCCCCTGAATCGTGCCATCCTCTCCATTTTGGCCATGGAGCACCGGCAGCACTACATCAATCTCAATCAGCCCATAGGTAAAATCCGGCTCCAGCACCACAATGCCTTTGGTTGCAGGGTTAGGGGAAATAAACGCCTTTTTTAAGTATCGGGACTGGTGGCTCCAGGTATCCTGGGCAATGCGTTCGATATCACCATTATATAGATACCACTCCCCCTGCCTGGTGATTCCAATGGTGATCACCTCATATATCTGGGTGTCAATGGCCTCCAGCACAGAGGTGACTGACAGGAGAGAAATCTCGTATTCACTTGAAGCGCCGCCAAAAATCACAGCAAGCTTGATTCTTTTCATAACAATTCCTCACAATCACAAATTATATATCAAGAAAATATTCCACTCTCACACAAAGTAAAGCACATTTATACTTCCCACAGTGCCTAGGGCAATTTCCTGCCCCTGTCATTGCTTTTTTTCTACGTCACTTATAAAAACTGTAATAAAAATGCTTTACCTATTTTAGCACATAGCATGCCTATGCGCAATCCTGGCAACGTATTTTATTAAAGGCTAAATGCCTTTGCATACATTCCATACACGCTGATTCGGGAACCCATCTGCATGGATTCCCGAATCAGCGAAAGTAATTTAAAAGAAATCATATAAGCGATACTTAGTCAAAGAAGGCGACAATTCACTCCAAGCAGAATTATAGAAAATTGGTTTCTATTACCCTTAAGCATTCCGGCGGTGAATAAACAAACCTGTTCATATGCCCGGAGGTCTGGTAATAGTGGAGCTCCCAGCTACCATAATCGGCGTCAAAGGCATCCACCACGATTAGCTTTACCTTCATTTTCTCCGGAATCAGGCTCTTTATGTATACGCTGGCATGCTGTCCCTGAATCACTCCCTCCTTGGGCTCCGCCAATCCGGCCAGGTTAGGCGTCAATTCCACAAAAATACCATAGTCCTCCACCGACCGCACCACACCCGCCACAGTCTGGCCGGGGGAAAAGTTTGCGGCGTTTTCCTCCCATGTGCCCAAAAGTTCCTTGTGGGAGAGGCAGATCCGCCCCATCTCGTCGGTGGACTTCACCACTGCAAAAATGTTCTGACGTACCTTGAACCGGTCCCTGGGATGATTGATCCTGGAGACGGATATGGTGTCGATAGGGATAAGGGAGGAGATGCCGCAGCCGATGTCTACAAAGGCACCAAAGGGCTCCAGATGAGTCACCTTGGCGGGGATAATATCACCTGGCAACAGCCGGTCAATATACTCCAGCTTACACTCCTCCTGGGCTTTCCGGCGGGACAGCTTGGCGTAATACCGGCCATACTCATCCTTTTCAAACCCCATAACCTTAAAGCACACCGGTTTATTTACCCGTGAGATAATGGCGATGTCCCGGGTCTGTCCCTCATCAATGCCAATAACCCCTTCCTCCCTGGGAATGACGCCTTGCATAATATTTAAATCCACAATTAAGTTATGGTCTGAGTCACATATTATGGCCCTGGCCTCCAAAATAGCCCCCTGTTGACAGGCCTCCTGAAGCCGGGAAAAGCTTTGCAGCCTCGCTTTATTTTCCAGTGAATCAATTAACATACCTTCTGGTTTATATTCATTCATTTTGCTTACTACCTCCCTTTTAATATCCCGTTAATATATATGAAGGGAGCAGCTACAAATAGAAGTAGAAGTTTAAAAGGGAGGCTACACATCAAAAAATATTTTAGTATAAGCATTTATTAAAATTTTAAGGTGATTTAAAGGACTTTTGTGTGAAATCTGACAGACAATTTTTGTTTATATTCCATAAACCGATATTCTTCCATCTTTTTCGTCAATAATTTTCCCATCTGTCTGATATACTTAAGCCGTTTTAGGCAAGGGGGTGATATTGATTTATAACAAAGTACGCATAATGGAAGGAGTGATTGCCCATACCTTGGAAATATCTATAATAGCCCTCACTTAAAATAGGGATTCCCGGTATGGTAATGTACGTTTCATAGACAACATTGGCAGCATAAACTTTCAAAAGACATCTATAGGAGGAACAAAATGAAACGCACCTTAAAAATCTTTACAATCTTTTTGATGGTGTCTACTCTTACTTTATGGATACCTATCGGCGTCTCAGCAAATACCGATCTAATAAGCAATCCGACAATAGAGATAAAGTCTGCCCAAGCAAGAGTAGAAGTAACTTTTAGTTTATCTGAGATAATTGATTTAAAGGAGGAAAATTCGGATATAATTTTCGAACTTTTCTGGACTAATAGTAATGGGGATGAATTGATTTATAAGAAAGACAAAACATGGGACGGATATTTAAATAGCTATGATGCTTATCCGTTGGGAGAACATAAATATTCATCTGGTGCTATAGACAATCCACTGTATCCAGATGAGGTTCCAGCTACTACAATATATACATCCACTAAGACTAGCTCAAGTATCAATGTAGAGTCCGTATCTGCCGTGAAGATAACAGTTCTAAGAGCTGATGGTTCTGGGGAAGAAGTTACAGTCTATACGGATGGGACTATTAGTAGAGAAAAAATTAATGCCCCCGAACCTGAACCCGACCCTGAGCCTGAACCCGAGCCCGACAATAATGTTATTGATACTGGAGCTAATAATGACAGTGCCTATTCAGGCCCCTATACTTGGCCTTGGAGCGGGTACGTCTCTTCCGGCGTTGATAATAGTAGCGGTACCCCAGATACCTCCAGTGCAAACACAGGTGGCGAAAACCCCTCTACTGGTATGGGTGATCCTATAGCTATAGCTTCCGTTTTTGTGCTCTTGGCCGCTGCCGGAGCGGGACTAACGGTAGTAAAAAGGGCAGGCCGCAAGCGATAAACGCGCCATATTTTCAGGCATTTCGAATTTCGAGTATCCTATTTTTTCTAATTCAACTCACTCTTAAATGCCCCAGATACACCGCCTAGTAAAACCAGGTTGAGCAGCAACTCAACCTGGTTTATTTTATAGTACTTTAAATTTCTTTACTGTATGCCATGCTTTTTATTCTATCACTTATATAAAAGAATCATTGCCAAAAGAATACTTGTAAATTTTTTCATAATACTCCTCCTTTTTTTCCTATTTGCAATAGGTTAACTCTTTGATATACTATAGCAATATGGTTAACATATTCAGGAGGAATAACGAATGAAAAAAACGATTGCTACACTTTCTGCATTAATGCTGGTAATTATCTTAATAATAATGGTTATAACCGCAATTACGTTACTAATTTATACATCCTCCATCCGAAAGGATATCCCCGCAAACATTTTTCAAGCCGCGCAAATACGATCGCAGCTCAATGAATATGAAATTGACTATTCCAGCATTGAGTTTGTCCGGGAGGATGACCTTTATGAAATATATAACCTGTACCAAGGCAATGCTGTGAAATATATGCTTCTCTTATGGAAACCCACTAGAGAAATAGGTGCTGTTGCGGATCAAAACGGCCTGTGTTTTGGAATGGTTGACGGTTATTCCGTACTTTTTCTTCCAGAAGAATGGCAGGAGCAAATATTTCTTCCATGGCCGGATGAATGTCAGGATCAAACCAGTTTTGGCTGAGTACCTTAGCTTTTTTCAATGTAAAAAAGGCTGTGCAAAGCTCTTCACTTTCACATCAGCCTTTTAAAATTCTTTTATATGTTAAATTCACTCTCTAATATACTATAAACCAAATCATCATACAGTGTTCCGTCCAGTTCATGGTGCTGGCGCAGCCTGCCGTCCTGGTGAAAGCCCAGCCGTTCCAAAAGCCTCGCCGACGCCTCATTAAAGCTGCCTGTCTGCGCGTATATCTTGTTTAACCTTTGATTGAACAACCATCCAAGCGCGAGTGTCATAGCCTCATTCATGATACCATTTCCACGGTATTCCGGGCATAGGTAATAACCAACCTCCATGCTCCGGTTGCGGGGGTTGTGGTCAAAGGCGGTGACCTTCCCTAACACCCCCTTCGATTTTAAATCATAAATCCCCCAAAGGCAAAGGGCGGCATCCTGAAGCACCGCCTCCATGCGGGCAGCCGCTTCCTCATCGGTGCGGAACAGAACCGGCCGGCAGGTCATCCACTCCATGGGCTCCAATAATTCAACCCGGCGCACCTTCATCAAATCATCCACCGGCGGCGGGGCCAATTCAATGAATGATCCCCTCAACTTCTGCGCAATCATTTTTAAACCCTATACAGCAGATCCGTGTAGGTGGGCATCTTCCAGTATTCCTTGGACACCATCATTTCCGCCTCGTCCACAGCCGCCCGCAACGACGCCATGGCCGGTGTCACTTGGGCATGGCAAATCTGGGTTTTTTCCTCCATAGTTCCTGAAACCAAGTCCATCATATGGGACAACACCTCACGGGCAGTGTCAATGTTGTCCAGGGTAGCGGAAAGACGGCCCAGAAGCCGGGTAAGGGTGTGACTGGATACGCCGGCATGCTGCATCTCGGCCACCGTGACGCTGATATCCTTAAGATAGGCGATGCAGGCAGGGATCACCTGGCGGGAAGCCATCTCCAGCATAGTTTTGGCCTCAATGGAGACCACCTTTACATAGTTTTCCAAAAGAATTTCATGGCGGGACCGGCATTCATTTTCCGTCAGCACCTTAAATCGGGAAAAGAGAGCCATATTCTTCTCAGTGATCATAGCAGGGAAGGCATCCACACAGCTTTTTAGATTGATCAAACCCCGCTTGGCGGCTTCCTCTCCCCATTGAGAGGAATAACCGTCCCCGTTAAAGATAATTCGGCCATGCTTCACCACAGTATCAGTGATAATATTCTTGATCTCGGCGTCAAACTCCGGACAGGCCTCCAGGCGGCCGGCAAATTCGCTGAGCAGTTCGGCCACCGCCGTATTTAGATATACATTGGCGTCGGCAATGGAGTCGGAGGAGCCCACCATACGAAATTCAAACCGGTTACCGGTAAAGGCAAATGGAGAAGTGCGGTTGCGGTCGGAGCTGTCTATGGGAACCCGGGGCAAGGTAGCTACCCCCGTCTTCAAGAAACCGCTGACATTGCCCCCTTCATAATCGTAGCCATTGGCAATCCCCACCAGAGTGGTGGTCAGCTCATCCCCAAGATAAACCGAAATAATGGAAGGCGGGGCCTCTCCGCCTCCCAAGCGGTACTCATTCCCCACATTGGCGGCGGACAGGCGGATCAGATCGGCATAGCGGTCGATGGCGCAGATCACAGCACAGAGGAAAACCAGAAATTGCATATTTTCATAGGGGGTTTCCCCCGGATCAAACAGGTTGACCCCGTCATCGGTGCAGAGAGACCAGTTGTTGTGCTTGCCGGAACCGTTGACCCCCGCGAAGGGCTTTTCATGGAGCAGACACGCCAATCCCAATTTCTTAGCCACCATCCGCATGGTCTCCATAGCCAACTGGTTGTTATCGGTGGCAATATTGGCCGATTCGTGGAGCAACGCCAATTCATGCTGGCAGGGCGCCACTTCATTGTGCTTTGTGATGGAGACACAGCCCAGGTTCCACAGCTCATCATCCAGGGCCTTCATAAATTCCCCCACCCGGATGCGAATGCGGCCGCAGTAGTGATCGTCCAGCTCCTGCCCCTTTGGGGGCCGGGCCCCAAAAAGGGTGCGGCCGCAGAGCTTTAGATCCAGCCGCTGCTCATAGAGCTCCCGGTCGATAATAAAATACTCCTGCTCAGCCCCTACCGTGGGGATCACCCGCTTGGCGGTATGGTTGCCGAAGAGGCGGAGCACCCGCAGGGACTCCCGTGAAACGGCCTGCATGGACCTGAGCAAGGGGGTCTTTTTGTCTAGCGCTTCCCCGTGATAGGTGCAGAAGGCGGTGGGGATAAACAGCGTGTGGTCCCGGATAAACGCGGGCGAGGTGGGGTCCCAGGCGGTGTAGCCTCTGGCCTCAAAGGTGGCCCGCAATCCTCCGTTGGGGAAGGAGGAAGCATCCGGCTCTCCCTGCACCAAAGCTCTGCCAGAAAACTCCACCAAGGCCATAGCGTTGTCGTCCACCGTCAGGAAAGAGTTGTGCTTGCCCGCGGTGGCGTTGTTCATGGGCTGAAACCAATGGCTGTAATGGGTGGCGCCGTTTTCCAAAGCCCAATCCTTCATCACCGAGGCCACATGGTCCGCCACATCAGGGTCCAGCTTTTTCCCTTCCTTGTTGGTCTTGATCAAGCTCTGGAACACTTGTTTAGGCAGCCTGCGCCTCATGACGTCGGTGGTAAACACACGGGAGCCAAACTTGTCTAGAATATTTTCCGGCATACATTGATTCCTCCATAACATGATTGGACGTTTGAGGAACATGGGAATATTCTTCCCTGCCCCGTTATTATTGCTTGATTTATATATGAATCTCAAAACCATCGAAGTAAAATATGCTATTGTAATCACTTTCATTTTGCGTTAAAACCATACATGAAGCAGTCGCGACCGCATTATCTCCGCTAAATCAAAAGACATTACAGCATTTATTATTTGTAAAGTTCTATTAAAACCAAGTGGATTTCCCTTTGAGCCTCACAGGTGTTATAATAATATTGTAAGATAAACATACCTACATTTGCTTTTATTTAAAGGGGGATTAAATATGCCTGGTGAAACTATTTTACTATTTTTTGCAGCATCCATACTATTTGTGTTTCTTTTTTTAGAACATAGAGACATTAAAAAAGTTGAAGGAAAAACAAAGGAAGTAACAGGCGTCATTGTGGAAATTGAAGCCCAATATCCAGCCAGTGCGATAGCGTCCAAATGGGCCAGAATTAGTTATTATGTTAATGGTTCGTCATATAAATCAAGTAATTGGATACAGGTATCACGAAAAGCGCATGTCGGAGATAAAGTGTTAGTTAAGTATCTATTAGATGAGCCAACCATACTAGATACAAGTTCAAAGTTAAAGTATAAAATTTTCTTATATAGCGCGTTGACTCTTATCATAATAGGAATGCTCGCTTGGATTGCCAGACGGATGTAGTGAATAGGCCATTGTGCCTATCCGGTATCGGCACCCGCTGACGGCACAGGCATCCGCCTACAACCGCCAGGGTAAAAGCGCTCATATTATAGCAATTGTATGCCGGCCTGCTCGCACCGCTGGTGCATCTCCTCCGGCCAAACCGAGGCCTGGACCTCACCGATATGGGCCTTTTCCAATAGGAGCATACAGATACGGGATTGACCAATACCGCCGCCTACCGTCAAGGGAAGTTCCCCTGACAACAGCGCCTTGTGGAAAGGCAGATCCTTCCGGCCCTCCGAACCGCTGGCTGAGAGCTGCCGTGCCAGGGAAGCTTCATCTACCCTCACCCCCATGGAGCTGATCTCAAAGGCGTGGCCCATCACCGGATTCCAAATCAAAATATCCCCATTGATTTCCCAGTCGTCGTAATCCGGGGCGCGAAGATCGTGGGGCTTGCCATCGGATAGGATGCCCCCGATTTGAGAAATAAACACAGCGCCATATTCCTCGCAGATGGCGTCTTCCCGCTCCTTGGGGGTCAAATGGGGGTAGCGGTCCAGCAGCTCCTGAGCCGTGATATAGGTCAGCCGCTCCGGCAAAAGGTCGGAAAGCTCAGGAAACGCCGTGTGCAAAACATCCTCCGTCTGCTTGAGGGCCCTTAGGATTTGACCGGCCACGCCATATAGAAAGTCCAACGTCCTCTCCGACCGGTCAATCACCTTTTCCCAGTCCCACTGGTCCACATAGAGGGAATGAAGATTATCCAGTGTCTCATCCCGCCGGATGGCATTCATATCAGTATAAAGGCCAAAGCCCTTCTCAAATCCATACCGCTTTAAGGCCAGCCTCTTCCACTTGGCCAAGGAATGGACAATCTCCGCGTCGCTTCCTGACGGCAGGTCCAGGATATCAAAGGAAACCGGCCGCTCCACGCCGCTCAGATTGTCGTTGAGGCCTGAATTGGCCAAGACAAACAATGGGGCGGATACACGGGTCAGACTCAGGGCACGGGCCAGCTTCCGCTCAAAGGTATCCTTCACCAGCTTGATGGCAAGCTCGGTCTCCATAATACTCAGCTTGGGATCATAGTCCTTGGGGACAATCAGGGACGCTCCTTCCATTGCACAACCACCTTATCCTATATAATATGTAAACAGCTTCAATCAACAGTGACATTTTTTTATCAGAGTGGGGAAACAAACGTTATTGCCTTAATCATTTTTGAAATTACTTTAGCTCTTTTTCCATAAACAAATCGGCAAAATCGTTGTCATTGTAGCGCTCAGTGGGGGTAAATCCATAGCTCTTATACAACCGGACAGCGCGGGTGCTCCAGGTGGTGGTGTCCAGATAAATCCTCTCACACCCCATCTCCCGGGCCCTTTCCAGCACTAGGTCCAATAGCTGACGCCCATATCCATTGCCGTAATAGGTCTTGTAGATATACAGCATCTTTAGTTCGCACTCCCGGGAATTGATCCGCTTCACTGCGGATGTACCCACCACCTGGTCCCCATCCATCAGGCACCAGCAACGGTCCATCGACTGGCCGATATTGGTATAAGCCGCATGGCGGCCTTGGGGCTGAAACTCCCGCTTGGATTCGGGCATGCACTTTTCTAAAAATACCAGGACATCCGCCTGGAGGGAGGGCTCAAAGGGAACAATGCGTATCATTCGGATGTTTACACCTCAGTTTACAGGATATTGGAACAGCTGCGCTTACCTCCATAGTGCCACTGATATAAGAAAAATAAGAACAGCAGGGTTGACATACGGTCCGCACCCCTCACCAATCCATTCCGTTTTTCTAAATCCGCTCATATACTTCATTATTTTATCTTAAAACCCATGGAGACACAAGGCACAAATCTGTGGAATTTTTCACCCGATGACTGCTTATTCATGGGGAATATTGATTATATCTGAAAAGCCGCGCGGCTCCCGCCAAATCCAGGAATTACCTCCAACCGGGCCGGAATCTGATTTCTAAGCTCCTGCACATGGGAAATGATTCCCACCACCCTGCCTTTGCCGCCCAGGGCTGACAGGGTGGCAATGGCTCCTTCAATGGAATCCTGATCCAGGGAACCAAATCCTTCATCGATAAACATCGTATCGATCTGGACCCCGCCGGCCCACCGCTGAATCACATCCGACAATCCTAAAGCCAGAGCCAGGGAAGCCTGGAAGCTCTCCCCGCCGGAAAGGGTGTTTGTGTGACGGGTTTTGCCGGTATAACTGTCCAGCACATCCAGCTCCAATCCCGACGCCCGTCCCCTCTTCTCCTTATCTCCGCGCCGGCCCAGAGTAAATCGCCCCTCGGTCATCTTAGACAGCCGCAGATTGGCCGCCCTCACCACATCCTCAAAATAGGAAGCCAGCACATAGCGCTCAAAGGAGATATGGCTGCCATAACGGCCGGTAGCTACCTTGGCCAAAAAGGCCACATGGTTATACCTCGCCTCCTTTTGGCGGAATTGCTCCTCCAACGTCCTTAGGCCCCCATACTGCTCCTGATTCAGCTGAATACGCGCCGACACCTCCGCCAACCAGGCTTCCAGTTCAGCCAGGGCTTTGGCCAAAGCCTCCTTCTCCGCCCCTAAGGCATCTAAATCCACCCTCTCCCTGCCGGCCACCTCCTTCTCCAACACCGCCAACCGGGCCTGGTTATTGCCAAAGGAATCCTCATATGCCCGCACCGTTTTTTCCAGCTGGGTCAACGCCTCATCCTCTATCAGGCACTCCCGCCAAGCATCCAGGCTTTCAAAGCCTTGGCGGACAAGCAATCCATGGAAATCCTGGGTCCGGGCCTGAAGCTGCTCACGCCTGCGCTGTAGCTCCTCCTCCAGCCGGTGCTGTTCCCCCAGCATTCTGTGAACTTGGTTGGCCGCTTGCCTAAAATCCTTTTCCGCTCTGTCAATCTGCTCCCGGAGCAGATTGACCCTGTTTTGCATCCCCTGCTGCCGGGCAAGCGCCTGTTGCTTGTCCAATCCCTGGGGAGACTTTTTCCTCAAAGTCTCCAGCTGCCTCAAGAAGGATTGGCTCTCCGCCTCAAGCTGCACCATCTCAGTTTCAATCCGGCGGGCAGCCTCCTCGAGCCATTCCCCGTCCAAATAACGGTCATCCTCCAGTAAAACCGGATCCTTAAAGCAGCGGGCGCAATTCTCATGAGCTTGTCGATAAGCCTTCCTATGCAAATCAAGGCTATGCTTTTGGGAGGCCAACGCTTGCTCCAAATCCCCGCTCATTTGCTCCAACGGCTTATCCCCTTCCACATAGGCGCGCACCTGGGCTTCCAGGTAGGCTCTTCCTGAATTCACCTGGGCGGAGAGCCTGTCCCCATCCTCTTTAAGCCGGCGTATCTCCTCCTGCTTTGGAATATTGTGGGCCAGCGCCGCCTTTTTCGGGTGATGGTTGGAGCCGCAGACCGGACAGGGCTGGCCCTCCTCCAAGGCCTGCGCCAATAATCCGGCCTGTCCCTTGATATATAAATCATATGCCTGGGCGTATGTCAGTTGG
>Ga0153947_1001447_pt1 | contig 11128 bp, 9 predicted proteins | sample TSNJ031MetaG_FD_104697 | JGI IMG/M metagenome (GOLD analysis project Ga0153947, IMG submission 104697) | Attine ant fungus gardens microbial communities from New Jersey, USA - TSNJ031 MetaG | ecosystem: Host-associated > Fungi > Mycelium > Unclassified | place: USA: New Jersey, Wharton State...
ATATCCCGTCACTTTGCTGAGCAATTTATGCTGGAATTGGCGCCGGGATGTTTAAATTTTTCTCAGACAGATCATACTGAATATAGGTATAGAGGTACAGCCGAAAAACAGTTACATTATTTTGTAAAATTCTTTGCCTCAGACGGCATAAAGGCCGCGGGAGAGGTAATAATAACCGTGGAGGTGCATTATGGGAAAACTTAATTTCAATGAGTCGAAGTTCAGCAAATTTCTAAATGGGAAGGGTTTCTATGCCGCTTTGGCTGTCTGCCTGGTCGGGGCTGGCCTGGCTACTTGGGCGGCGGTTAACAGCACCCTTTCCGGTTTAAATGTAACAGACGCGCCGGAGGATACATCGTCTTTTACCGCAAGCGGGGAGGATTGGGGCTTTCAGGACACCCCGGCAGGGGTAGATCAAAAGGACCAGCCAATCGGGCAGGGCGATCTGACTCCTCCCGAGTCCTTGGAAGGCTTAAAGGACTCATCCGAGCCGTCAAGCTCCTCGCAATCAGCCTCGGAACCCTCAAAGGAATCTTCCGGTACCGAAGATTCTCAGGAGGTCTTGACACAGCCGGAACAATCGGCAGTGCTTTATTATGTCTCTCCAATCTCAGGCGAGATATTTAATGACTACTCTCACGGCGAATTGGTCAAGTCCAAGACCATGAATGATTGGCGCACCCATGACGGCATAGATATCAGCGCGGCATTGGGTACCCCTGTTCAGGCGGTCGCCGACGGCAACGTGATTGACATCTCCACCGACAGCATGTGGGGTACGGTGATTACTATTGAGCATCCTGACGGCATCCAAAGCATCTATGCCTGCCTCAATGAGGCCACAACCGTGGCTGTGGGCGATGCCGTGACAGGCGGCGATATTATCGGCACCGTGGGCGCGGTTCCGGAGGCGGAGGTCGCCTTGGAATCCCACCTGCACTTTGCGGTGATGCAGGACGGAGAGTATCTGGACCCTGTGGAGGTTGTCGACGAGCTGCAACGGATAGAATAAGCAGAAAACCGGCTTTCTTGAGAGAAGCCGGTTTTTAGCCTTCATATGTATGCACAGGCCGGCTTTATTTTAAAATAAAGCCGGCCTGTACCTCATTATACCAGTCCCTGTACAAAAAAGGACGCGGCCTTGAAGAACACAATCAGGGATAGGGCGTCTACAACGGTGGTAATGAGCGGAGCCGCCATAATGGCTGGATCCAATCTCAATTTTTTGGCGATCATGGGCAGGGTGCAGCCGGTGAGCTTAGCCAATACTATGGTAGCCATAAGAGCGACGCTAACCGACAATATGATATCCACCGGCATCTGTTGAATAAACAGGCGAATGCCATTAACAATAACCATGGCGCCGCCGACAATCATACTCACGGCAACCTCTTTACGAAACACTCTGAAGAAATCTCTAAACTCTACATCCCCGGTGGCCAATCCACGGATAATCAGGGTGGAGGACTGGCACCCCGCGTTCCCCGCCGAGTCCATCAACATGGGAATGAAGGTGCTCAGGATGGCGACGTTGGAAAGGAGGGCCTCATACCGGCCAATAATACCACCGGTAAAGGTCGCGGAAATCATCAGTACCAGCAGCCACGGGATTCTCCGGCGGGCCAGCACAAAGGGATTGGTGTCCAGGTAATTTTCATCTGTGGGGCGCATGGCCGCCATCACTTGGAAGTCCTCGGTATTTTCCTGTTCAATGACGTCCACAATGTCGTCAATGGTGATTATCCCCACAAGCCGTTCCTCTGTATCCACTACCGGCAGAGTGATGATATCATACTTTTTAAACAGCGCGGCGACCTCTTCCTGATCCTCAGTGGTGTGGACGGTCAGCAAATCCTCATGCATCAGGTCCCCGATGGCCTCATGGCCTTCGCTGAGCACCAGCCTGCGCAGGGAGATAATCCCCTCCAAGCGGCGGGTATTGTCCAAGACATAACAGGTATAGATTGTTTCTTTGTCCGGCCCGGTGGCCCGGATATGGGCCAGGGCGTCATTCACCGTCATCTCCTTTTTCAGGGACACATACTCGATGGTCATCAAGGAGCCGGCGGAGTTTTCGGGATAATTGAGAAATTGGTTAATTAATTTGCGCTGCTGGTCATCGGAGGTATCAATCACCCGGCGCACTATATTGGCGGGCATCTCCTCCAAAAAGTCAATCAAGTCGTCAAAACTCAACTCCTCCAGGATGGCCGTCAACTGGCTTTGGCGAATAGCCTCCACAATATCCATCCTCTGGGGAGGGTCCAGGTAGGAAAATACGTCCGCCGCCTGGTCCTTGTGAAGCAGGCGGAACACAATTACGCGGTCTTCCGGGTCCATCTCGTTGAGCAGCTCCGCCACATCGGCGGCGAAGTCCTCCTCAAGCTCCTCGCGGATTTGACGGTAGTTCCTGTCAGCGATCAGCCGCTGAATCCGCTCGATCTTCTGCTGGATTGTCAAAGTGTTGTCCATAAAAAACCACCTCTTTTAGACAGAGGCGGCTCCTTTATCATTTAGGTGCAAAAGGAGAGACTCTGTCTTATTTTTATTTTTGGTCTGCATGCTGGGAGTACTTCGCGCCTGTTCAGGAACAGAATCCATTCCTTTCTCACCCACTTTTACATTTAATTTGTCCAAAAGACTTGTTTATTATAGCATTAGGCGCTTTAAAAGAAAACCCTAATCTTTAAAAAGCTTTAAAAATGAAAAAGAAAACGGGCCGACATGGGAAATTATTTGTAATACAAGGGATGTGCTACATGGATGCGGCGGGCTGCCGGCCATTTTTCTCGGCGTCATTTCAAAATAGCCTTGAAAACAGAGGAGGAGATGTGGGATAATAGGATGGATATCGATTCATAATAAATGATTGGGGGAATTTGGGTGAGCGTGGATTTCTGTACCGCTGTGTTGGTGGCGGGGGATTATCAAAATGAGCGGGACTTTATTGCTTCCGGCATGGAAATACAATTCAAAACCTCCCTGGCTTATGTGGTGGGGACCGCCCATCAGGCAGGCAGCCGCGGCCTCTGCATTGTGGATGGAAACGAAAAAGAGCGTTATGCCTCCGGCATGGAGGACTATTTTTGGGGAGAATGGGGCAGCGGCTACCACACCAGGCAGCCCTGGAAGCAGCTCTTTATATTTGCCCGGGAGAATGCCAGTGACCTGTTGCTGATTTTATTCGGATATACCCCATTGCTGCAAGAGGGTAGCCTTGCGCAGGCTCTCGCCCATCATCAGGCTCAATTCTATCCCGTTACCCGGCTTTTTTCCGCAGAGGACACAGTGGGGTATATCTTTGACCGGCAGCGCTTCCTGGATGCCTTTTCCGACGACGGCGCGGAGCCCTTATCAAAGACACTGTCCGATTTAGCGGATGTATTGGATGAGGAGAACGGGATTGCCGGCCGGTTTGCCGTTTCGGCGGAGGAGGCCTGGACCGTCCATGCCGCCGGCGTCCTGGATATCCAAAACGTCATGAAAAGGCGCATTCTAAACCGGTTGATCCGGGAAGGGGTCATCTTCCACAGCGCCGACGGGGTGATGATTCACCCGGATGTCCGCATCGGCAAAGGTACCGCCGTCTACCCGGGCACTATTTTAAAGGCCGGTGTGGAGGTGGGCGAGGGCTGTATCCTCGGTCCCAATACCCTGGTTCTGGACAGCAAGGTGGGGAACAACACCACCCTCAACGCCTCCCAGGTCTACCACTCCACTATCGGTGACCGGGTGGCCATCGGCCCATTCTGCCACATCCGCCCCAACAGCACCCTCAAGGACGACGCCAAGATTGGCGATTTTGTGGAGGTGAAAAACTCCGTCATTGGAGAAAGCACCCATATTTCCCATTTGACCTATGTGGGGGACAGCGATGTGGGTGCCAACGTAAACTTTGGATGCGGCTGCGTCACCGTCAATTTTGACGGAAAGCAGAAGCACCGCTGCACGATTGGGGACAACGCCTTCATCGGCTGCAACACCAACCTGGTGGCCCCGGTGACTGTAGGCCGAAACGGGTACACGGCGGCGGGCTCCACCATTACCCAGGATGTGCCGGCGGACAGCTTAGCCATAGCCAGGGCGCGGCAGGTGAATAAGGAGGGCTATGCCAAGGGCCGCACACGCAACAGTGACTGACACCCGCACAACACGCGGTGAAAATATATGACATTTTATGTTTCCCGCTGCGCCGGGACTACTTAATATTTTGAAGGAGAGACGCTATGATTGATCCTCAAACCTTTTCTATCCAGGACTATATCAACCGGACCTTTTCCTGCGCCTGCGGCAGGGAGCACCGCGTCGACATAGGCGCCATAGAAATCTCGCCGGGGGCGTTGGCCAAGGTGCCCGCCTTGATGCGGAATATGGGTTATGCCAAGGCTTTGGTGGTCTGTGACGTCAATACCCATAAGGCGGCCGGGGAACAGGTGATCCGGGCGCTGGAGCAGGAGGACCTGCATTTTGACACTTTGGTCTTTCCCGAAAGTCACTTGATTCCGGATGAAACGGCCCTCGGAAAGGTGATGCTCCACCTGCCTGAGGATGCCGGACTGATTATTGCAGTAGGGTCCGGCACTCTGGGGGACCTGTGCCGCTTCGCCAGCTTCAAAAAGGGGATTGACTACTTTATGGTGGCCACCGCCCCTTCCATGGACGGCTTCGCCTCCAAGGCGGCTCCCCTGATTGTGGATGACCTGAAAATTACCTACACCACTCACGGCCCCGCCGCCATCATCGGGGATTTGGATGTGCTGTGCGCCGCCCCCATGGAAATGATCGCGGCGGGATTGGGGGATACTTTGGGCAAGTTCACCAGCCTGGCGGACTGGAAAATTGCCCGGCTGGTCTTGAATGAGTATTATTGCGACGCCATTGTGGGGATGGTGGAGGCCGCCTTGCAAAGGGTGCTGGACAACGCCCACAAGGTGGCGGAACGCGATCCGGAAACCATCAAGAACATCATGGAGGCGTTGATCCTCACCGGCATTGCCATGAACTATGCGGGCATATCCCGTCCCGCGTCCGGCTGTGAACATCACGTGGCCCATTTTTGGGAGATGATGTTCCTCTTTGACGGCCGGATTCCCACCCTTCATGGGACCAAGGTGGGGGTCAGCGCCATTGCTATGCTCCATCTATACAGGCGGCTGGGGGACACGCGCATTGTCTTTTCTGAGGCCGGGAACCGGGTCAAGGACCACGATGCCGCTGCCTGGGAGGCCTGTATACGCGAGATTTACCGCCAGGGCGCGGACCAGGTGTTGGCGCTGGAGAGGTCCGCGGGGAAGAACAGGCCGGAGGCCCGCGCCCGGCGGCTGAAACTGGTGGAGGCCCATTGGCAGGAGATACAGGACATTATACACGGGCTCCCCGCCCCGGAAAAAATAGAGATCATTTTGGCGGAATTGGACGCCCCCATCAATCCTGCCCAGCTGGGGCTGAAGAAGCGGTATGTTTATGAGGGCGTGCTCTATGCCAAGGAGATGCGCAACCGGTATACCTTGCTGCAGGTGTTGTGGGATATGGGGCTCATAGAGGATGCGGCCGCGGAGGCAGTTAACTATTTCGCGGACGGGCAGGAATGTTATACGGCCATGTTGGACGCGAAAAAACAGCGGGTCATGGAGCGGGCCAAATGCTTTATTTTGGATATGGACGGCACCATCTACCTGGGCAACCGCCTCTTCCCATTTACCCGCGCGTTTTTGGAGCAGGTGGAGCGGTCCGGGCGGGAATTCTATTTCTATACCAACAACTCGTCAAGGAATGCAAAGGCTTATCTTGAGAAGCTGGCCGGAATGGGAATTCATATCCCGGAGCACAAATTACTTATCTCCAACCAAGTGATCATTAATCACCTCCAAAACGAGTATAGGGGTAAATCGGTTTATTTGGTGGGCACCCCATCCTTGGCGGAGGATTTCCGTGCTGCGGGCATCCCCTTGGCGGAGGATGCGGATTTAGTTGTGCTGGGCTTTGACACCACCTTGACCTACGGTAAGATAGCCCACGCCTGCACGCTGGTGCGGCAAGGGCGGCCTATTTTGGGTGTGAATATGGATTACAACTGCCCCATAGAGGGAGGCTTTATCCCCGACTGCGGCTCCATGGCCGCCATGATTCAGGCCTCCACCGGCGTCATGCCTGAATTTTTCGGCAAGCCCTCCCGCCATACCTTGGAGCACATTATCCGGTCAACCGGATATAGGGAGGAGGAGCTGGCCTTTATCGGCGACCGCCTTTATACGGATATTGCAATAGCCCACGGCACACAGGCGGCCTCCATACTGGTCCTTACCGGCGAGACCCATAAGGACAACCTGGAGAACAGCCCCATTCAGCCCACATTGGTAGCGGATTCCTTGGAGGATTTGCTGCCTTACCTGGGGCAGCGTTAAACTGCCCTATACATCCAATATCGCACAGGAGGAATTATCTATGGAATATGTGGTACAACCAAACGGCAAAAATGATCCCATCCTTCATTTTCAGGAGCTATGCAAAATCCCTCACGGCTCCGGCAATGAAAAGGCTATCAGCGATTATGTGGCCGGTTATGGCCGGAATCTGGGTTTGTGGACGCATCAGGATGAGCTCAACAATGTCTATATCAAGCGCCCCGGCCAAGGAAAAGGCGCAAAAAAAGACCCTGTGATTTTGCAGGGGCATCTGGATATGGTCTGTGAAAAGAATCTGGATACTGCGTTTGATTTTGAAAAAGATCCCCTCAACCTCTATGTGGAGGACGGTTGGCTCAAGGCCAGAGGCACCACCCTGGGCGCCGACGACGGTGTCGCGGTGGCCTACATGATGGCTCTGTTGGCCGAGGAAGGGGATTTCCCGCCGCTGGAATGCCTCTTCACCACCGGGGAGGAAACCGGCCTTTTTGGCGCTGCCGGCGCGGACATGGACCTGTTTGACGGCATGCGGATGGTCAATTTGGACTGCGGCCCGGAGGGGGCAATTTTGGTCAGCTCCGCCGGAGGCCTGCGCACCGTCTTGGAGCGGGGGATATCCCGTGGAGAAGCCCGTGGGCAGGGCGTCAGGATCACCGTCTCCGGATTGGCGGGGGGCCATTCGGGCGGGGACATTGACAAGGAGCGGGGCAACGCCAACAAATTGATGGCCAGGGTCCTTTACGCCCTCTCCAAGGAGGCCGGTGCCGTCCTGGTTTCCATGGACGGCGGCGACAAGGACAACGCCATTCCCCGGGAGTGTGTGGCTTATGTGGATGCCGGGGATGCCGCCGCCGCAATCGCTGTGGCGGAGGAAATGGGCCGGTGCTTCGCCGCTGAGCTGGCCGGCAGCGACAGCGGCGTTGCGGTGACCACCGAGGTATCCCAATTGCCGATGGCCCCCATGACCCAGCGGGACAGCGAGGCGTTGATCCAGCTCCTATACCTGCTCCCCTGCGGCCCCTTCCACCGAAACCTGGTTTTAGACGGCTTAGTGGTTAACTCCATCAATCTGGCCGTGGTGCGTACCCAGCCCACTCACCTCACTATTGATCTCTCCGCCCGCAGCTCCGAGCCTTCCCTGCGGGATGAGCTGATGTATCAGGTGGAGCTGCTATCCGCCCTGCTTGGCGTTACCTGCACCCATTCCTCCGCTTATCCGGGATGGGCCTACGACCCTGATTCCCCCTTGCGGGAGCTGGCTGTCAAAGTCTACCGGGAGAGGTGTGGCAGCGATCCTGAGGTTATGGCGATCCACGCCGGGTTAGAATGCGGCTTGCTTCGTGAGAAAAAGCCCGGCCTGGACATTATCGCTATTGGTCCAAATCATGAAAAAATCCATACCCCTTGGGAAATGCTGGACTTGGCCTCCTTCCAAAGCACCTTTGAGTATCTAAAAGCGCTGCTGGCCGCCATGTGCAAGTAATTGGAAAATATACCCTATTATAAAATTCTTTTGACGGGCAACACTAAATAAGTATTGCCTAAGGCAGAAGGCCTTGGGTCAAATTATTTAGTGAGGCTATGCCATGAAGGGATTCGCCAAGCCGTTTTTTACATCGATGATTCTCACCCTCTTATGTATGGGTGCTGTTATAGGCTTTTATATCAGTAACAAGAATATTGTAGCCACCGGCTATACTCAGGCCGGCGGAGCAATTCTGGCCGGGAGCAGTGGGGACCAACTGACGCCGCTGGCGGATGGGGAAGAGGCTTTTGCCGTTGACCTGACCTTTTTGGAACCCTTATCGGCGTGGCGTGAAGAATACTACTACATTATTCCCGCGCCATTGCGCGCGCTGGAGCAGTGGATATATATGTTGGGCCATTGATCATGATCTGAGCAACGCGATTATTCATACATTTGGATTATCAGGATATTTTAGAGGGATAGCGATTGCTATCCCTCTAAAGCAGTTTTAGAAATAACGTTATCAATGATAACGTTTGGAGTGAGTGCTTTTACTCCTGCGTTTTTTGGGCAACAGATATCTTTCTGCCAAGAAAAAATATTGAGTATGCCACAAGCGCAATCGTCATAGGGTCACCGAGAATAAAAACAAGCCAATACAACACTTTAAAATCCAAAAATAATATGCCAACAACCTTGGATACTATTTTTAATAGAAAAAAGGCAAGCCATAAAATATTTAATGGGACGCATTCACTTTCCGCAATGTTTTTTGTCCACGGAAGATTGAAATCTTTTGTAACATAATGAAAAATACTTTTTCGCTTTATTGACAATGCAATCGCAAAACAGGCGAAGACGCAATTGTTCACAAGGGCAGGGACATAATAGAGCTTCTCATTATCCGTGTAGATGATGGCAATAAATGATAATGCAAGGCCGATAACACCAAATACCTGTGTATTTGTCAATCTCTTGTATTTAACATAATGGGAAACAATGGCGGCAAGGGTGAACGCCAATGAGGCGAGCATTGCATATAAGATCCCCATATATGCGTAACAGATGTAAAAAATGACTGTAGGCAGTATCAAATAAGCTAACTGCTTTATTATGTTTTTGCGCATCCTCTATCTCCTCCGCATAGGTTATGTTCCTCCTATTGAGAGCAGGCAAGCTTTATCCCCATAAGGGCGCTATGCCTTTGAGACATCATATTATTTCTTCCAGTCTCCCCAGTTGCCCAGTTTTTCTCCTGTGGAGAAATAGACTTGTCCGCCTGTAGTGATAATGGGTGAGGATTGATAAAACAGCTCCTCAAAGCTTTTCTCTTTGGCGGTTAGTTTTTCATCAGCCAGTACATTTCGGATGCGGCAGATCATGACTTCTCCGTCATCCATGGGGAGGAACTGCTTCACCTCTAATTCATAACTCCAAGGACTTTCCGCCAGAACCGGCACCTTTAATATTTCCCCGGGAATAATTTGGGAGGCGTCCACCACATCCATTTTATCCGCCTCGTAACCCTCCTTGTTCCCAAGGTAATCGGCCAAAGGCAGCAGGGGCCGGTTGACCAGGTTGGCGGAAAACACACCGTTCTTGTGAATCAAATCCTTGGTCAGCTTTTCTCCGCCAATACAGGCCATAACATGAAGCTCCTTATCCCAGCAGTAGCTAAACCAGCAGAACAGGCCAAAATTAGGGGCGCCGTCCTCCTTGTAGGTGCCATAAAGGAACAATGTTTGGGGGCAGAAACTGTTGGAGACCGGCACGGATACCTTTTTCATAATCATTCTCCTTCTCTATTGTTGTGATCATTGCTCTTCATCCGGGGTATTTTCAATGAACAGTTCATCGCCGCTCATATTGTTCCAAATTTTTCAGAACCTTCGTCAACAGAGCTTCCAGCTGTTTTACCTCATCCTCATCCATACCCCTGTAGTAAATTTCATTCATGGCCTGGGAGACCCGCTCATAGTCCTCCCTTAATCCCTGCGCTTTTACTGTCAATGATACGTGTACTTGCCTGCGGTTATGGGGTACCCTTACGCGGAGCACCAGTCCGCTCTCCTCCATCCTATCCAGCATACCGGTAAGGGTGGTTTTGGCCAGGGAAGTCATTCTGCCGATCTCGGTGATGGTCAGGGCGGGGTGCTCCCACAGCACATACAAAATTCTTCCCTGGGGACCATTGAAGGCATCTATTCCAGATTCTTTCAACCTTTGATCAAAGATTCTCCCCCCCAATTGTTTAATACGGGAAATTAAAAAACCAGCTATCGATTTGATGGGCCTCACCTCTCTATATAGTATAATACTATATAGTACTATATGTCAATGAAAACATCCCTTGAAAAAGGGATGTTTTTTCTCATGTAAAGAGGACGGATACGGGCTGGTCCCGGTATATCCGCTCTATGGCCTCGGCAAACACCGGTGCAGCGGGTAAAATAGTAAATTTATTGATCTGCTTTTCCGGGGGCAACGCTACCGTATCCAGCAGCACGATTTCCTTGATCACTGATGCCTGAAGACGTTCCAATGCCGGCCCTGACAACACGCCATGAGTGGCGCAGGCATAAACCTCCTGGGCCTCTCCCACCTCCATAATGGCTTTGGCGGCATGGCAAAGGGTTCCGGCGGTATCAATCATATCATCCACAATGATAACTTTCTTGTTCCGCACGTCACCAATAATATTCATAACTTCGCTTTCATTGGCCCTCTGGCGGCGCTTGTCCACAATGGCAAGCGGAACATCCAGCCTTTCGGCAAACTTGCGCGCCCGGGCAACTGATCCCAGATCTGGGGAAACCACCATGAGGTTTTCTCCCCTGCCCCGGAATTTCTCCATAAAGTACGGCAGTAAAATGGGTACGCCTTGTAGATGGTCTACGGGAATATTGAAAAATCCCTGTATTTGCGGGGCGTGCAGGTCCATTGTCAGCACCCGGTCCGCGCCGGCGGTTTCAATCAGGTCGGCTGTTAGCTTGGCTGATATAGGGTCCCTGGCCTTGACCTTGCGGTCCTGGCGGGCGTATCCGTAATAAGGCATTACAGCTGTAATCCGCCCGGCGCTTGCCCGCTTAAAAGCGTCGATCATAATTAGCATCTCCATCAAATGGTCGTTGACGGGATAACAGGTGGACTGTACCACAAACACATCAGACCCCCTGACCGACTCATGGAGGGATACGGAAATTTCGCCATCGGAGAAGGTGCTTACCTGACTGCGCCCAAGGGGAAGCCCTAGGCC
>Ga0153947_1001448_pt1 | contig 11116 bp, 13 predicted proteins | sample TSNJ031MetaG_FD_104697 | JGI IMG/M metagenome (GOLD analysis project Ga0153947, IMG submission 104697) | Attine ant fungus gardens microbial communities from New Jersey, USA - TSNJ031 MetaG | ecosystem: Host-associated > Fungi > Mycelium > Unclassified | place: USA: New Jersey, Wharton State...
AGGCATACCGACTCGAACAACTTATTGACGAGTTTTTTGAGATTACACGTTATAACCTCCAAACAATTACGCTCTCAAAAAAGAACATAGACCTTTACTATATGCTGGTGCAGATGGCCGATGAATTTTACCCGCAGCTTGCCGAGAATGGAAAGCAAGCAATTATTCATGCTTCCGAAGATTTGGCGGTATATGGCGACCCTGATAAGCTGGCACGGGTATTTAACAACATCTTAAAAAATGCCGTGGCGTACAGTAATGATAACAGCATTATTGACATAACGGCGGAATTATCGGAGGATAAGGTTTCCATTATGTTCAAGAACGCCGGAAGTATCCCAAAGGATAAACTTATGTCCATATTTGAAAAGTTCTACCGATTGGATGACGCGCGTTCCTCCGATAAAGGCGGCGCGGGTCTTGGGCTGGCGATTGCGAAAGAAATCATCACTTTGCACGGCGGACAAATCTATGCGGAAAGTAATGATAAATGCACGACGTTCACGGTGGAATTGCCGGCTATGTCCAGTTCGGTTGATGATAAAGAGAGTTCCTAAAAATCGTACACCGTTTCTAAGGAATATCTTATAGTCATCTCTACTTTTTCTTAGGAAATTAACAAGTAAATATTAAAAAACGGCTTGTTCTTATGCGGTAGACTTAATACCGTAAGAACGAGCTTTTTATTTTATTACAGAAAGGGTGAGAAGCTATGCAAAAGCGACTATATAAAAAGAGACATTTCACAGGTTTTACAATCATCACGCTGGTATGCGTTCTTGTTGCATTTTGGAGTTGTTTTCATTTGTTTGCCTGCGATCAACAGGCAGAAGTCCTTCCCGACAACTACGCAGGTTATGAAGTAGCATTGGACCTGCAAATCAACAGTTCAAACGCCATCCTCATAAGGTTGGAAGATGAAACAGTCTTGTTTGACAAAAGTAGCACAACGAAAATTTATCCTGCCTCTATGACAAAAATTATGACCGCCGCTGTGGTACTGGAAAATTTGAACGACTTAAACGTAAGTATTTTGCTGGATGAGAAAATGTATTCCGACCTCTATCAAGCTAATGCCATGACTGCCGGATTTTTACCCAATGAGGAAGTCAAGGCAATCGACTTGCTGTACGGGCTTCTCCTGCCATCCGGCGCAGAATGTGCCGTAGGATTAGCTGAGTATGTAGCAGGTTCCGAAAGTGCGTTTGTAGATCTGATGAACGAAAAGGCGCGTGAGCTTGGAATGAACAGTACGCATTTTATCAACGCCACTGGTCTGCACGATGGAGAGCATTATTCCACGGTTGGAGATATTGCCTCTTTGTTGAAGTATACCCTCAATAATGATGTCTTTTACGAAATATTCACCTCTGCGCGCCATTCGACCAAGGCGACAATCCTTCATCCTGATGGCATTACCTTTTACAGCACCATGTTTTCAAAAATGGAGAACACTGAATTTAACGGTGTGAAGATACTTGGCGGGAAAACGGGATACACGGATGAAGCAGGTCAATGTCTCGCAAGCCTTTCCGAAAAGGATGGTGTGAGATTTATTCTTGTCACCTGCGGAGCACCGGGAAATTACAGGACACAGGCATTGCACATTGACGATGCTATTACGGTATACTCCGCAGTAGCGGCGATGGATTAAGATGATAAGGCGGTATTTACCATGAGCAGAAAAAGATTGACACAGATATTCCCGTTTTTGCTGCCGCTTAGAGTTTTACAGCGATGAGGTGAATGAAATTAAGAAAGGAATATGACGCTTCGCCCTTTGTGGAGTGCTTTTTATTGACTCTTTTTATTGACAAGGTAATTGACATTGTCACAAGTTAAACACCAGACTCCCATTTTGTAATTGACCGTTGATAAAATTATAAGTATAATTAATAAAATAAATCTACAAACAGAAAGGATGGGGAAATATGAAAGTAATACCATATTTACAATTTAACGGAAATTGTGCCGAGGCAGTCGCATTTTATGAGACAGTATTTGGAGTAAAAGCTGAAATTTTCAAGTATAAAGATGCTCCTCCCAGCGAAGGATATCAAGCACCGGAAGGTACAGAAGATTATATCATGCATGCGCAGTTTAATCTTGGATCTGACACAATTATGTTTTGCGACATGCCACAGGAATCTGCCCTTAATTTTGGAAACAATATAGCAATATCCGTATCGTTTGATGAACTAGACAGCGTACAAAAATCCTTTGATTTATTAAAAGAAGGCGGTTCGGTCGGAATGGAACCGCAGGAAACATTTTGGAGCAAACGCTTTGCTTCTTTGGAAGATAAATTTAAAATCAACTGGATGTTAAGTTATGAATATTGTACAGAGCGGGAATCGGTATAATATTCTCAAATTAGGTAAAAGGTTAAAATAGTCTGTAAGGGAAAAGCATATGCTACAATCTACGCCAAAACCTATTAATAGGCATTCTATCAGGCTAGCGTTTGGAAAAAAATACTTTCAAAAAGTATCTATTGTGGTCTCACAGAACTCCATTGGGGCAGGTATACAAGGCATAACCTTTTGTTTAAAAAGAAGTTTAATATGAATCATGAATTGATTGATGATGAATACATCATAGAAAATCATGCGATTATGATGTATTCACCATTTCTTGCTGAAGGTCAAGACGCCATCTCTCAAGACGCCATGCCATAAGACATACGTTAAACCAGCTCACTGGCTTCTTTGCCAGTCATATGGTCAATCGCAAGTTCTATAAGGCATACATGCTTAAACTGCTTGTCAATTTCCTGCAAACGTCCTTGTTCATGGTCAGGTGAATATTTTGCTGCTAATTTCTCAAGAGCATTTCTCTTTTCTACTTCGTCTTCCAGGATACGTACTTTTCCAAAAACAATAACACTTCTAAAATAGGTAGTATATTCTTCCGGTACCACATTGTCCAGGTCAATAACGCAGAAGGATACTTTACTATTTTTCGCAATGACATCCAATTTATGACCAACTTTTGCACAATGGAAAAAAATTTTAGAGTCATAATATACATAGCTAAGTGGAATCGCATATGGATAATCATTGTCCTCAGATACAGCCAGTACACCAGATGTTCCATTATTGAGAACTTCAATACTCGCCTCTGGGGATAACTCCTGTTTTTTTAGACGCATTTCTCTAAACATATAGACACCTCTCTTTGATAAAATAATAAAACGCCTACTATTCATTCTTTCAAAGATCTAATGGAATGAATAGAAAACGAGTAAGCCTATTCAAATATACCGCATATGGACGCTACTTCCTAATAAGCCAGTGTCTGCGAATCCTTACGCAAATTCAGAAATCGTTTTACGATATTCATCCAATAAAGACTCTATCAATTCATGCACAGAAAGAAGTTTACTTACTCTATGTGCATTTTGACCTGCAAAGATGAGCCCGTTTTTTAAATTTCCTTTTTTAGCATTCATAAGCGCAACAGAAATACAATATGGACTGTCTTTGTAATCGCACGTTTTTATGCATAGAAACGGGCAATTAAATGGATGTTTCATTCCTTTTTCATAATCCTGAATAAATGAATTTCTGATGGCTCTGCCCGGCAATCCAACCGGACTCTTAATAATGACAATATCCTCTTCTTTGCAATTGATGTATGCCATTTTATATTCTAAAGCAGCGTCACATTCATGTGTAGCCACAAAGCGCGTCCCCATCTGCACTCCTGCTGCGCCAAGGGACATGTATTTGTGTATATCTGCCCCCGAATAGATGCCTCCTGCTGCAATAACAGGAATCGACTTACCATATTTTTCTTCATAAATGCTTACTTCGTTGATTACCTCCGGAATTAATTTTTCTAAAGAAAAATCATTGTCATAAATATGTTCATTTTTAAACCCTAAATGTCCTCCTGCCATAGGACCTTCGACTACAAATGCATCTGGAATGTAGTTATATTTTGAAATCCATTTTTTCAATATAATTCCTGCGGCTCGTGCAGACGATATAATCGGAACCAGCTTTGTTTTTGTTCCCTCTGTCATATGCTTTGGCATATCGAGCGGAAGACCCGCTCCTGCAAAAATAACATCTATTCCTTCTTCAATAGACGTTTTAACCATATCGTCAAAATTAGATAAAGCTACCATGATATTAACTCCGATAATTCCCTTGGTTAATTTCTTTGCTTTTCTGATTTCATCTCTTAAAACGGTTAATCCAATCTCAATAGGATTACTTTTATAGCCAGGCTTGTCTAACCCCATCCCTGCCACTGACATTACACCTATTCCTCCTGCGTTGGCTACTGCTGATGCCAGAGACGAAAGAGAGATTCCAATACCCATACCTCCTTGAATAATCGGAACCTTTACAACCATATCTCCAATCGACAACGTCGGTATTTTTTTAATATTTAAATCCAATTTTTACCTCCAATAATTTAAATTTGCCATTTAACATTTACAAATTATCTGTGAATAGGATTCCACCCCGCAAATATAGCATTAGTATAACATAAAGCATAACTCCTGTATATACTCGGGTGCTAAAGGGGTGGTAAAAAGAATATCTCAAGTATTTTCGCCCCAAGTAAAGCAGCAAAAGGAAATAATGGCTGCGCTTTACTCGTGAATTTATTATAGCAAAGGTTTCATTTGAAAATGATTCATTTGAGAAGCTTGTTATAATACGAACAACTCGTATAAATCGCCGCTGCCGGATTATGCCCGAGCACCCTGTCTTTCGCGACAAGAGTAGTCGTTGTGGTCTTTGAGTATTTGTAGAAAAGACTGTCGTGCCCCACACACAATCCCATGACAATATTCAGATCTGTACCTGCTTCAGCTAAAAGCTTTGCCTGCATGATTGGGTTGCATGCGTTTTTCCCGACTTTTTTATATGCAGGATCAAGCCCAACTTTGGTTTTATCGATTGCCCCAACTTTGCAAGCTACGCCGAACACTTCGAACCCATGATGCGTTAATATCTTATTTAAGATCCTCGTCTCATTTATCAAGCCTACGCAAGTCGCGATGCCTATCCTTTTAGCGCCAATTCGCTTGCCAAATTCTATCGTTTCTTCTAATCTCGTCCATTTACTATAAAATTCATATTCAATACCAGCGGCTGCAAACATTATTTTTTGATTTTCTTCATCCTCATACATCGCAATGACTTCCTCAACCTGTTGATCTGACAGCTTTGTAGTCAAGCAGAAATCAGGATAACTTTTATCCCCTGCATCACAATTTGTAACAGCACAATTCGCACAGCTAAATTCCATATATTTTCCTCCTAACATCATTGACAGAAGCCACATAGCTATTTGGGTAAATTGACTCACTGACTAAAGTCACGAGAATGCGTTGCAACCAGTTGCAGTTTAAATGCATTTTATCATATTTAAGCGTATAAATCAAAATGAATTATTGACAAATGAATTATTAACAACAAAAATGCTCCTGTTTGCGGCAGACTGTTACGAACATAACGGTCTGCCACAAAGGAGCATTTGATTTACCTCATTAACAGCAATCGTTTTTTTATCCGATTGGATCATTCTCAACCGTGAAATCTTCAACTTCAACTCCGTTAACCGTAATCGTTCCTTCCGCGTCAACAGCAATCGTATAAACGGTTGGATCTCCATCGTAACCGTCCGGCGCTACAATTTCCGTCAAAGTGTAAGTTCCAATTGCTATATCATCAAATGATACTAAGCCTGCAACATTAGAAGTTGCCGCGTCTACCGGAGTACCGCCTTGTGCTAGTTGAAAAGTTGCACCTGCTAACGGCAATTCTGTGTCTGCGTCAACTTTGGTGAACAAGAAGGTCACTAGCGGCGTGTTAGATATCTCAACTTCCGAAGCGTTTACACCATTGATTGTGGCAGAACCGTCCGCAGCAACCACAACTGTATAAATGGTTGAATTTTCATTGTATCCACTCGGTGGTACGATTTCTGTCAAAGTGTAAGTGCCAGGCACAACGTCCTCAAAAGTCACGTTCCCCGCGCCATTAGAAACGGCAGTACCGCTTACAGTTCCGCCCTGCGAAAGCGTAAATACTGCTCCTGCCAACGGCAATTCTGTGTCCGCGTCAATTTTGCTGAATGAAACGGCTTCCTCTGGTGTATTTCCAATAGTAAAATCTTCAACTACAACTCCATTAACCGTAATCGTACCAGCCGCATCAACCACGACCGTATAAACGGTTGTATTTTCTTCGTAGCCATCAGGCGTTACAATTTCTGTCAAGGTGTACGTGCCAATTGCCAGATTCTCAAAGGATACTGCCCCTGTAACGCTGGAAGTTGCTGTATCTACAGGAGTACCACCTTGCGATAATTGGAAGGTCGCACCTGCTAACGGCAATTCTGTGTCCGCATCAATTTTAGTGAACAAGAAGGTCACTAGCGGCGTGTTGGGGATCTCAACTTCCGTGGAAATTACGCCATTGATTGTGACAGAGCCGTTTGCAGCCACTACGACTGAATAAACCGTTGGATTCGGATTATAACCGGTCGGTGTCACAGTCTCTGTCATGGTGTATGCACCAGAAGCAAGACCTGCAAACGTGACTAACCCTGCAGCGCTGGAAGTAGCAGTTCCTAGAGCCGTACCGTTCCGTGAAAGTTCAAACACTGCACCTGCCACAGGCAGACTTGTTAAACTATCAATTTTGGTTACGGTAAAAGAAAACAAACTTCCTGTTGGCTGATTTGGTATACGCAACAAAGTCATAGGAATATTATTTACTAAAATGTTTCCACATTTATCTGCAGTAACTGTAAAGGTCGTTGTAATCCGTTCATACCCAACCGGAGGACTTACCTCCGTTAGTACATAACTCACACAAGGTGCTATACAAAATTGTGCAATTCCGCTTTCATCACTGATGGCTATATTTGTGCAGCCATCGCTGCCTCTCAGTGAAAAGCTTGCGCCAGGCAATGCAGCCTGTGTAACCGCATCAACTTTAAACACTAAGAACTTGATAGATGCCCTAGGTCTTGGACCACATGGTCTACTAGGTCTATTGCCGCTATTGCCACAAGCATTTGGTCGGCAATTCCTTATATTATTACAGCAAGAATCGACAATACGACTATTACTGCAATTACCCTCAAATCTATTATTAAAACGATTTTGATACATCATTATTTATTCACTCCATACATTTATTTTAATTTGGTGCTATTATACCTTTGCTAATATGCCCCCGCTTCAAGCAAAGTTAACGTATTATCAATCACTATACGAACTAACCTCTTGGATCAATTCTATACAAGCGGTGTGTTTGGAACTGTGAAAGCCGTGAATGCTGCACCATTTACAGTCACTGCTCCCAGCGCGTTTACAACGATTGCATAAGTGGTCAAGTTTAGACTATAACCCATCGGTGGCACACTCTCTTGCAGAGTATATGCACCAGGAACCAGGCTAGCAAAAGAGACAAATCCTGCTGCGTTCGAAGTCGCGTTCGCGATTACAGTTCCACCTTGAGAAAGTTGGAATTGTGCTCCAGCTAATGCTGCCCCCGTTGACGCATCTATTTTCGTAAAGAAAATTCCAGGCATCGGAACATTCCCCACTGAGAAATCCGAAACAGCAACACTATTAATGCTTACAATTCCTGTTGCACTTACCGTAACTGTATAGCTGATGGTATTTGGTTCAAATCCAGGGAGCACACTGCTTTCGGTTAATGAATATTCACCAGCTTCCAACACACCGAAATCTACAAGTCCTGTAGCTTTTGATGTTTCCGTTGTTGAAATCCCAACAGTCGGTGTAAGTGTAAACTCTACTCCCCCTAGCGGCGTTCCAGTTGCTGCGTTTGTCTTTGTAAATGCAAAACGTGAAGATGGTATATTCGAAATTTTAAATCCACTTGGAGGCAATCCATCAATTGTAACGGTTCCATCCATCGCTACTACAACATTCGAAATTGTGATCGAGGGCTGATACCCGGTTGGTGTCAGCGTCTCCTGTAAAGTATACATTCCAGATGCTAAACCGGTAAAGGTAATCGCACCGGTAATACTAGAAGTGCTTGTTGCAACGGCAGTAGTTCCGCTAAATAGCGTAGCCTGTGCCCCTGCTAAAGGCAGCCCCGTTATGCCATCTATTTTAGTCACTGTAAACGCTGTTGGAGTTGTCGCCACCACATTTGGAATACTCAACAAAGTTGTAAGTGCACCGTTCACGAAAATGTTGTCACATCTGTCTGCAACTACCGCATACGAAGTTAGGTTTTCTTCATACCCCGCTGGCGGGCTTGTTTCCGTAAGTGTATAATTTACATATGGTTTGATACAAAATTGGACCATTCCTGTTTCATTACTGACGCCTGTCAGTACACTTCCATCACTGCCGATCAATGAAAAAATCGCAGCAGAGAGCCCAAGGCGTGTAACGGAGTCAACTTTGTAAAATGAAAAAGTTACAGACTCCTTTTGCGGCGTTCTGCCGCAGCTTGGTGAGCAAGGTCTATAAGCATTGCCACAACGGCATTCGAATCCCCCTTGCTGGTTTGAATTCTTACAACAAGGATCTGAAACGCGGCAATTACTTAATTTAGCATCACATCTATTATTAAAACGGTATTGATACATCATTACTAACTCACTCCATAAATTAATTCTATTTGGAATCCTTGTATTTTATCGCATATATGGTATGTTTTTTTACAAACGATACTGCCTATATGCGCATATATTGTTTAAGTCAAAAGTCCCATCCAAATAGAGAAGGGCGCAAATCGTTATTACAGCCATTGCCACAATTATCATTGAAAGCGTTATTCCAACCATGACTGCAACCGTCGCTCCAACCGTGACTCCAATCGTGATTGCAACCGTCGCTCCAAGTATTGTTGCAGCCGTTGTTCCAAGTATTGTCACAATTATCATTGAAATCATTATTCCAATTGCATTCCCAGCTATTTGTATCGTTATCAAAACGACGTCTACGGCGGCGTCTGCCACAGCGTCTGTTCTCACGCCTATTGTCGCATCTGCACCTGTCATCGCATCTGCACCTGTTATCGCATCTGCACTTGTTATCGCATCTATTTTCACAGCTGTTTTCACAGCGATTATTAAAACAATTTTGATTCATCATAGAAAACCACCTCATATTTAGTTTGTCTTCATTAAACGGTTCTAAGGCTCTAACCTCTTAGGTGTGGAGCGCAAGAACCACTAAATTCGAAATTTGTTCGACTAGCCATCAGTAGTGCATTTGAAACTCTCACTGATGGGTCTTACTCATTTGGTGCTCTAATATTATATGTCGAATATTGTAAATGGTGTATTTGCATGAAAAATTCAAGCAGTTAGCCAGCTATCCATGCGTCAGGACATACATTTTATCGGTGTTTTTCTATATTTTCCAGATGAATAAAAATGGGTGCGTAAAAAAGAGAGGTCATTGCCTCTCCATTTTACATCTCTTTAAAATCAACCCACTCTTTTACTTCGATCACATTCGCTTCTGGCGGAATTGCGAGATTGGACTTATCTTCGGTCTCCTTCACATCTGCCAGCGGGAAAGTCGCATGCGCACCTACCAGATCTACTGCTTGGTGCACTGATTTATTTTTTGTCATTTCATCACCCCGGTATTTAGTATGTGCAAATTTCCGCAAAAAATGATAGGGATCAATGCATTGCATCAATCCCTCATCATTTTTATTGTATCTGTTTGTTTTTCCAAGTTTAGCAGCGTTTCTTTTACGTCAATTCCACCACCAAATCCGACTAAGCTTCCGTTTGCGCCAATGACTCTGTGACACGGTATGACGATCATGATTGGATTGCGGTTGTTGGCCATGCCGACTGCACGCGCACCTTTCGGGCAGCCTGCCGCTTCAGCAATCTGCTTATAAGTCCTGGTTTCACCGTAAGGAATCAAGCAGAGCTGCTCCCAGACTTTCTTTTGGAAGCTTGTCCCGCTTGGGTCAAGCGGCAAGTCAAATTGCTTTCTCTTTCCCATAAAATATTCATCCAATTGTTTTGCCGCCTCTGCAAGCAGTGGGGTTTCTTTCTCTTCATACCCTTTTGGAATGTCCCCATAAGCGACCATATCCAAATGTGTAAGCCCTGTTCCGTTTTCGCTGATCACAATCGTCGCTAATTTCGTCTTATACTTATATGCATTTCCCATTTTATTACCACCTTCCCTCTCACTACGTCCAACATTAAGGCAGTGTGCGAATAAACTATAGACAGATTCCCAAAAAAAGTGGCTGACGCCACTTCCGCCAAACATATGTTCAAGTACAGTATACTATACTTCAAAGGCTCATACCAGTATAATTTTAATTAGCCTGTGTCAAGTCTTACATAAAAAATAATTACTGTCCTACATAAGCGGCAACTATTGTAGAACAGTCATTATAATTGTTTTATTTATAATATTCCAAGTCCTCTCTAACTACACTATCATTGTCCTTGTAGAACAATCTTGCTTTAATTGGATTAAAATTATTATACTGAACAGTCAAACCAAATTCATAACTATATTTGGGATCAACAAGAAATGACTTTACAACATCTTCATCGCAATTGCTTTTTATATCTTTTTTCGCTTCTATGACTAAATAATGCTGAGCATATATAGGAATTTCTGTTCGGGTATGAACTATTATATCAGGACGCACAACATCGTTGACACCATTGATATTAAGATGTTTTTTATTTTTATAATATCTATTATATTCAATGTCTACCTTATACATCTCTGTAAAATTGTCTTTTATATAATTCTCTAAGTAAACAGCTAATCTATGATTAATACATACTTCGTGCAGCTTACGCTCCATTTCTTGGGAATCTCTGCTGTATTCCAATACTTCACATTCACTATCCAGATGTATAAGATCATCATCATTATTGATTAAATTATTAAAAGCATATTTTAGCATTTTTTTAATTTTCTCCACTTCGCTTGCTAGCAACATAATCATTCCCTCATTCGATTATTAAGGCTAAGAAAATTTGGGCGTAAGCAGAAAAGAAAATAGGAAATTATATCTGTTCAACGTCCTCTTTGTCTTATAGTATCTTTTCATATCATATCTACAATGGCATACAATTATCGTTTTATCGATATTTTATCATAGAAATA
>Ga0153947_1001449_pt1 | contig 11116 bp, 10 predicted proteins | sample TSNJ031MetaG_FD_104697 | JGI IMG/M metagenome (GOLD analysis project Ga0153947, IMG submission 104697) | Attine ant fungus gardens microbial communities from New Jersey, USA - TSNJ031 MetaG | ecosystem: Host-associated > Fungi > Mycelium > Unclassified | place: USA: New Jersey, Wharton State...
AAGGAGGGTAATTTCTCCAGGCCGCCAAGGCCGTCCATTTGAAGGCAACCCTCCAACGCCTCCACCGGTCGGGCCGCAGCCCCTTCCTGTTTAAGACGCTGCATCAGCTCCGGCGGATCTATCTTAACGGTGTTGACCCGGGCATAGATAGGAGGCGCTTCCAGCGACCACTCCAGCAACGCAGTGGCTTCCGCCTCTCCCCACCTTTCAACCAAGGCCCCGGCCACATCCTGGTCACAGGAATACGCCACTGACAGCCGCTGGATGGGGTTGGCAATCCGCTCTAGGCCGAGGGATTTTCCCTCCCGCACAAAGCGGCGGAGAACCGCGTTTACAAAACCGCCGGCAGAGGACTTTTGAAAAATCCGGCAAAGTTTTACGCTCTCATCCACTGCCGTGTGGTCAGGTACAGCCTGCATATGCAAAATTTGAAAGAGCCCCAGCCTCAATATATTGCGCACCACCGGCTCCGGGGGCTTGGCCGATAACCGGCCAATAATGTGATCCAAGGTCAGGCTCCGCTCCACCACACCATAAAACAGGCGTGTGGCAAAAGCCTTGTCCTCCTCGGAGAGAGCGGCGCCATCCAATAGCCTGCCCAAGACAATATTGGAGTAGCCCTGCCCTTCCATCTGCATGAGGGCGGACAGTGCCAGTTGACGGGCAGTTCCAGATTTTTCTGTCAAATGATATTCTCCCTTATCTCCGCCGGCCGCGGCCGCCAAACAATAGAAGCAGACGCAGCAGCTGCATCAAGGACACGGCCAACGCCGCCACATAGGTCAGCGCGGCGGCGTTGAGCGTCTTGCGCGCACCCACCAGCTCACCGCCATCAAGGACGTGGTATTCCTCCAGGGTGCGCAAGGCCCGCTTGCTGGCATTAAACTCCACCGGCAGGGTGATAAGCTGAAAAATAGTAGCCAGGCCAAACAAAGCAATTCCCAGATAAATCAGGGAAGCCCACTGAACAATAAGCCCCAATATAATCAGCGGCATGGTCAGGCTGGAACCGATGCGGCAGACCGGAACAATGGCGTTCCGCACCACAATGGGACTGTATTTTTCTGAGTGCTGCACCGCATGGCCTACCTCATGGGCAGCCACACCCAACGCCGCCACTGATGTGGAGTTGAAGGTAGCATCCGAGAGGCGCACCACGTTGGCTTTAGGGTCATAGTGGTCGCTCAGCTGTCCTGAAACCCGCTCCACCGGCACATGGTACAGACCGTTGCGGTCCAGAATCTGGCGGGCCACCGAGGCTCCGGTAAATCCCCTGGAATTGGACACCTTATTATAGCGGTTAAAGGTGCTCTTTACATTCATCTGTGCAAACAGGGCCACCAGCACCGCAGGCAACACCAACACAATGTAATAATAATCGAAAAACATTTTTCATCTCCTCCCTTATCATAAACGGGGGATAACCAAGGTCATCCTTCCAACCGGTCCCCCTTTTTCAAACGGTATCCCCGCATAAATTCCTGGCCGCCTACCGGCTTTTTGCCCTGTACCTGGACCCGGATCAATTCCAAGGCGGTCTTATCTCCACAGGCCACCACTAAGCGCTTATCGTCCACAATTTCACCGGGAGCGGCCTGGGTTTGCAAATTCTCCACCTTGGAGGCAAATACCTTGATTTCCTTATTTAAACACACGGCCCGGGCAATCGGCCAGGGATTCAGGCCGCGGATCATGTTGTGCAGTTCCTGGGCCGTCTTCGTAAAATCCAGGTTTCCCAGCTCCCGGCTCAGCATAGGCGCAAAGCTGGGCTCCCCCAACTCCGCTTGAGGTGTGCGGGGCGCATTGCCCTCTTCCAGCCGCCTCACCGTTTCTATCAATACCTTCGCCCCCAACCGGGACAAACGGTCGTGAAGCTCCCCGGCGGTCTCATCTTCTCCAATGTTCACAGAATCGGAAAGGATAATATCCCCCTCATCCAGGCCCTGGGACATATACATGGTGGTGGCGCCGGTGACCTTTTCCCCATTGATCACACTCCACTGGATGGGCGCCGCTCCCCGGTAGGCGGGGAGCAGGGAGGCGTGCACGTTCACGCATCCCAGAGGGGGGATGTCCAGTATATTCTGGGGTAATAGCTTTCCATAAGCTACCACCACGCAAAGCTGAGGACGGTGGCTTTTCATCTGTTCCGCAATCTCGGGCTTGCGCAGGAATTTAGGCTGGCACACCGGAATGTTGTGGCTGAGAGCCAGTTCCTTAACAGGCGGAGACGCCAATTTGTGGCCGCGCCCTTTGGGCCTGTCGGGCTGTGTATACACCGCCTTGATCCGGTGGCCCTCATCGATCAAGGCCTGTAAACAGGGGACTGCGAAGTCCGGGGTACCCATAAATACGATGTCCATACTCAACGCTCCAACTCCTCCGGCTGCACCATCTCAATGACCTTATCGGTATATAGAATGCCGTCCAGATGATCAATTTCATGGCAAAAAGCAATCGCTAACAAATCCTCCCCCTCCGCGGTAAAGGGCTTGCCATAGCGATCCTGGGCCTTCACCCTTACTTTTTGGGGCCGGGCCACAATCCCCCATTGGCCGGGGATGGAGAGGCAACCCTCCACTTCCTTCTGCTCCCCCTCAGATTCAATGATTTCCGGGTTGATATATTCCACCTGGCCCTCACCCACATCAATGACGACTACGCGGCGGAGAATGCCCACTTGGGGCGCAGCCAGCCCAGTGCCGTTGGCCTCGGTGAGGGTGTCGCTCATATCATCCAAGATGTCCCAGAGGCGCTGGTTGAAATCAGTGACCGAACGGCTTTTTTTTCTTAACGTTTCGTCAGTTTCCAACAGTATTTTACGGATTGCCATTTGTAACCCTCCAGCTATTATGCAACTTCTTAGAGTCCAATAGTACAAAAAAATGAATCGGCAGAGGTAGCTTCTAAAGGGTTGCAGTCAGGGTAGTAGCCCCTGTCTTCTCTAAAACCGCTTTAGATTATTATACTACAGTTTTTGTCCGCTAATATTTCTTATCTGTTAATTGTATTATAAACTTCCATGATAATTCATATCCACAAAAGTATTAATTTTTCTTGCAGCAGGTTGTTTGTGGTAGGCTGACAACACTTGCCGCAGCAGCGCCCGCGACTCCGCATTGTCCACGCACTTGATAATTAACTTGTAGCGGTATTTTCCCGCCACCTTCACCACGTTGGCGGCAGACGGACCCATCACCCGCAGCGGGAGCTTTTGGGGCAAATCCTTGACGGCTTCACGCAAGAGCTCCAGAAAGGTTTCGGATGCCCGCTGGGTTTCCCCATTTTCTTTTCCGGCAAATCCCACCACGCAAAACGCGGCGTAGGGCGGATACAGCATGGCCTTACGGACGCCGATTTCCGAGTCAAAAAAAGTTTCATAATCCTGGGCGGCGGCATAGCCGATGATGTCGTTAAAAGGGGTGTAGGTCTGGATATAGGCCCGGCCCTCCTTGTCGCCCCGGCCGCAACGGCCCACCACCTGGGTCAACAGGGAAAAGGCCCGCTCATAGCTGCGGAAATCGTTGGCGTAGAGCGATTGGTCCGCCAACAGCACCCCAACCAGAGTCACATTATCAAAATCCAGCCCCTTAGCCACCATTTGAGTGCCGATGAGGATGTCATATTCCCCTTGGCGAAAGGCCTCCAACATCTCCTCATGGGAGAACTTCCGCATGGTCGTGTCCATGTCCATCCGCAATATCCGGGCCCCCGGAAACAGCTCCTCCATCTGCTCCACCGCCCGCTGGGTGCCCAGGCCCAGGAATTTCAGGCGAATGCTGTCACAGGAAGGGCAGGCCTTGGGCATGGGGGCCATCGCGTTGCAGTAATGGCAGACCAGCCTGCCATTGGCCTTGTGATAGGTCATGGCGATGGAGCAATTGGGACAAAGCACCACTTCCCCGCAATCGGCGCAGGACACCACCGTATTAAAGCCCCTGCGGTTGAGCAGCAGGATCGTCTGTTCCCCGCGCTTCAGGTTGTCGTCCATGGCCTCAATCAAATCACTGGACAACGCCCCCATATTGCCGTCCATCTTTTCATCGTTCATATCCACCACATAGACCTGGGGCAACTGGGCCTCTCCATACCGCTCCCTGAGGGTAAACTGGTGATAACGTCCGTTTTGGGCGAAATAGTAGGTCTCCACGCTGGGGGTAGCTGATGCCATCAGCAGCAAAGCCTTGTGATATCCACAGCGGAATTTAGCCACATCCCTGGCATGGTAGCGGGGGGCGCTTTCCGATTTATAGGTATATTCCTGTTCCTCATCGATGATCACCAGGCCCAGATTGTCAAAGGGGGAAAAGATAGCGGACCGGGTGCCCACCGCTATGGAGGCGGCGCCGCTCTTGATCCGCTTATACTCATCCAGCCGCTCCCCCAAGGACAATCCGCTGTGCAGCACCGCCACCGTCTCCCCAAAGGCCTGGCGAAAAATCCGTATGGCCTGCGGGGTGAGAGAGATTTCCGGCACCAGGAGGATGACCTGCCGTCCTCCCGCGATGGTGTGCTCCATCAGCTTGAGAAATACCTGGGTCTTGCCGCTGCCGGTAATTCCAAATAACAAAGCGGCCTCCGGCTTGCCGCTGCCGGCCAGCCCGGTCAAGCCCTCCAGGGCTTGCCGCTGCTCCTCACTGAGGGTCACTAATCCTGGCCGGGATTCCTCCGCATCCATATGGGCATACGGGTCCCGGAGCACCTGCTGTTCATACAGGTCTAGCAATCCCTTTTTGTAAAGAGCGTCCACCACTGCCCGGGTCACCCCGGCATAGTAGAGCGCCTCCTTGACCGCCACCGGACCAAATTCCTCCAGTATGGCCAGCACCTGCCGCTGCTTGGCGGTGGTTTTGGCTCCGCCGATGTCCTTATCGGATAATGCCGCCATCAGTACCGATTCATCCTGGACACGGCGGAAAAATTCACGGTGGCGCCGGACCCATCCCATCTCAACCATTTGTGTGAGAATCAGCGGTTCCTCCCGGCCCTGCCAGCCGCATTTATGGAAAAGGTTATTGTCCGTCATGGGGCCCTTGGCTTTGCGAAAGGCCTCCAGGATTTCCCGCTGCTCTTCGCCAAGCATTGCGTCCGATCCCGGCGGCATATCTCCTCCCAAGCTGTAGCGCACAACCGGACGCATATTCAGTCCGGCCGGAATCACCAGCCGGACAGCGTCGTAGTAGGTGCAAAAGGTGCGTTCGCGCAGCCAAAGCACCAGCTTCACCATCTCTTCACCCAGGATAGGGGTTTTATCCACCAGACGCTGGACTGTTTTCAGCGCGGAGGCCTCCCCCTCCTCCAGCTCCAACACCATCCCCTGACGGGTCAGGTTGCCGCTGCCAAAGGGCACGATCACCCGCTGCCCCACATGTACATTGTCCGCCAGCTCCGGGGGCAAAGCATAGCTAAACAGGGTGTCAAAGCTAAGGGCAGCTTTTTCCACCGCGACTTTGACGATATTAATGCCCCTCACCCTGTCACCCCCGTTATATCATATTCACAGCGCCTTCACCATTGTGCAGGAATCTCCATCCATCTCCACTGCTTCAAAACCCAGCTTTTTATACCATACAAAGGCTTTGTTGCGCATATCCACACTGAGGCTCACCCGCTTGTAACCCCTCTCCTTAATCCGTTTCAACAACTCTTCCATCAGCTTTGACCCCGCTTTCCGGCCCCTGTGGGCGGCGGTTAAAGCAATGCTTAACTCCGGAGTCTGCGCATCCACAAAACCATAGCCCCAGGCCTTGTCCCTTTCAGGATCAAACAGCCTTACCCATGCCGCCCCTATTAACTGGCCATCTACTAAGGCTGCTAATGCCAAATCCCCATCCCGTCCAAAATCCTTCACATAGGCGGCAATTTTAGGTTCCCGCAAAATGGCTTTAGGCGGCCGCTCCTCCCCTTCGGGGATAAAGACGGCTTCATAGAGCATCTCCTTTAAGAAGGACCTTTCCCTGGCCGCCAGCTCACGGACCAACACCTGCTGGGAAAGGTAATTTTGATAAAAGCCGATGGCCTCACGAAAATGATCGCCTTTTTCCAAGTCCTCTATACCTTTGGGCGAAAGGCGGTAGACGCCGTGTCCCTCCGGACATTTTTCAAACCAGTGGTAGTGATTGGCGTATAAGATGCGGTACGTGTCCTCTCCACAGCCAAAATTCCGCACCAACTCCCTGGACGCCAAAGGCCCGTGGCGGTGGAGGATACAGGCAATCCGGATACTTCGCTCCCGAAAAGCGGTCAATATCTTTTTCCCCACGCTGCCCCCTTGGTTGCCGTCCATGGTCCGGCCATCAATCTCCCTGATCATTGCCCGCTGCCGGCGGACATTGGTGCGGCGGTGACCCGCAGGCTCCACCACCACATCCACAGAGGGATAAGGACTGTCCAGGGCCACCGTGATCAGCCCCAGTTCCAGCTTGTCCACAATATACATAATTTTTTTAAAAGAGGGGTCGCCCATCTTTTTGGGGCGGGGAATAACCATGTATACTATATCGCTGATTTTTTGCCGGTCGATGGCCTGGTAGAGCAGCTTCATATTGAAGCTGCTTTTAAGCTCCAGCAGCACCAGCTCGCCGCCCTTGACAGCTGCGGCGTCCACCCCCATCACCTCGGCGTTGACGGTGTAGCCCTGCCCCTCAAAATAGGCTTTAAGGGGCGGATACAAGTCGGTTTCATACATGTATGCCTACCCCTTTCCTGTAAGTTTCTTCACTATACCACCCCTGCCCCTGGGTGTCAAATTCCAGCTATACCCGCACCGGTACAGGCCGGGCCGCCGTTATGGAGGCAGGGGTGACCTCGCAGTCGTAAGCCAGCGCCTTCACTCCAGCCTTCACCGCTTCCCGAAGCGTCTGCCTAAATTCGGGGTGGGTGCTGTCATTGGGCGTAAAGTACTCAAGCCGGCCGCCCATTTGGATAATAAAAAGGATATAGCACAGGTAGCCGTCCCGGAGCGCTCCTTGGAGTTCCTGGATGTGTTTGATCCCACGTTGAGTAGGGGCGTCAGGGAACAGCGCCACATTGGCCTGTTCCAGGGTTACCCCCTTGACCTCTACCAGGGCCTTGGCCTGTTCCCCCTCCACCAACAGATCAATGCGGGAGCTGCCGTAGGTCACCTCCCGCCGTATCCCCGTAATCCTTCCCACCTCCGGAAAAGTGATGATTCCCCGCTCAATCCCCTCCTCGGCTACGCCATTGGGGATTTGGCTGTCCATGTTGATCAAACGCTCACCCTTCTCCACCGCCACTAAACTGTAGACGGTCTTGCGGCTGGGGCTGGGGTTGTGCTCCAGGTATACCGTCACCCCCGGCAGCAGCAATTCCTTGCACCGCCCCGTATTGCGCGCATGGGACACTACCTCCGTCCCATCCGCCAGGACACAATGGGCAATAAAGCGGTTTGGGCGGCTTAGAAAGGTGGCCTTGATTACTGTGTTATATCGAATTATTTTCATTCCCTTCACAAACGCTTTAATAGAAATTCTCAGAATAGAATGACCAAAATCATCAATCGGCCTGTCCCAAGGGAGATGAGTGGGATTATAAATATCCCACTGTACACCTACGCCTACTACAAATCGGGGGAAAATGATATCCCCTGCGCATTGACCATCAATCCGGCAAATCCTTCTTCATGGTGTAGGAAGTCTTTTCCCAGCTATTACTTTCGTAAAAAGCATGGGCCTCTGTTCGCCTGAAACTGCTGCTGAGGACCAAGGCGGTAATCCCCCGTTCCCTGGCTTCCTTTTCCACTGTCTGCAACAGCAAGCTGCCAATGCCCATCCGCCGGTGGTTTTTAGAGGTAGCCAGAGCGATCACGCGGATATATTCCCCCTCCACCTCGTAGGAGATGCCCCTGTGAATACCTATGAAGCCCACTATTTCACCGCAAATCTCCGCCACATAGGCGGCATGCTTGTCATCGGCGGCCATCATTTCCATTCGGCCATAGAACGTCTCAAGCCGGGTATCGGGATACCCCAATTCATCCTGGATAAGGGCCAAAATCCCAGCATAGTCAGCCTCTGCAGCACACCGGACCGTTATATCCATCTCCGTCACCCCACTGGACTTTTTTCAGCTAACAGTTTATCATAAACAGGCGAATACCGCAAGAATCAGCACTTCCCGGAAAGGATGGCCATTGTTTATGAATGAAAGCGCATTTGAGGTAAAGTATATTAGCGGCGATGCCCCCACCCAGCTGCGCAAGGCGCATCTGCGTACAGCTGGGATGGCGCCCTATAAAAACTATCCCACCGCTGATGAGCCCGGCAATTTCCACTTAGGCGCCTATATGGACGGGGAACTGGCAGCGGCAGCCTCATTTTTACAGGAGAGATGCCCTCACTTTGATGAGGCCATTCAATACCGCCTCCGGGGCATGGTGACTCATCCGGATTACCGGGGTATGGGAATGGGCACTCACCAGAGCTGTGGATATATTAAAAGGGCGTCAAGCCCACATTCTGTGGTTCGACGCCCGCACATCCGCTGTCGGCTTTTATGAGAAATGCGGCTTTGCTCCCATAGGGGAACCCTTCATGGTCCCCCGCATCTGCATGCACCAGATGATGTATCTAAGACTATGACCATTACAGATGGCTATCCACCCAGGCAAGCACATCCTGATAGACCTCCTCACGGTTGGTCTCATTGAGCATTTCATGCCGCCCCTCAGGGTAAAGCTTGAGACTGACGTCCTGGATGCCCGCTTCCTTCAGCCGGGTATAGACCTGGGTCACACCCTTACCATAGTTGCCCACAGGGTCCATTTCCCCAGAAAACAGATACAGCGGCAGGTTTTGGGGCACCTTGCCCGGCCATGTCTTGGCATTGACCTCCCGCATCAGGCCCAGAAAGTCCCCAAAGGCGCTGACGGTGAAGATAAATCCGCTGGCAGGATCGTCCACAAAAGCCTGTACCACCGCCCGGTCCCGGCTCAGCCAGTCGGATGCTGTGGGATTTTCCTCATGAAAGCGCTTGTTATAAGCCCCAAAGGCCAGCTTATCCAGGGTGCTGCTTTTGTAGCGGCGCCCTTTTTGTTTCATACGCAGCTTAGCGTAGAGATGGCCAGCCGCCGCCGCGGGGTGGGGCCCGCCGGTGCCGCTGATCATAGCCCCCGCCAGGCCATCGGCATACTCGGTGATATATTTGCGCACCACAAAGGAACCCATACTGTGGCCCAATATAAAATAGGGCACTTTATGAAAGCGCCTGTGCATCATCTCCGACAGGCGGTGAGCATCCTCAACCATGGTGCGGGCGCCGTCCTTCTCCCCAAAATAGCCGTAATCCTCAGGTGAATTTGAGCTCTTGCCATGTCCGGCGTGGTCCGCGCCGCAGACAGCTACCCCATTTCCACTGAGATAGCGGGCAAAATCCATATACCGGTCCATATGCTCCGCCATGCCGTGGACCAATTGCACAACAGCCTTAGGCTCCTCCCCCTGTGGTTCCATTACCATAGCCCAGCAGGTGGATTCTCCATTATAGCTCCTATATGTCAGCTCTTCAATCCGATTCATTCCCATCCCAGTCCTTTCAAACCTTTACCGAGTCCTGTGTACTGGCAATCTCGCCCTTAGCGTTAACCACATGAAAATGTACATCCTCCACTGCGTTCCAAAGCTCACCCAGAACCGATTCCTCGTTGCAGGGCCGACCAGTCACCACATTGACGGCGTTATAGTCGGTCACGGCCTGTTTGAGTACATCCGTCACATCCACCCCATAAAAAATATTCATCACCGCGTTATTTTTCTTGGAAATATGAAATAAGTAATCCAAAGCGCCAATATCGGTCTGCCGGCCTGCAATATCCATTTTGTTGACATTCACCACATACAATCTTGTTCCTGTTTTATCGGCCAATCTCCTGCCAGCCTGAATCAGCCTTTCGCACCGCACCTGATCGGTTACCAGTACAATTGTGGAATACTGTACGCTTTCTTGAGCAGCTTTGCTGTCCATATTCCAGCTTCACCTCTATCTATAAATATTTTATTTTATGAGCATCAAGAACAGCTTAGAAAGTCTATCCTCTCTTTTTGGGGATTCTACAGCGTTTCTACTCCGCTTAGCCTCCAAGATGCTCCTGTTATACGCTTGTCATACGAATCTTCAAATAAAGTGTAAATAATATTTCTTAAAACCGCGCGGATCAGACCGCAACAGAAATTTTATTTATTGCCGATTTAAACGAAGATTAGTATCAATCTGCACAAACATCTTTCACCATCCTAATTTTATCCTATAAATATTAACAAAGTATTTCCATCCGTTGAAGAGAATGCGAAAAAATTACTCCTATCCATTCCGCCTTTATCCCACACAAAAAAGGAGCTGGGTAATTTACTTCCCGAGCCCCTTTGCTTTTCCTTGTGCACTTATTATAACACAGATCCGCAGGAATGAAATGTCTGTTTTTGTAAGAATCACTGCGATATGATAAAGGATAACGGAAGTATTTGATGCTTTGTTATCACGGCCCCTCATCGGGCGATATCCTCTGCGGCAAGATCCTCCTACAGAATATGAACGGGAGGCGGATAAGCAAGGAATGGCGGCGGACCAGGGTCATCAGCCCTTGGCCCGCCTATAAATCAGACTGTTCCCGCCGTGGGTTCGGAGGGGATGGTCAGGTCGAAAACAAACTCGCCTCCCCGGACAGTGCAGGTCACATGTTGGCCAGCCTTGATCCGGCCCTCCAGCAGCTCCTCGGACAGCTTATCCTCAATATTGGAGGTGATCGCCCTCCGCAAGGGCCTCGCGCCGTAGATATCATCGTAGCCCACCGAAGCGATTTTCTCCAGGGCGGATTCATCAAACTCCAGCTTTATGCCAAAGCCCTCCAGCCGGTCCCTGAGGCTCTGGAGCATATTACCGGCAATGTTCTTGATGTCCTCCTGAGACAGCTTGGAAAACACGATGATGTCGTCAATCCGGTTTAAAAACTCCGGCCGGAAGGTTTTTTTCAGTTCACCCATAACGTTATCCCGGATGCGCCTGTTATCCTCGGATAAATTGGTCTCCGTGGAGAAGCCCAGGCTTTGCTTTTTGTCGGAAATCAGCCGGGCGCCAGTATTGGAGGTCATAATAATAACCG
>Ga0153947_1001450_pt1 | contig 11114 bp, 20 predicted proteins | sample TSNJ031MetaG_FD_104697 | JGI IMG/M metagenome (GOLD analysis project Ga0153947, IMG submission 104697) | Attine ant fungus gardens microbial communities from New Jersey, USA - TSNJ031 MetaG | ecosystem: Host-associated > Fungi > Mycelium > Unclassified | place: USA: New Jersey, Wharton State...
TGTTTCAAAATTTCTATTAATGCATCTAATGAGAGATTTTTAAAGATAATAGTATCTTCTGATTCTTTTGCTAAAATCTCAACATCTTTAGCCTTTGTGATTCTAAAAATCATTTGCTCTATCATAATAAAATCAGCTCCTTTGATTCTTTTTTTTCCATAAGTCTATTAAATAAAGGAGAATAAGGATTATTTTCATAATACTCATCATGTTCAAATATTTTTTTCATAACAAGATCTTCTATTTCATTAGTTTTTGTAATCTCTAAGTCTTCTCTAATTAATTTTATCGAATCCATAATATCTTTTAAACTAGTGCAAATATGATTGTAAGGATCGGATTCAATATTTCTTGCTAAGCACATCATAGGAATACCGTTTTCCATTACCATACCTATTTCATCTATTAAGATTCCAAACATAGGATTCTTTCTTAACTTTCGCCCTAATCCTTTATTTTTAAAACGAATGTAAGCAATAGTGTAATCATAATATTCCAATTCTTGAATAGCATCGTGAAAATCATTATCATGTTCTTCAAGAACTCTAGGAATATCTACAAAATCGAATAATATACTATTAATCGCTTTGTTTAATTTGCGATCATAATCTGCTTCAGTGATTATAACTCGTTCACCTTTTTCATAATCGTAATAACAAAAATCATTAAAATATCCATAATCGAAAACGATTGTATAATCTGCTTTGTTCATGAAGGTGGAGAATATCATGTGCAATATAAATAACGACTCACCATCAAACAAATCATCAACATGTGCCCACGAAGTAAAATAGTCATATAAAATATCCATTGCAACATCGTTGAAACTTTCTAAATCATCCAGCAACACATTCGAAAAATCTATGATCCTCCGTTTATCTAACGTGTGTTCTAGAAGAAATTTACTAAACCCTGCTGTGTCACTTTCTAATTCCGTTTTTTGTACATTAGTAATGTGCTGTAGTAAATCGCTCCACATTCGTAACACCTACTTTCAATTCGTTGTTTAATAAATAATGAATATGCTGTAAAAGATAAATTGACATTTTTGCATTCGTAATCAGGAATTGTGTATTTCCTTCCGCTAGTTGTTCCTGACAACTTTTATCAGCAGGATGCAAATCATCTGCTAATTGATATACTTCACTTCGTAAACATCCTTCCATTCTTGCATGCTCTTTTAATGCTAAATAGATGTTGCCTTCATACTCACTATTGGCACTATCTAGATAAATCACTTTTTCAAAACTCCTGAATGTATTTTCTAAAATTATTCTTGTTTTATCATTATCAACACAGCCTATTAAAACTGGTATATAGTTAGGATATTTTTCTTTTAGTAACACCTTTAACTCGTTTTTGGTAAGATATTGATTATATGTGTAACAAGTAGTATTATAAAAGCTGTTAATCTTCGCTGATAAAGCAACAGCCTTATTTTCATTGATATCCTGCTCCTGGTATGATTGCCTTGCCATGTTCTTTCTTTCCACGATATCCCCATCTATCAATAATATTATATGAGGCATACCGATGAGAAGTTTAGGAAGGTCTCTAGCTAATAGAGACCCTGTTCCTCCTACTCCTACAATGCAAAATATAAACTTGTTATATCCTGTTAACCTTGCCATACAACTTATCCTTTTTTGTGTTGTTGGAAGGTTGGTACTAGAACATTGTCGGCTTCTATGTAATCATATGTTGTTTGGCCAGCAAACTCATAATATCTATGTTCCAACATTTTTTTATTTATTTCTTCACTGGTATATTCTTGATTTTCTTCAAATATATGTGTAACATCCAACATTCTCCCTGCTAGATAAACTTGGAAAGGATATTTATACTTTCTGTCTATTTTCGTATTACCGTTTTTAGCTTTAGTTTCCTTTATATTAGCTTTTTTTACCTTTTCTGATTTATTGGTTGTCTTTGTTCCTTTTTCTTCTCTTTGGACTAATTCTGTAGCATTAGGACTATTATCTACTTTAGCCGCAGTTTCTTTCTTCTCTTCTTTTGGTTTATCACCAAACAAATCATCTAAATTTAATTTTACAAATTTCTCTTCCATTCTTATAGCTCCTCCTTATAAACTTCTATAGCTACTTCTACTCTTGGATTCATTTTGTCATATTTAACACATGATCCATTTGTTGTGTATACAATGTTGCTTTCATCATCCTCTAACACACCAGCTTCTACTAAAATATCAAGAGTAGCATTTATTAAATTAGGCAAATCTACCTTTCTTTTCGTTTTCATGTAATAAATGCATTTAACATTACTCTTTTTATCAAGTTCCAAAATTTTATAGTTCGCCAGTTGTGGAATACATTCTTCTTGGTACTTTTCAAAAGCCTTAGATGGTATTATTTTATAAAATGATTTACCATCCTTTTTCTTTACCTTCACAATCCTAGGACTGTTCTTTTTAGTTCTTGGATCACCATACAATATTAATTGTATCTTATCCATAATTACATCCCTGGCATAATGAAATCATCTATTTCATCAATTTGATTTTCGATATCTGTTACTGCTTCTTGAAGTTCTTCAGCTTCTATCACTTCAACAGCAGTATTGTTTTTACTTCTTTCTAAAGCTTCCTTAGCTTCCCTTATGTGTTGCTCTTCCTCTGATTCTTCTGGAACATCTCCTATGTATTTCAATGCATCATTTTCAATGGCTCCTAAATTCATGCTTTGTTGTTGATGAAATTTAGACTCCTTTCCAGTTCCTTTTGGATTAATAATCAAGAAAGTGAAATATTCTTGTCCATCTTCAACTAACTCATTTCTAGCAATGATGGTTGTATTCCCAATTCTAAATACTTTGAATGTAGTCCATGAACTGAATAGTTTTAAATCAGAATCCTTTAACCAATTTCCTGTTGATTCGGTAATGACCGATAACTTGTAAAGCATTTCTTTATCTGATTCCATGCAAAATTCTAATCGTCCATCTAAGATTGAATTAATCTCATTCACTACATCATCCATCACTGCATCACTAAACCGATCAGTCTTTGATAACTCAAAGCTTCCATAAGGTGCATCAAGAATCTTTCTACGATACTTGCCTTCTTCAATCCCTAAGAAATCCTCAAAAATGTTATGTGTTGCTTTTGTTCGCATCATAGCTGCATACCCTTCACATTTGAAGAACAATCTATGTCCATGATAGGCAATGAAATGTTCTTTTTGACCATAATCTTTAATCAATTTATCAATCATAGTCATAAATGCAAATTCAGGTTTTAAATCTTTTGTAATTGTTATTTTATTTTGATTCACTTATATATTCCTCCTCAATTTCTTCTTGTTCATATTTCTCTTTGTCACATTCATAACATAGTTCGTTACACATGTATGTTTCTAAATCAGGATTATATGTTTCACAATCAATTGCTTTTTCACAACAAGTACAATAAACTACCTTTGGTTGACAATTCCCACAAGCATCACATTCTTTGTTACTTAACTTACACATATAACTCATAAATAATCATCCTCATAACCATCATCTTCCCAATCTGCACCAATCAGATATTGCTGTGGTTTTCTGTACTCGTTAAACTCCATTCGTTCTTCAACTTCTTTAGTTGTAAGTAATAATTCACTCATACTTACATTGTTTATATATTTGACCTTTTTATCGTTGAATAAAGCGATAAAAGTTTTCCTTTCATAGTCCAGAGACTTACTGTCCGCTCTACATAATCTCGCAATTCCTCCCAATAACCGCACAATCTGTTGAGTATACTGGTTTAGATTATCTAATGCACTACTAATCCCCCAGGATCCGTATTTTCGTATAGCAGTAATGACATTCGCCCATTCTGCTTCAGCATTGAGCTCTAGTATTGGATTTTCGATTATGGCAATCTCATTCAACACTTCTTTCAAACTTGGGAACCAAGTAGCCTTAGTTGTTACTCTCTTTACCGCAGTAAGAAACGTTTCATCATCAACGTGTTTCAAAGCATCGTACCAAGTTGTCTTTAAAAGTTGAATTTGTTGCACATTGTCAGTTTTATAACTATTTGGAAATAATGTTTGAAAAACTGTGATACCTTGATTTAAAGCTTGCTTAGATAACATTCTCTACTCCTTCCTAAAACTCCACATTATAGAAATCTTCAATTGTTATTTTCTTTTTTTTGAGCGATTCGGTTTGATATTCATCTTCCCAACATTCTTGATAAAACCATGTTGACCCATGTTTGATATATTGCTCCTCAACCTCATTAACCTCAATATGTTTGATATAACGCATTAGTCCATCAAATACCGTTTGATACTCAACACCTTTTTTTCGTGCTTTAATGTAGTCTCTTAACGCATTTGGTTTGCTACGTTTTTTTGGATATCGTTTCCAAAGTTCTTCAAACTCTATCTCCATATCTTTTTCCGACACAGTATCAGTTATAGTATCAGTATCAGTTACAGTATCAGTTACAGTTACAGTATCAGTTACAGTATCAGTAAGGTTACGGTTAGGTTTATCCTGTATATTACCTAAGGTTTTCTTTTGGTTATTGTTAGGTTTCCCTTGGGTTTTATTAGGTTTTTGATACCCATTGTTTGAATCACCATTTTTCCTCGGTCTACCGCCCTTTTTCCCGTTTTCAACGCTTGTCTGATAACGTCTATTTGCACTATCGATATTTTGTTTCATAACCGTAAATAATGCAGTAGCTATAGCTCCCATATTATCAGGGGGTGAGCCCTCAAACGAATAACAGCAAATTGCTTCATAAATTTCTAATTTGTCTTTTTCGTTTGGAAGGCTACTTATTGCTTCATAAAAACTTTTAAAAAATACAAAACTTTCTTTACTATCCACTTTTTAATTACCCCCTTTCATTTAGGTTATCGCTAGGTTTTTCTAAGTTTTTGTGGATAGTTTTAGAATGCTTCCTCATTCGTACCAGGCATTGAGAAATCGTCTTGAATTTGCTCTTGTTGTACTGCTTGCTGATATGCATTTGTATCTTCTGTTGTTCCTTCTGAATCACTTACTTCAACATCTATAAAAGAGTCAGTAACAGTGTTATCGACGTAGCTAATGGTACCATCTTCTTTAACAGTTCCCATGTCACTTGTATATGCTTTTTCTAAGTCAATAGACATAATTCCCCATCTGCTGATTAATTGTCTTAACATGGTTTTAAATGCCATTGTATCAAAATCTTTTTGCCAAAAACTGCTACTACTTTTATATGATTTGGAGTAGGTTTGGGCATGCTTTTCCATCTTCTCTTTTGACCAATACAATGTTTTTCTGAATCCGTTTTCGTACTCAAACATGGCATAATAACCTGCTGTTTTGGCATTCTCTCTTACCAAATCATCATCAATTAAATTGACTTTGATTTCTTCATTTAGAGGATCATATTTAATTAATTCTCCCTCTTTAATTGCCACAACGTTTAATTTTTTATACTGCCCACTTCTTATTGCTAGTTGAATATATCCTTTATAACCAAGTTGAAATTGTGCTTTATTTCCGTAAGGAACCATATAATATTGTCCTAATTGTGGACTCGGAGAAAGCTTTAAACTTTCACCTAGCATAGCAGCACTTAATATACTGCTGAAATCACACTTGCTTAATGCTGAATTAGTTGATACGGCACTAATGATGGAGGTGATAAAACGTTGACCATCCTTGCCACCCACCATATTGTTTACTTTATTTATGACTGCTGGACTAGTCATAAAATTACTGAATGTTGATTTTTGATTATGATTTGCTACTTGATTTGCCATTATTGTTTACCTCCCTTTGGAAATACCTGTATTCCTTTTAAATATCCTTCAATTGGTTTTAACTTAACGATATGTTCCTTTGCTAAATCAGCAAATTTTTCTCCAAACTGTTGTACATTTATTGCAGCTCCAGCGAATGTATAAGTAAATACCATTTCATATTGAGTAATAAATGAATCTATTTCGGATTCCTGTTGAATAGCTTCAGCTTTCTTTTTATCTTCCTCTCTAATCTTGGCTAATACTTCTGTTGTTGTTACTTGCTTTGCTTGTGTAGCAGCGTTTTCTTCAGCTTTCTTTTGAGACTCTGCATCTTGTACAATTAATCCTGAAATTTGAGCCACTTCAACGTTTTTATCAAGTAAATCTATGTACTTCTTATCCTTCATAGGTGTATTCAATCCAAAGCTACTATTTAAGGTTGTTATTGTTTCCTTAATTGTATTGATATCTTTTTCTCTTTGCTCAACCCATGCATTATAGCTTTCTAAAATCACTAATATCTTGTTTTTTATTTCTTCCTCAATCTTTGTCATACTAACAGATTTATTTGTCCAAGATTCAGTAAATTCAAATTTGTCCAACCAAGCTTCAGGACATCCGATTTGACGTGCTCTTGCTTTCCATTGCTTCACAATCTCCATGACAGCTAGTCTTTTCTCTTCCTTTTGTTTGGATTCAAACGATTTAATTTGCACATCTATATTGTTACTAGAAGCCTTCAATGTACTCTCACACTCTTTTAAAATTTCATAGACTTCTTGAATATTCACTTCTACTTTTTCTTTGATCTGTTTTCTAACTGATTTGATACTATCAATCGCTTTATTGAGCTTTGCTCGATCATCTTTAGCAGCTTTGATTGCATCTTCTGTTACAACTAAACTCATGTATTTACCAGACATTTCTTGTACATATAATTTGAATTCATCAATGTTAGTTACAATTGTTGCTGGTTCAATCTTATCAATATAAATTTGATTATTTGTTAAACTCGTTTCTTCTATTTCTACATCAATTACTTTCTCATTCATTATTCAATTCCTCCTCCGTTTATGTATTTTTGAAAACATTCATGACAACAGAATTCAACCCATTCACATCAATTTTTCTTATAATCCATCCCATATCTCTTAACTCTTTGTTTATCTCTCTATAGTCTGTACTATATACCGTTTCGCTTTGGCCACAGTAATCACATTCGCAATCACAATTGTCAAAGTCACGATCTATTTCTTTCGCCACTTTTGTAATTCCTCCTATAAAATAATGTTTCTAATAATTGGTGGTTCTATTTTTGGTGCAACATAGTTATTCCAAAAGTTGACCTCTTCTGATACAAGAAAATTAATTTCTTGTAGATAATCATTTCTATAAAACTCATATGTTCTTAATTCCTGCTTGTTCCAAAATGGGAAATCAAGTAATGCATAGATAATCGCATAGTCATACTGTGTGACTGCGAAATAATGCAATACTTGATAAAAGTATGAATCTGGTACTTTGTCTTTCCAATTTTCAATCATGGCCATGTTTTGAATGGTTGCAGTCTTTCCTTCATAGATTCCATAAATGCCGTTAGAATCGACCAAAACACCATCTAAATTTGCTCTTGCTGGTTCCCAATACTTAGAAATCAATGTTATCTTCTTTGTATTGATAATTTCATATTCAGTATGCAATGCCCCAAATAATTGAAGCATTGGATCCTCACAACGATTGCCTTTCTCTATTGCATCATTCGTGACAAATACTCGTTCCTTAGTACCAGTTTTCTCTTCCCATAATTCATAAGCAGTTTTATATTGATTGACATTAAGAACAATGCTTGCATCACTTCCGCCAAGTCCGTTGTTTCTTGTTTGATGCCAGTGCTTTTCATCCAATATGTTTATAATTTTAAAGTCATCGGTATCTTTAAGAATCATTTTCTTCTTCTTCAAATTTTGATAGTAAGTCAAGAACATTATCTATTGCTTCTTTGTTGCTCATGTCATCTTCTATTTTCTCTAAGCTAGTTTTTAAACCTTCAGGAAGTGAAATTTTTTCATCAAACTGTGGATATTTAATTGCCATCATATTGTTCAATCTCCCTCATCCTAGTTTCTTTAAAGAATGTTCTTCTTCTATCTGTTTCTAATCTGTAATCTGAATATATGTATCCCCCAGTAAATACTGCTAATAATATCAATCCTGCGATAACTTCTCCCATTTTGCTTCCCTCCTCCTAACTTCCCTTAAACGCTTGATATTCTTCTTTGGCTTTTTCAAATAGTGCCTCTTTCAAATACATATGTACTTCCCTCCTATATAAAATTTGATTTATTGTTTATAATCTGTTATAATTTAGTTGTCTAATTAACCGCTTTTTTTTCGAGATTGAGCGGTTTTTTCATTTAAAAATTCTTTTCTTAAATCTGACTGAATTTTAGATACCACTCTAGAAACAATTGATTGTGTTACTTGGAATTCCAATGCAATATCATTTTGTCTCACCCCCTCTAGGTGCATAAAAAACATATCTCTATCCCTGCTACAGAACTTCACATCCACATAATCAAGAGTCGCACGAATAAAGACTGCTTGTTCTATGTCTGTTTTGTTGTCTTTTATAACATCAAGTATAGTCATGTTGTTTTCATCGCCTATATCTTGATCTAAACTAGTCATATAATCATGAAACCTGTTTCTTTTCCTAAATAATTCCATTATTACGTAGTTGTGTAAACTTCTGCCTAAGAAGGTCGCAAATTTGAATCCTTTATCAGCGTCATAGCCATACACACAATTTTGATAGGTAAGCATAGCATTTTCGATAAGCTCTTGCTTTTTTTGTTTAGGGTATCCCCACATATCCTTATTGATTAAATAAGGTACTAAGTTATAATTGTCTATAAAGAATTGATCAACATTCTCTCCTTTGAAATTGATCATAATTTCCCTCCTAAAGTATTACTGGAAATGTACTGCACATTATCAATACTACTTAAAGCTTTTAATGGCGTTAGCGCTGCCGTTCCACCAGAATGGTAATAAACGAACGCACTATTTGAATTATGGTAAGCTTTAAATACTCCAATTCTTACGCCAAGTAGATCCTTTGTATCACCTAAGATACAGGCAACTAGTTGACCTTCCTTAAAATCTCTATTCACTTCTTTAAACCTCCTTTTGATTTTCTTCTAATGCTCTATCTACTGTACCGGTGATACACCCCATGAAATAAGCAAGTAATAGCAACCGTTCTTCTACATCTAGTCCGGGAGCATTTATTACACTCACTCTCACTGCTTCTGTAAAATCCTTAATTTCTTCTAATGCTTCTTTTAAATCTTCAACTTCTTTACTAATCGTTTCCATATGTTTTTTATCCGCTCTTACATCTTTTTCTAAATCAATGTGAATGCTATTAAATTCTTCCATTAGTTAGCTCCTTACCTGTTTCTATATTTTTGTCTGACAACCACTAACTACTTTTGAATTTTTGTAATTTCGTATATCTTCTTTCTAAAGACGAAATATTCAATCCCCACACTTCATAAGCAATTTCAGTATTTACAGAATTGATTTCATTAGATAAAACTTCTCTGTTTATCATTTCATCCCTTATGACATCTTTATACTTTTTTGCAGTAGTTGACGAAACATTAAACAGTTTTTTTATGTCTGCGGTCGTCAATTCGGAATTTAGATAATACATTTCTATTGCTGTTCTTAAATCGGCGATTGGTTTTCTTTTGATGGATGTTTGCATCTTAATCCGCTCCTTTCTTTTGTTTTCACATTTTTATCTGATAGCCACTAACTAACTCTCTGCACATATCCCAATTCATCAAGCAATTTCATAATCGCTCTTACTCCTTTTTGATAAACCATTGTTTTCATATTGATATTTGTTGCACCAAACTTATCTTCATACTTAGTTTGAATAACTCTGAAATAACCGTTATCTACATATTTTTGGTATGGTTCATTGTTATATCGCAAGATTTGGTTTTCTCTTAATATCTCAAACAATGTATTTCTGCCTACTCCTTTATAATCAAGTACCTTAGCAACTTCGCTCATTTCTAAAGCTGTTTCACTTGTCATAAGTTGGTTATATACTTCTGCTTTTGGTTTTAAATGATTGTTTTCAATTCTTAATGAGTTAATTTGTTCATTTGCTATACTTAATGCTCTAGCCATAATCTTTTCAGGACTGTTCCATGCTTTCTCAATTTCTAAGAAATATCTTCTTGCTTCTTTTCCTTTTTCATTTCTTTGAATCATTGCAATTTCTTTTGCCATATCAATAGTTAGTTGATAATCTTGAATAGTTTGGTTGTTTTGGGGGTGTACATTTTGGTACGGGGTATAATCAACTTCTACATCAAAACCATAGCCACTCATTCTTTCAAACCATCTACTAAATCTTTCTTGTACTTTTAAAAATTCGTATAATTCTCTTGCTGAAAATGTTATTCTGCCATTTTCATAAATTGGTTTTAATAATTCATTCATTTGTTTCCTCCTTTCTTAACAACTTTATCTTATACACGTTTTGTGTCATCAACTCTAAAAAAAATTTCTTCAACAGACACACCATATAAACTAGCAAGTTTAATTTTGATATTATCCTTCGGTATTCTATTTCCAACTTCATAGTTAGTAATAGCCGATACAGAAACTCCGACTTTATTTGCTACTTCCTGTTGAGTTAGTTGCATCTTTTCTCTTAAGGTGATTAATTTTTTGGAAATTTCAAGTCTATCCATATTCTCTCCTTTCAAGACACTTTTTGTGTCGTACTTTTAATGTACCACTAGTTTCGTATTGTGTCAACACATTTTGAAACCTTTTTTTCTTCTGTTTTGTTTCGTTTTGTGTTATTATTTATGTGAGGTGAAATTATGAACAGTTTTGCAAATAGATTAAAATCAATTAGAGAGAGTAAAGGGTTTTCGCAACAAGAATTAGCTGATCAACTACATATAGGAAGAAGTACATTAGCTAATTACGAACAAGGTATCAGAGAACCTAATTTTGAAGTAATGAAAAAAATAGCGGATTTACTCAATGTTACAACAGATTATTTACTTTGCTTGTCTGACGAGCCCAACTTGGACTCTCAATATATATCATCTGATATATTTTCTTTTTTAGAAGATAACGAATATAGTATAGACGAACTTCAAAAAATAGCTAAATTTCTAGAAGAAACAAAAAATGAAATAATTAGTGATTATATTAACACTTTAGATAATGCTATTTCGCCTGCACTGATAAATTATGCAGATACTAATAACGATATTGAAGGTAAAACTAACGGTTATGATTCAACATTTTTTACAGAAGAGTTGGAAA
>Ga0153947_1001451_pt1 | contig 11113 bp, 10 predicted proteins | sample TSNJ031MetaG_FD_104697 | JGI IMG/M metagenome (GOLD analysis project Ga0153947, IMG submission 104697) | Attine ant fungus gardens microbial communities from New Jersey, USA - TSNJ031 MetaG | ecosystem: Host-associated > Fungi > Mycelium > Unclassified | place: USA: New Jersey, Wharton State...
ATATCAAGACGAAGAAGTTGAGCGCGGTTTCTGCTCGGTTTGCGGGAGTACTCTATTCTGGCATAATCCGGGGGACAACCACTACTGCATGAACGCGGAGCTGTTCGATGAAATCATTAAGAGCGCTTCATTTGAGGCAGAATTATTTTATGATATGAAACCCGGCTATTATGCCTTTGCCGGAGAACGCAAGAAACTGGACCGGAGTTTTAAAGAAATCCAGGAAGATTAACTCTAATCTTCCGTTAAAGGGTCGAAAAGATTTGCGAGGGATTATTGTGCCAGACAAGGCGGAGGACGCATTGCGACCTTCGGTCGCATTGGGGTATGACGCCCGGCAAGGAGGAGAACGCAGATCGGCGGAAAACAGACCGCAAAGATATCGTTTTTTTAATCGTGAAGTAGTATCAAGCGGTTCGCCCAGCTGCAACCGCTCTTTTTGTGCGGTCCGGCGTGTGCCCAAAGACTTTCGGCTGTCAGGGCCTGGCCAGAATCTGTTGTGCGTTCTGGTAAAAAAACTTCTCTACAGGAATTGCCAGCGCTTTGCCGTGCACCGCTTTCATCGCGAACAGAATCGCCCGCAGCTCCTCGTAGACAATAAGGGTCAGCTGTGCCAGGGAGTCATTCGTCGGCCCAAACCCCCAGGGGACAAGCTTGTCGGTGACAAAGTAGTGCTTGTTGTTGAGTGTAACATCCTTCCCCCGATAATACGCGATAGGGGCGTCCGTGCCGTAAAGCAGCTTGCCGGGGTGCGCCCTGCGAAAGAGATATTCGAGCACCATGGGGTCATTGACGCAGGCGGTGTCAAACCAAATATTGTCGTATACAAGCAGAAAATCGATCAGACCTTCCACATCGCGGTAGGTGAAAGCGCGCCCAACATGGGCCATAATGATTCTCGCATTGGGATAACAGCGCGCAATTTCCAAAAGGTCGCGGCGGTTTTCTTCGCTGCGCAGCTTTGCCTTCCCGGGGATATGGAGCATCACCGTCAGGCCGTGCTTGTCGGAAAACTCCAGCACCGAGCGGTTGAGCATTTCAAAAATACCACATTCGCCGCCGGTACCCTGTACCAGGTCCGGGTATGGCTTAAAACCTACAAATCCCTTGCGGCCCAGCAGGTCCAGTCTGCCCTGCGTTTCAAAAATATTCTCGTGCTGGGTGGGGATATAGTAAAAGGGCGCGCCGTGGCGGGCGGCGTTCTCCATGACATAGGCATTCATCGCCCCAATGTCCGCCCGCTCAAAGGGGAGGCCGAAAAACATCCCCGAAATTTCCCTGCCGGGATAAATCCGCGCCGAACACTGGCCGAAGTCCTCCGCGGTAAATTGTTCGTTGTACCAGAAGTCGGTCCAGGGCTTATAGCGCCGGTAGGCGTCGTATTCATCGGGAGTGATGCCAATACTTTCCCGCCTCCAGATATGCACATGGGCGTCGATGATTTTGTGGGGAAGAAACCCGTCCAGTTCATCCCGGAATACGGCGAGGTCGGCGTCGCGGTAGGCGTAGTCCCGCATCATGGCTCTTATCTCCAATCCTCTTTATTTCCACTGATGCCTGCTCTGCAGCTCCGCCAGTTTCTGGTAATCCCTAAGCAGATGGCTGTAAATTGACAGGAAGAGCTCATACAGTTCCCCGTACACAGCCCCGGCTTTAGGGTCGGGCTCCATGTAATCGACATAGCGGGCCCAGTTGCGGGCCACTGAAAAGTCGGGCAGGTATCCGGTGCTGACACCGGCCAGAAGGGCATTGCCATAAGGGGCGCCCCAGCGGTTTTCAAGCATGGCGGTGGGTTTTCCCAGGATGTCGGTGTAGATGCGCCGCCACAAATAGCTTTTGGCGCCTCCCTCGTTCATCACAATGGGGCCGTTCACCACAGTACCGTTGCTTTCGATTATTTCCAGCTGCCGGCGGGTGGAGAAAGCCACCCCCTCCATCATCGAGCGTATGAGGTGTCCCTTTGTGTGATGCATCCGCCATCCAAACACCACTCCCCTCGCGTCCCGGTTGTAGACCGGCAGCCGGGCTCCCACAAAGTGGGGCAAAGTAATCAGGCCATCGCTGCCGGGCGGCGTCCTGGCGGCGTCGATATTCATCAGGTCGTAGGCGTCGTATCCGCCCGACTGCTCCACAAAGCGCTCATAGCGGGAAAAGTTGTCCCGCAGGTGGCGCATCACGTACCCGCCGGTGGTTGTGGTGCCGAACAGTACATAATTGCGCTTGGAGTCCACCGGGTAGATGCCGTTCCAGTAGTTTTGCAAAAACTGCGGCCTGTCTCCCAGCAAAACGCCCAAAACAGCGGCCGTGCCCAAATTGATTTGCGCATCTCCGGCCTTGGCGGCGCCTCCGGCCAGCCACCCGGCATAGGCGTCACAGGTTCCGGCAATGACCGGTACCCCCGCCGGAATCCCGGTCATTTCGGATGCCCATCCGGTCACCTCGCCTACTACCTGCTCGCAGGGGGATAGCTCGGGGAGCAGCTCCGGGTCCAGGCCGATGGCGCCACACATATCCATGTCGAACCGCCGGTTGACAATGTCGAACACCATGCCCCAAAAGGGGGCGATGGAGTAGTTGACCACCGGTTTGCCGGTTAACCTGTAGGTGATGTAGCCGTCCGGGGAAAGCACCTTGTAGATGTGTCGGTAATCCTCGGGGCGGTTCGCCTTTTCCCACAGCAGGCTGGTGGCGATGCACTGCTCCTCCAGATTGAAAGCGCTCAGGCCGAATACCGCTTCGGGGTTCAGGGATCCCTTCAGCGTTTCCACCACGTCATGGGCGCGGGTATCCAGGTAGTTGTAGGCCTTATTGATTACCTTTCCATCACTGTCAATCATCACCATGGCAGGCACGGCGCTGGATATACTCACGCAGCGGATTGACGCTCCGTCCACCTGCCCCGATCCGGTCATTTTCCGCAGCATCGCATAGATGTTGTTGGCGTATTCGTCGGGATCGGTCTCCGACCAGCCGGAGTTGGAGGCAACAATGGCGTGTTCCTTGAATTCGTAGGCCAGCTGCTTGCCCTCGTCGTCCACGACGCAGCTCTTTGCCCCGCCGCAGCCGATGTCGATTCCCACAAACAGATTCCCCATTTACTTACCCCCCTATGTTCATTCGGTAACCGTTCCAACGGCCCTGTCAGCGGGGCGCGCCGGTCAACTCCAGATAGGCTTCCTTCGCGGTGATTCCGTAGCGGAAGACATCCCCGATAGCCTTGGCCATGCCGGCCGGATTTTGCGCCTCGGAGATGTTGCGGCCGATGAGGCAGCCCCTGGCACCCGCTTTTGCAACAATTTCTATCATTTTCAGGAAAGCCTCTTCCGGCACCTTAGTGCCGCCGTTGATGAGCACCGGCAGCTGGACAAAGTCCAGAACCTCCCTGAAGGATTCCGGGCTGTTGGTGTAGTTGGTGGAGATGATATCCACCCCAAGCTCCGAACAGATGCGTCCGGCAAACTGCAGATATTCCACGCCGTATTTTTCTACATTGGCGTCGTTTGTCTCATAAAAGGTGGGATATTCGGCCTCCACAATAAAGACCAGGCCATACTTTTCGCACTCGCGTGAATAGTGCTCCAGCATGCGCATGGCGTTGCCCGCCGCCTCGGAATAGAGGTCCACCGGCACCACTACGCCGTCAGCTCCGTTGATGAGCGCCTCCTCCACCGTGCTGGTCACAATCGTTTCATAGGGGTTCACCTGGCTGTAGGCAGGATAAACGGGCAGATAGTTCAGGATTGCCACATGGGCCGGCAGCGCGGGCGCAACCCTCCCGATATATCCCTTGCCGATGTTGACGCAGTTCGCTCCCCCCTGGGCCGCCAACCGGCAGGATTTCACCACATCCACCTGCCCGGGATAGATGGTCTTGCTTGTCATGTGGTGGCACCCGGCAAAGATGATGCAGATGTCGTGTTTGTCAAAGATCCGATTCAGTCTGACAGTCTTTCCACTGGACATACAATTAACCCTCCAACGCTTATTGTCTTACTTTCAGCTCTTTGTTTCTGGCCCGCTTTTTCTGCGCGTTCCGCAGCAGGTTGGTCAGCGGGTCGATGGATATGGCGAGAACTACCACAATGCCGCTGACTGCGGTCTGCCAGTAAATGTTGATGCCGAACAGCACGATCATGTTCTGGATGATGCTGATGATCATGGCGCCAATCAGCGCGCCCAGGGGGTTGCCGTCCCCGCCGGTGAGCGCCACGCCCCCGATGACCGCCGCCGCAATACCGTTGAGCGGCCAGGAGTCGCCGATGCTGGGCTGGGCGGTGCCCAGCCGCGCAACCATCAGCAGCCCGGCAAAAGCGGAAACCATTCCCACTAGCGCGTAGACCCCCAGGCGGACGCGGTTTGTCTTAATACCCAGGATCGTGGCCGCCTCCCGGCTGTTGCCGATGGCATAGATGTAGCGGCCAAAGCGGGTAAACTTCACCAAAAAAATAATTCCCGTCAAAATCAGCAGCATGAATAGGAAGGGCACGGGGATGCCGGCGATACTGCCGGACCCCAGAAAGGAAATGCCCTTGGGGATGTTGGTGATCGCCTTGCCCCGCGTGAGTACCAGAATAATCCCCCCGTAGACGCTCTGCATGCCGATGGTGACTATCATGGCGTTGAGCTTGAGCCCCGTGATAATCAGGCCGTTCAGCAGCCCGAACAGCGCCCCCAGCAAAATGCAGATGACAATGGCCAGCACCGGCGGCACCTTGTACTGAACCATTAGAAGGCCGCTGAGGATGCCGCACAGAGCGGCAATTTTCCCCACCGAAAGGTCAAGCTCCCCCAGAAGCAGCAGGCAGGACTGAGCTATGGCAATAATACTGACAAAGGCCAGGTCCCTGGTCACCGATTGGATGTTGTAGAAGGTGAGGAAATATTCAGAGGCGAGTGAGGAGATGACAATCAGCCCCAGTAAGACAAAGGTAATCTTGGTTATCTTGCTTTTGAGCGCATTTTGCACCGCGGAGCCGGTGAAAGTTGTTTTATTCATGAATGTACCCCACTTGTGAAGTAGTTGTATCACGCAACACCGATTATGGAGTTAAGAATCGCGCTTTTATCGCTGTTTGCAGTGTCGAAGATGCCGGCAAGGCGCCCGTTGTACATGGTGGCTATGCGGTTGGCGCAGCGCATCACTTCCTCTATCTCGGAGGAGATCAAAATGATGCCGATACCCGTTTCCTCCGCCAGCTTTTTCATCAGCCTGTAAATTTCTGTCTTGGTGCCCACGTCGATCCCCTTTGTGGGCTCGTCAAAGACCAGCACCTTTGGCCGGCTGTACATTGAGCGGCCGATAATCACCTTTTGCTGGTTTCCCCCGCTCAAAAAGCGGATCTGCTGCTCCAGCGAGGCTGCCTTGATGTTATAGGCTTCCACAATTTCGCGAGAGAGGGCAGCTTCCCGCTTACCGGAAAGGGCAAAACGGTTGCTCACCTGTTCCAGCAGCGAAATGGTCAGGTTTTTACGCACGCTCATGTAGGGCAGAATTCCCTGGCGCTTGCGCTCCTCCGGCAGGTAAATATAACCGTTTTCCACCGAAAAATGCGTGTCGCCGAATTTCCAGGATTTCCCGTCCAGTAAAACTGAACCGCTCCACACCGGCAGGTACCCCAAGATCGCCTGCATCACCTCACTGCGCCCCGACCCCACGAGGCCGGAAAATCCGAGTATCTCACCCTTTCGCAGCTGGAACCCGACGCCGCTGAAAATATCGCCGGTCAGGTTCTCAACATCCAGCAACACCTCGTCGGAGACATTCTCCGAAGCGTAGCTGATGGTTTGGTCGATTTCCCGGCCGACCATCTGCCGGATCACCCAAGCAATATCCACCTCTTCGGCCCGCGAATGAGCCACCTTTTCGCCGTTGCGCAGCACGGTGATCTCGTCGGCCAGCTGAAAGATTTCCTCAATCTTGTGGGAAATAAAGATGATCGCCTTGCCCGAATCCTTAAGCTGCCGCACCACTTCGAACAGGCGCTGCGTATCCTTTGTGGTCAGGCTGGTGGTCGGCTCATCCAGCAGCAGAATTTGGGCGCTGTCGTTGACCATCCCCCGCGCAATCTGCAAAAGCTGCTGTTCCGAAACCGAAATATCCCGCGCCAGCTGCTCCGGTCCCGCCGATATCTGAAACTTCTCCAGCCACGGCACGGCCAGGCTCTGCAGCCTGCTTTTGCGAATGAGAAACGAGTTGACGTCGCTGGACTGGAGCGGCATAAACAAATTGTCGGCAACCGTCATGTTTTCAAACTGGTCCAGCTCCTGCGGGACATAGGCGACGCGGCCAAACAGACGGGAATCCAGCCGGACACTCTTCCCGTCAATAAAGACATCGCCCTCATCCGGCTCGTAGAGGCCGGTGAGTATTTTAATCAGGGTGCTCTTCCCGGCGCCGTTTTCGCCAACAATGCAGTGGATTTTTCCTGTTTCCACCACCAGATCTACTCCGTTGAGCGCAAGTACGCCTGGGAAGCGCTTGGATACTTTGTGTGTTCGCATAATTTCCAATAGATCGCCCCCTTGCTAGGAGAAATGGGAAGCGGCAGTCATATTGTTGCCGCAATGCTGCCGCTTATCCGTAATCCGGTATCAAGGTGTTATTCTTGCGCCGCGTCCAATGCCGCGCCTACATTTTCCTGGCTGATAAAACCGACGCCGGTGTCAACAAATTTGGGCATTTCGTTTCCACGGGCCCCCTGCCACATCATCAGGCAGAGCATTTTGCCCTGTAGAAGCGGCTTTGTGGAGGAGGAGGAATCCATAATTCCGCTGTCGATGGCCTCGAGAATTTCAATGACATCGTCCATACCGACAACCTTGATCTGATCCTGCTTCCCCGATTCCTTGACCGCGTTGGCGATGCCCACGGGACCCGCCGCATCCACACAGACAAAACCATTCAGGTCGGGGTTGGAGGCGATAATGGCGGCGGCGAGCTGCTGGCCGGTTTCCACGTCGTCGTTGTCAAATCCGGCATCAATCACTTCAATATCGGGATATTGAGCGAATATGGCAAGCTCGGCCTCGTAGCGTTCAATGTGGGTATTGGCGGTTGCCAGACCGTGCATCACGGCCACCTTGCCTTTTCCGCCCAAAAGCTCCACCATGCGCTTGGCCGCCACCTCGCCCTGCTCCTTGAAGTCGTTGCCCACACCCATCAGGCCCGTAAAACCGGCGGGGGGCATCTGGTTAATCAGCGTTACGGGGATGCCCTGCGCCTGAATCTCTTCAATGATAGCGCGGCTTCCCTCAATGTCGATGGGGCAGATTGCAATACCGTCCGGCTTTGTCGCAGCCGCTTGCTGCAATATGGTGTTTTGCTCTGCGATATCCCCGCTCTGGGGCGCGTGGTATTCCACCACTACATCGTAGCCAAGCTCGCTGGAGAGGAAGTTCGCCATCTGCTCCGAGCCTTTATGCACTTCGTCAAACCATGCATGAACCGAAACAGGGATCATGATGAAGCGCATGGTCTCTCCCCTGCTCCCCTCGGATTTCGGGCTCTCCGCGCCCGAATCGCTCTGGGACGTCTGAGCAGGAGGGGTCGAACCCGGTTCGCCGGAAGAACATGCCGCGAAAGCTGTGAGCAGCAACAGAACACATGTCAGAACAGCAGCCAGTTTTTTCATAATAGCCTCCTTCTTTTACCCATACAGTCAGTTTACGATTCCGAAAAAACGCCGGCGTCCAATCATCATTCCCGGTTTTGCCACATCAATTTAATTTTGCAGATATGAACGATATTAAGCGTTTTTTATCGGTTTAATACATATACTATAGAAATTCAATCAAATAGTCAATAGAAGTTGATATGATTCAGCTAATAATAATAACTATTTCAATCAAATATTATTCAATTTAACGGTGGAACGCGGTATAAAGAAAAAAGCAAGGGGCTGTTACAAAATGCATATTCATGCATTTTGTAACAGCCCCTTGCTTTTTTCACTGTACCCGATTATTATGTATAAGAACCTGTATTCTAAGATGTATCGGCAGTCAGGCTTTGATGATTTTCAGGTCCCTGTATTTTTCAAAGGGCGCAATAAGGTCGTCGTCCAATTTATTATCGGTGATGATGCAATTGACCTCGTCGGCAGGGCACACCTGCAGCACCGCCGACTCGGTGAACTTTGTGTGGTCGCAGAGCAGGTACCGCTCTCTGGAGCTGGCCAACATTCTGCGCTTGATATTAATTTCATCAACATGAAAGATGCGGATCCCGTTGTCAGGATGCACACCGTCTGCGCCCATGAAAAGCTTGTCGGCGTTGAGCTGATCCAGCATGTGCTCGGCGAACACTCCCTTTGTGGAGTAGAAGGAGGACCTAACAAGCCCACCGATCATCAGCAATTCTATGTTTTGGTGCTCCTGCAGCAGACATCCGATATACAAATCGTTGGTGATGACCATAATCTTCAAATTGCTCATGGCCAGCAGGTTGGCAAGCTCGCAGGTGGTGGTGGTGGCGTCCAGAATGATGACGTCGTTGTCGTGGATCAGCTTAAGCGCTTCTTTCGCAATACGCTTTTTTTCCTCCACATGCAACACGAGGCGCCTCTGGTAGGGCGCTTCAAACACGTGCTGTTTGCCGTTGTGAACCGAATGGGCCCCGCCGTGGACGCGCCTAATCAGACCCTGTTGATCCAAGTCCCTCAAATCCCGCCGCATTGTGGCGGTGGAAGTTTTGAATCGGTTGCAGAGGATGGAAAAGGAAACAACATCCTGATGATTGATAAATTCGGCGATTTCCTGTAAACGCTGGGCCCTCATAAATAATTGTCCTCTCTCGATTTCTGTGCGTAATCTTTCTTGGTCTAAGCAAAGATATAAACATAGTAACATGTTTTTTTGAAGAAAGCAATAAAATGATTAGAAAGTGATCGATTTTGATTAAAACTATGATTGATTTTATAATACGACGCTGAATCATACCTTTTTCCCTTTGATCGCTCTTATGCACCCGCATACGGCGCTTCCCAGCAAGACGCCGGAAATACAGAACTATCAGCGCAACCTCCGGTAGCTTGCGGAGCTACCTGCTGGAAATATGCAGCCTGGGTGAAAATCTTTCTTAGAACCTGTTTTTATACTAAACACCAATAAAATAGTAGACAAGAGACACTCGTCAGTGTAAAATGGATTTGGTGATGAGAAATGCCAAATCCATTTTAGAACCTGTGTTCAGTAACGTTTCAGCAAGGTGGGAAGAATGCCGAAGACATATACAATCAATAACGAAGAGAGCGGGAAAATAGGCGAAGCCCGGAAGAGAAATCAAGACAAGCAGGTGGAAAAACGGCTGCACGCAGTGCAGTTGCGCGGGGAAGGGAAAAGGAACGCAGAAATCGCGGAGCAACTGGAAACATCAGTGGTATTCTTTGTTTCTACCTTCCCTTGCCCGGTAAGGCTCGGCGTCTGTTTCTATGGCGGCTTAGCGGCCTAGTGTATTTCCGTCCGTTTGTCTTACCCTGTGATTATAGTATAAACTATTGGTACCAATAAATCAATTGACATAACGCCTAATATTGGTACCAATAGTTTGTATATTTTAGTGGTACCAATATTTATAATAATATGGTATACTATGGTCACAGGAGGTGTTATAGTGAGCGAAAACAAGCCGTATATAGTAAATGGCAAACGAGTAACACACGATGAATATACCAAAACTAGATATGAGGATTTGCGCGTTCGGGTTCCAAAAGGCCGTAAGGACGAAATACAGGCCCATGCAGCGGCCAAAGGCGAAAGCCTTAATGGATATGTAACTAAGGCCATAGACGAGCGTATAGAACGAGACAGGGCCCCCACAGACAATGTAAAGGAGGAAAGCTAAAATGCCAATGCCACAACAGAATGGACATTACACCTACGCCGATTACTGCACTTGGGACGATAGTGAGCGGTGGGAGCTGATTGAGGGTATCCCCTACGCAATGTCCCCGGCCCCCTCGCCAGCGCATCAGGAGGTAAGCAGCGAGTTCCACAGGCAATTAGCCAACTTTTTAAAGGGTAAACCTTGCAAGGTCTATCCGGCTCCGTTTGATGTGCGATTAAATGCCTCCGATGAAGATGATACCGTAGTACAGCCTGATTTAGCGGTGGTGTGCGACCGTTCCAAAATAGATGGAAAGGGCTGCAAAGGTGCGCCGGATTTGGTTGTAGAAATCCTGTCACCTTCTACGGCGCGGCGTGACCGCATGACGAAGTTCCAGCAATACCAGCAGGCCGGGGTGCAGGAATATTGGATTGTGGACCCGGACACAAAGACCGTCCAGGTGTGTACCCTTGAAAATGGTCGCTATTTTGTGACGGCCTACGCCGACACCGACACCGCGCCGGTGACTGTGCTGCCCAGCTGTGCCATCAACCTGCAAGACGTATTCGCAGAATAGCGGATAGCGGGCTACTCAAACCGGGCGGCCCGCTATTTCATTAAGAATCTGTGTTCAGTATCAGACGTTACTGAACACAGATTCTAATTTATTCGGTAGCCAAATATGCTAATACTAATCTTCCGTTAAAAGGTCGAAAAGATTTGCGAGGGATTATTGCGCCAGACAAGGACGACAACGCAGTAAGGCGCAATAAGACCCGTAAAGTTTTCGACGATTTGATGGAAGATTAGTATAACGCGTGATGCCAAAACAAAATTAAGTCTTTAGCGATTAATACACATTGGAAGAAAAGATTCTCCCACCGACCAGGGGGAGATTTCTAAATAATCCATTACCGTTGCACCGATGTCAGCAAAGGAACGGCGGATGCCAAGATTCACATTTTGCTTCAAATTCTTGCTATACAGTAAGATGGGGATATATTCTCGTGTATGGTCGGTTCCGGGAATCGCCGGATCACAGCCGTGATCCGCTGTAACGATCAAAACATCGTCCTGCCTTAGTTTTCCTAGGATAACACCAAGGGCGATGTCAAATTGCTTTATGGATTTCGCATAGCCTGCCTTGTCGTTGCGGTGTCCATATAACATATCCATATCAATTAAATTTGCAAACACCAAACTAAATTTTTCGTGATCGAGTATATCGATAATCGCGTTCAAGCTCTCTGCGTTGTTGGTGGTGTGATTGCCTTGGGCAATGCCACGATG
>Ga0153947_1001454_pt1 | contig 11104 bp, 11 predicted proteins | sample TSNJ031MetaG_FD_104697 | JGI IMG/M metagenome (GOLD analysis project Ga0153947, IMG submission 104697) | Attine ant fungus gardens microbial communities from New Jersey, USA - TSNJ031 MetaG | ecosystem: Host-associated > Fungi > Mycelium > Unclassified | place: USA: New Jersey, Wharton State...
ATATAAAAATAAACCACGTAAATGCGTTACTAATGGCGCAGATACGTGGTTTTTTGATGTTTTATCAGATTTTTTTATTTACGGCACCGCTGGAAGGTGCCATGCTGGAAATGCTATGATTCTTCCTTCTAAATTCATCTGCCGCAGAAGTATCCCTGGTGATGACAAGTTCGGGCATTTCGAAACTTGTCTCGACTTTATGGGTAAAGATTTCCACCTCAAAGCCGAGCATTTTGCCAAGACGCTGTACGTCCTTTACGTAATCGCCGTAGACCACGACCTGGTGATGCCCGTAACTTCCTTCAGCCAGAGCCAGTCGGTAAGCCCTGGCACCTCCAGGAACACGGAAATATACCATGGGGCTGCAGAAAGTCTCTCGGAACGCACAGCCGACGATTTCTCCTCTGGTGACGATCATCTTTTTACCGCTCCGGTCAAATCTTCCGATGGTTACGGTACGGGTCTTCCCTTTCGCCAGGTTGATCTGAAACTTGGTTCCAAAGCCCTGATGGGTAAAGCGGCCCAGGGTATAAGGCATTGCTTCCTCTTCAAAACCTTCCATCATACGGGCGGGAACCGCATGATAGATTTCCAACAGATCTTCATCAATAATGTCGTCCGGGTCTGCGAGATCCTCTGGCACGCCAAGTTCGCGGGCAGTCTTGGTACCCTTGGGAATCAGAGTCGGATTGCCCATGTATGCTGCCTTTTTGGAAAGGTACATCAGCACCATCATCGCCATTAAGACGCTCATATCCTCTTCACAGGCAGAGGGTAATTTTTCGTCTTTATTGATTGTGTGAGTAAGACATGGCGTGATGCGGTATTTCTGCGGACGCCTGGAGGCACACATCTCCATACAAGAACTGGTGAATGCATTACAACCGTACTTTTCCATGATCTTTCTGACTGTATGAAAATACTTGATATCCTGTAGCATGTTATCGCGGGAGATAGCGCAGGCCGTAGCGCCGTCAATCAGTTGATCGGCTTCCGCCTCCATCTCCGGAGTGACTTCCATTTTGTCCATTTCATCGAAAATTTCGTAGAACGGCATTTTGGTAGAGCGGACACCATAGCGTTCCCACAAGCCGTAGAGATCGGGGATACTGGTATAAACGCCAACAGGGGATATCCTGCCGGCAGACAAGATCAGCACATTCGTGTTAGCGATTGCCTTTTTGACCTGCAGAAACCGCAGCAACTCATTATATTCGTCAAAATCATTGGCCATATAAGCTTCCAGGCCGATCGCTTTGTAGTAGCCGATGACATCCATCGGATGGGGCTGGTCAAAGTTTAGTTCGCTGACGGCTTTGCCAAAACGTTCGATGCCGGGAACACGGTAGTTCATAAGGTAAATGTCCACTTCATGGGCATCTTTTGCCAGCTCGTCAAAAGTATGGTCAGGTACGGTAAAGCTCTCGTCAAATTCCAGATAAAAAGGTTCCATTACATTGGCACAGCTACATAGGCCTTCCCGCAGCCCCTTGGCCCATCTCTTAAAGTTCTCTTTGCCAGAGCGCACTTCATACAAGGGATCGGTAGTCTCAGGAGTACCTACGCGGCAGGGTCCTTCCCAAGCCGCACTATGTACCAGGTTGGTAAATACCGGCTTCACATTTACCTTAACGTCAATTGCATGCTTCATACTTACAACATCCTTTCTTTTATTATAATTTATGATAATCGTACATTTTTTGTATGTACGGTATCAATGCATTTAACCCTTGCCGGGTCCTCCGGCTCAGTAGTTCATCAAAACAGGCGTCATTCCAGAAATCAATTTTGCAAGATAAGATCTCTGCATCTGTCTCACCAGAAATCAGCGACAGAAGCAGCGATGTAAAGGCCCGGACAATCATAGAATCGCTGTCGATGCGGATCTCGGTCCCGAGTTCACTGGGGGCAATCTTGATCCACAGATTCGATTGGCAGGCTGTAAATCGATTTTCTTCTTTTCGCAGTTCGAGATCTGGAGCTTGCAAGGTCATGGCAATAGCGAGCAGCTTGTCAAAACGGGTCAGATCATCCATATTTTGAAATTGCAAAAGTAATTGTTTTTGTTTGTCACCTATACTCATCTGTATCTATCCTTTGCAATATTTCCTGGCAAAACAAGCAAGCTCATGGCAGAATTTTTCCGCTTCCGCCTGGGTGTTATAAATACCAAAAGAAACTCGTATCGTCCCGCTGATTCCCAGGGCGGACATCGTTGGCTGGCTGCAATGGCTTCCGCAGCGCACTGCAATATTTTTCATGTCCAGATATACGCCCAGATCATAAGGAGAGGCCCCGTCGAGGGTGATTGCCACCACGGCGTGATGGGGGGAGCCGATTACCTTCGCCCCTGGGATTGCCGAAACAGAAGCTGTGGTCAAACGCGTCAGGGTTTGTTCATGGCTTTGGACCTTATTAAGACCGATGGATTCCAAGTAACCGGTCGCAGCAGCAAGGCCAATCGCGCCGGCGATGGGGGGCGTCCCGGCCTCTAATCGTTCCGGGAGGTCCTGATAGGCATTTTGCCGAAAAGTTGCGCCTAATTGGTCAATCATTCCCCCGCCATACTGATATGGTTCCATCCTTTCGAGAAAATCCTTTTTGCCCCAAAGAACTCCGATTCCGGTGGGGCCGTAGAGCTTGTGCCCGGAAAAACAGAAAAATTCACAGTCAAGCGTGAGAAGATCGTGTTTTGTATGGGCAACGCTCTGCGCTGCGTCGATCAGAACCGGGACATTATCTTCGTGTGCCACCCGAATCATCCGTTCGATCGGGAGTGCGATTCCCGTGCTGTTTGCAATGGAGGGAAATGCCACAAGCTCCGTATTGCTGTCGATCAGCTTTTCATATTCCTCCAGGTTAAGCTGCCCCTCACTGTTAATGGAAGCAACACGGAATTCTGCCCCGGTTTGCTGGCAGACCGCCTGCCAAGGCAGATAATTTGAGTGATGCTCGGTAGCCGTTACGACTACATTTTTTCCGGGAGAGAGCCGTGGAGCACAAAAGCCAAACGCAACCATATGGATCGCTTCCGTTACCCCTTTGGTAAAAATCGTATATCCGTGTTCCCCATTGAGATAGCGGTTGATTTTTCTCCTTGCAGCAAAATACGCATCGTCGGCGCTGCGGCTTAGGCGGTAATTTCCTCTGTGAATATTGGAACAACTGGCCGTATAGTAATCGGTCAGCGCCTGCAGTACACATTCCGGCTTTTGCGTGGTTGCGGCGCTATCCAGATAGACGGGGAAATCTTTCCTTCGAAAGCATGGAAAGCTGTCTCTTATATCCTGGATGTCTATCATTCTCTACCTCCTGTTCGATTCTGCATGGCCGCCCAAAAGGCGTTGGCAAGCTGAAGGATGGTTTCGGCATCACTTGCGGCATCATCTTCCAGGCGAATGCCCAACTGCTTCTCCATACTTATGATAAGCAGCGTCTTTTTTCGGATTGCCAGTTCTTCACGGGTACAATCGTATGTATTTAATACATCGTCCGCCGGGCCTGTATATGCTTTGGGCTGATTCTTCTTTATGCTGTGTATGCCAAGCTGATATAAGTTATCTTCTGCGATGGAATCGTCCAGCATAAAACGGCTTAATAAATACTTGCGGAACAAAGGGCAGAACGAATGAATATCGCGGCAGGCAGCCATCTCCGCCATAGCGGATTCAGCCTCTTTTCGGAACTTTGCTTCTTCTGAAAGGCTTTTGTTTTCCACTGACATAGGCTATTTCCTCACCTTGTTTGAATGTCGGTATAATTCGGATATCTTATGAATATCACGGTTTACGTATTGTGTATATATCTCTTTTTTTAGAAAATTGTCAGAATTATTGGATTTGCCAAAAAAATGTATATATTGAAAAAAATAATCCTGTCTTTTAATTTGTATTAGTGATATAAAAGTAAAAAGGGAATAAACCAAACTTTTATTCGGAAAACAGATTTGATTTTTAAATAAATTTTGACAATGCCACCGTAAAATTTGTTCATCCATAAGGAGATAAGATTTTCCTTTTTCCTCATTAACCAAGGGAATGTGTACAGAGAATGGGAGGTATTATGCAGAGGACGAAAAAGTGGTATCGGATTATACGGGGAAGCCGGTTGTTCCATGAGATCTTTCTGATTTTGATCGCTTTGATGGTAGTTCTTACATTGATCGTCGCGATGTTTCTGAGCGGAGTTCTGACAAAAAATTACAGTGAGAATCTCCACCGGGCCCAGCTTTCAAGATTGAATCAGTTGTCAGATAGCATTAATCTTACTTTTTCCTTATTAGAAAAGAGTATAAGCCAGTTTTTGTGGAGCAATGAGGTAATCGCAGTTTCCGTAAATCCAACCCGGGTTGATGGCTCACGGGACAAGAAAATTCTTAACCTGTTAAGAAATGAAAAGGGCGGGAATGAGCTTGTCGAAAATGCATATCTGTACATTGCCTATGACGAGACACTTTATGGCAGTAATAATAATATTGTGGCAGCCGGCAACAGTGAAATATCTTCTGTACTTGAACGGTATCTCTCGATGGACCTATCAAAGCGGGAGGTCTCTTCTTCTGATACCCGGTGGTCGGTGGTTTATATTGAGGACCGCCTGTACATTTTTGTGGATTTGTACCTGAATAGGAGATATTCTACAGCAATCTATCAAATAAACCTGAAAAATTTTCGCTATTTAATCGAGAAAAACGGGGATCAAGACAAACAAATAGAGATATTTGACGATCAGAACCAAAAGGTTTTTTCAGCCTTGTATCCATATCAATGCGATTCCGCCGAACTTGATAAGGACATGCTGTTTTTGCAGAGTGCAGAGGCGGAAAGGAACACATCGCAAAAGTATTATTTGGTCCAAGATCCGGAGCTTGGCTGGAGTTATGTCGGCACGATTTCCACGAAAAGCGATCTGGTTACCATGAAAGACGTTATTCCGGTTTTGCTGCCGCTTATGTTTGGAATATTGGCGGCCAGCGTGCTATGTACCCTGTATCTTTCTACAAAAATTTATCGTCCGGTAGGAGATTTGGTATTTTCCATTGAAGAGATCCAAAAGCAGGCGGAGACATCAGGGACAGTCAGCCCTCCCCAAAAGAGCGAACGGGATTATTTACAGGCCCTGTTTCATCAAGCCCTGAGTGATTACGGACAGATTCGGGATTTGGCGGAGCAGTATTCAAACTCGTTACTGGAACATACCCTGCAAGGCGCGATCTGTGGCAAAAATATAGAAAGTGCGGACCTAGCAATCATGGAGGAGATAACCGGATGGCCAGCCATGGGGACAGAACGTTATCAGTTGGTGATCGGAAAAATTAGCGGACCGGAGAATAATTTATACATTGTCAATGTTTGCAGTTGGGTAAAGCAGGTTCCTTCAGCACAGTGCAGAGCCATCCCCATGTATTGGGAAAAAGATCAGATTATTATTGTTATCTGGGCTTCGGCGGATGTCCCAGAGGAAGAAATGAGGGAATATGTTCAGGAAATCCAGGATTCCGTAAATCAACACATAAAAGAGCTTCCCTGCGAAATACTTTGGGGAAGTGGCCGGATTTATAATCAGATCAATGACCTTCATACTTCTTATCAGGAGGCCAGAGAGCAGCTGAGCTACCGACAGTATTTTGGCGAGGAAGGTGCCGCCATGAGTGCGGATCAAAATGGAAGTAAAGAGGAAAGGATACAAATCAACGAGCGCGTCCGCCAGCTGTGGGCGGAGGGGCTGGACAGAGATCGTCAGGCTTGCGAGGAGTTGCTGCATAGTCTTCTAAAGGAGGTTTATGATAACGACAATGACATTGACTGGAAGCGAGCGGCATACAAGAGTATATTGGATACGATGAATGAGAAACTGATTTCCATGCATGTGCGGAAAGAAGAAATTCGGGGGATTCGGGATGATCTGGAGGATCTGGACAGCAACACGGATTTCGAGAGTTTATATGCATGTGCAGAGCATACTTCAGAGAAAGCGCTTCGTCTATTGTATTTTTATGGCCGAAAGGCAAAATATACTTATGTTGACGAGGCGAAAGCGTATATTGCAACGCACTATTTTGAAAACAGCCTTACACAGAACGATGTCAGTGAACATATCGGTATCACGGCATCTTACCTCAGTGAACAATTTCGAAAAGTGACGGGACAGCCGTTTCTCGCATATCTGAATCTTTACCGGGTGGATAAAGCAAAGCAGCTGCTGGCGACGACCAGTATTCCCATTCAGAAGGTAGGATATCTGTGTGGGTTTAACTCATCCCAGAGTTTTATCCGCGTCTTTAAGAAGTACACCTCGATCACTCCGGGACAATACCGCAGTAAGTGACGGACTGCTTGGCAGTTATTTATTTTGGGCTTATGAACAATTTTTTCTTATGAACGATAATTCTGAATATTTTCCCGAAAATTGAATATGTACACGAAGAACAAACTATGTTATTTGTATTGTACGGAAATTTCCTTAGAGAATTGCAATTTTCATTTTTTGGAAGAAAGGAGTTAAATTCAAATGAAAGTATTGCGCTGGCTTGATCAGAACCTGGAAAAATGTCTACTCCTGGTATTTCTGATCGTGATGGTCATTGCTTTGACTCTGCAGATCATCTTTCGGTTCGTACTGAGCGCCCCTTTAAGCTGGTCGGAGGAGCTGGCCCGTTACATGTTTGTGTGGTCTGGGTTTATCAGTATCAGCTACTGCCTGAAGACAAACATTGCCATCCGGATCGATCAGGTAGTAAACATTCTGCCCGAGAAGGGACGGCTGATCATGAATCTGGTGGTGTATGTCCTGATGTCAATGTATTTTATCCATATGACACCTTACGCCTATGATTTCTTCCGTCGTGCAGCTGACGCCAATCAGACGATGCCGGCTCTACAGGCACCCATCGCTCTGGTGTATGTGTCCCCCCTTCTGGGATTTGTCCTGACAATGGTACGGCTGATCCAAAACTTCATCAAAGATGTGCGGGCCCTGTTTGCCAAAGGCACCAGAAAAGAACAGGAGGTGAAATAAATGTCTGCTGGAATGGTATTAATTGTCTTTTTTGTTTTGCTGGCCTTGTCCGTGCCAATTTTCGGCGCCCTGGGAATCACCTCTGTGTTTCCCTCCATTGTGGATTCCAGCTTTTCCGCCAATGGAATTTTCCTGGTGCGTGAGATGCTGGGCGGTATCAACAGCTTTCCCTTACTGGCCATTGTGATGTTTATCTTGTCCGGTATCATTATGTCCCGTGGCGGTGTGTCCCGGAAACTGTTTAACTTTTTTTGTTATTTTCTGGGTGAGATCCCCGCCGGCATGCCCTGCTGTGTCATTGTAACCTGTCTGTTCTATGGCGCTATCTCCGGCTCAGCACCTGCCACTGTGGCCGCTGTAGGAAGCATGACAATCCCCGTACTGATTGAGCTGGGATATGAGAAGCCCTTTTCCACTGCCCTGGTAGTAGTCGCCGGGGGCTTGGGCGTAATTATTCCGCCCTCCATTCCTTTCGTATTGTACTGCATGGCCACCGGTGAGTCCGTGGGAGACATGTTCATCGCCGGGATCCTTCCTGGCATTCTGATTGCCTTTTGCCTGATGGGGTATGCCATTTATTACTGCAAACGGAAGGGTGAGAATAAGGAGAAGATTCACGAGGTTGTGGGAGAGCTGCGCAGCAAAGGGTTTCTACAGGTACTGAAAGAAAGTATCTGGGCGCTGTTTACCCCTGTAATTATCCTGGGCAGTATCTATTCCGGCATCGCTTCCCCGACGGAGGCAGCCGTATTGTCGGTGATTTATGCCTTGATTATTAGCATCTTTTTGTACCGGACATTGAAGGTTTCGGAGCTGATGAATATTTTTTTCGAAGCGATCAATACCTATGCTCCTATGTTGTTTCTGATTGCGGCAGCCAATGGATTTGCCCGTGTGCTGACCCTGCTCCGGGTTCCCCAGACGGTCAGCGAAACAATTTTAACCACGTTTGGCGGCAATAAAGTGGCAATTCTGGTAGTGATCAACCTGTTTCTGCTAGTCGTCGGCATGCTGATTGACCTGGGACCGGCAGTGCTGATTCTGGCACCAATCTTTGCGCCAATGATGACAGCCCTGGGGGTGGATCTGATCCACTTTGGCATCATTATGGTAGTAAATCTGGCGATCGGTTTTGTGACGCCGCCAGTTGGCGTTAACCTTTATGTGGGAAGTCGGTTGTCGGGGGTTCCGGTTCTGAGCATCGCGAAGAATGCCGTTGGATTTCTTTTGCTGTTTGCGGTAGCTCTCGCAATTATAGTGATCTTCCCGGCCATTAGTCTGGTTCTGATCGGACGGGTGTAGGCGGGGATAAAGATTTCAAAAAAACATATTATGAAGGGAGAAGTGAGGATGAAGAAGGTATGGAGTTTTGGTTTGGTGGTGGTACTGGTTTTTAGCCTGGCAGCTTGCAGCAGCGGGGCGAAGGAGACCACCGTCGCAGACAACACGAAAGCAGAGGATTCCACGGCGGAGGTTAACGGCGAGATCAGGGAACATCACTGGATATCCGGCGTTGCCAGCCCGAAGGATGCTGTCGCATTCTACTTTATCGACAAAATGGCTTCTGAATTGGATGCCCGTACCGGGGGTAAGATGACCATCGATGTGTATCCGGACAGCACCCTGGGCGATGATGTGGCGCTGTTGGAAAGCTTGGGCACACGAAATGTGAATTTTGTTGTGCAGAATCCGGCTCCGGAGGTAAATCTGATGCCGAAGCTGGCGATTTTTGATCTGCCCTTTGCATTCCAGGATATTGAGTCATTCCGCGCAGCCATCGACAGTGAGGAGCTGATGTCTCTGCTACGGCCGATCTATGAGGAGGGCGGATATAAGTTGCTAGGCTTTGCGGACCAAACATTCCGCGTGATGTCCTCCAATAAGAAGGTAGAGAAGATCGAGGATTTTCAGGGCATTAAAATCCGTACCATGGAGAACAAGAATCATATGGCCCTGTGGGAGGCGCTGGGAGCGTCCCCGACACCGATGGCCTTTTCAGAGGTTTATACCTGTCTACAGCAAAAGGTGATTGACGCACAGGAGAATCCTTATGCAACGATCGCATCCTCCCGGATTCAAGAAGTCCAGGATTACATCATCCAGACAAACCATCTGGTACACCCGATCGTGATGATTATGAACCTGGAGGAGTACAACGAGCTGAACGATGCGGAGAAGCAGGTGATTGCGGAGGCCTTTGAGGCTGCCAAGGCCTACGGTCGTGAGATGGCGGATAAGCAGGAGGGCGAGAAACTGAAAGAGATCAATGCTTCTGGCACGGAGATTGTCCCGGTATCTGACGAGCTGTACGCCGCTTGCGTCGAGAAGGTACAGCCAATTTACGATATGGTTGCCGGACAGGTGGGTGAAGAACTGGTTAATGCGTTTTTGAGAAAATAAAAATTTTTGCGGCTTTTTCGGAGAATAAATCCATATAAAAAAACCACGTATTTGTGCCAGGTATGAATGGTGCAGATACGTGGTTTTTGATGCTTTTTGCACACTGGTTGGAATTATCAAACCTCTCCCTGCTTTTTCATAAAAGAAATAAATTTCTGCACGATGGGTGTCAGATATTTTGTGGAATCGTATACCATGTACAGCAGACGGTAGCAATCAAAATCCTTGATGGGAATCTGCACTACCTTGGCAGCATCTAAGGAAGGAACCCGGGCAACCAGAGAGACGCCTACACCGGCAGCTACCAGACCGGCTATGGCCACTTCGTCCGGTGCCAGTGCCGCAATATGGGGGTAATACCGGCTTGCTTCAGGTAATCGTACACGATACCCCGGAGTCCGGCTTCGGGAATGTATGCCACATAGGGATAGTCCCTAAGCTCTGCCAGGTAAATGGAAGACTTGCCGGCCAGGCGGTGTACCGCGGGAACGATGGCAAAATAAAAAAGGATTGGAAAAAGACAGAATGAAAAATCGAACGGTAATGATTCATTTTCGATTGGACGAACGGGAAGCGGAACATTTTAAATCGGCAACAACCTTAACCAGCTTTGTCATAAGGCACACGCTATGAAAGGCATAGACGTAAAACGGTATGACGAGGCAATTCACTTGTTTGAGAAGAGCGTTCTACTCATCACGGAGGCGGTAATCCTGCCCCGCCCGAACGACTAACAAGCAATTTATAACCAACGAAAAAACATTGATACCCATATCGTAATAAGACTTCCCAGGTACTAACAGACGGGAAATATTTCTTGTAAGGTATGCGTATTCATGATACAATGATAAGGTATCAATATTAACCGTGTTATTTGGTTGAATTTAAGTGGCACGAGAGTTTTTATATAATGGAAGGTGCAATATGACTAAATATGAATATAAGGTTATACATTTTAAAACAGGTTCTTTCATCGTCAAAGAAAAAAAGGTTGAAGAAAAATTCGCTGAACAACTAAATGAACTTGGGTCCGATGGTTGGGAATTGGTAAGCATGTATTCTGTTTCGATGACCGAATTAACAATTGCGGTCTTCAAACGTGTGGTAAATGAATAATAGCTACTAATAAGCATTTTCCCTACTATTCCCATTTGTTGGTGTTCCCCTGTATATCATCATTATCTAAATAATTAATAATATCTGCTTTAGCAATCTGATTTCCCTTAAACTCATGTTCCTTTCCTCCTGCTATTAAAAATGGGCGAGAGGTTTTGACCTCTCACCCAATAGCCGATAGGAAAGCTTGATTTTCCTCTTATTGCTTAAAATCTTTCAGCTTTTTACGAAGCGTGTCCATTCGTCCGTAAATCGCATTCGGTGTCAGATGAACAGTTTTAGCAATCTCTTTTGTAGCGTATCCTTGTATCTTCATAAAGACGATTTGTAGATTAAGCCTGTCCGTCGTGAGTAATACTTGATACAGCCTATCATCCTCAATGCTGTCAAGGAAATCCTCAACGTCTTTATTTCGGTTTGCTGCTCACTTTCTGCAATCTCGTCAAGGTATATACCGACCTCCTGCAACTTCTCATAAAACCGTCTGTCGGAATTAAAAGCAACTCTATCCTCTATGCGGAGCAGTTCAATGACTTCATCATCAACGCCTAACTGCCGCATTGTCTTTTCC
>Ga0153947_1001455_pt1 | contig 11100 bp, 14 predicted proteins | sample TSNJ031MetaG_FD_104697 | JGI IMG/M metagenome (GOLD analysis project Ga0153947, IMG submission 104697) | Attine ant fungus gardens microbial communities from New Jersey, USA - TSNJ031 MetaG | ecosystem: Host-associated > Fungi > Mycelium > Unclassified | place: USA: New Jersey, Wharton State...
ACCTAGCAGGAGACTCTTCGCATGCTGGTCTCCCTATGATGATCACGTCCGAGTCTGGGATGCACAAACTATCCAACAAGTTGGCAAGTTTCCAACATCCTCAGTGGATGGAATTGTCCTTTCACCTAGCCTGATCAGACATTCCCTGACAACAGACTCATCGCTCTTTAGCATATATTTGACGTCTATACTGGCTATCTGAATTGTGGGTAAAGGATACGCAAACAATGCAGGGGAATGATCTGGTCAAACTTGATGCAGAGATTTATGGTCCACTTCTCAGTACATGGTACGATCAAGGATGTCCCCACTTTCTTCGGAACATTCACGCTCCACCAACTCTCAGATTATCTTTATCTGAAGACAACGATAACGACGGTGTTCGACTCTTCTCCTTCAATATCACCACCAACAGCGGGGAACTACGCGGGAAGGATAAAGAAGGTTGCATTCATCAAAGGTGTGTGCTTGTTTTCCTTCCATAGTTTTCAAACGAATATCGTGGATCTTGTTTGCTGTGACATTTCCGCTGTCGCTCGCTCTCGCTGCTTTGGATGGCTTTAGGCGGTCGTTATATGTCTACATTTTCAGATTTCTGATTCGATTTTCTTCAATCATACCCATCAGGCAAGTTGCCTTTTCTTTTCATCACTGACAAACCCCTGATTCCTAATACAATCGTCAGGGAGAGTACGCTTTCTGAGGAGTTGGGAAGAATTATTTATTAAGTGATAATCCTGGAGCTTTGATTCAGATTGTGTATGGCTACGATGCCATATGGTGTGGACCCGATGGACGAAGCAGCTCATCAATGGGCGTTGACTTTTGGTAATTTAAGTAATGATGGTAATTGTTCTGGTGCCTTCATTCTCGCTTTTTCATAATTGACTGTATCTGTTTCTAGCGTTGATGAGACAGGCATGCCTAGAAGTCGACGAGATATGTCTTCAAGAGTGAAAGATACAGTTCTTAGTCTTGCTCTTTGTCTCAATGCAGGTCTTTTCTCGCTCTGCCCATGGCATATCTTTACCCTATCCCAAGTGACCCCGGTCAACAACGACAATGGTTCTGTGACATATCAAGCATCCTAGACGAACTAGCACTGTCAATCAGACAGCTTCCATTGGACTGACTCCCGTTTCCCGCGATCGTGCACATACCAGACATCTAAAACCGTCAGGTTCTAGTCTTTTCGACTTTCTATTCATCTTCCCGTTTACATCTGAGTCAAAACATATGAGAATTATCGTCCACGATACTTCGACACATGAAATTCTCTTCTTGCAGAAAGGAGCCGATGTTTTGATAGCACAACGACGTGATGCAAGGGAAGGACTGAGGACGCATGTTATCATAAGAAAGAGTTTTTCGCCAAAGGTGGGAGAAGAAGTATCATGATGCGAGTTCTTGAAAGGAAGGAACGACGTGATGCAGAATGTGATTAGGGAAATACTGGAATATGATTCAGAGTTGCTTGGGTGGAGAATATTTGAGTTGTTGAAGAATGCAGGGGTGAAGATTTGGATACTGAAGAAGGAGATAAAATCAAAAGTGTCAGATGTATTGCCGTGCCGACCAAGTTGATAGCGAAGAACCGATAGATACATGAGGTAGCGGAGTGTGAGTGATTTTTGTCCCTTCTTGCATGATACCAGGGTTGGCTAGACTCAGTTTCCCCTAATAATATGTAGCTGATTGATTTACACACAGTGACATTGGATCAGGCAAAGCTAACTAAAGTTCTTGAAGGAACAAATTGAGTTGTTGTCTAGTTATCGACGAGGAATTGTTAGAGGTTCGTTTGACTTTTCTGTCTCTCGTATCGTTGATCATTCTACCCTTCCAGATCTGTTTCAATTTATTCCAAAGCGGGTCCTTCGAGATTGCGATGAACTCGCGTGTCAATGCTCGCCGATGTGGAAAGCAGGTGTAGCGGGGCTTATATGGCAGCATACGAGGAAGGTGTGTTGTATCAGGGATGGAGCAAATGATGTCAGTATCATTCAAGCAGCTGATGTCGGTGTATCAAACCTGCCTCAAACATCATGGAATACTGATTTCACCCTGACTTATTTCACAGGTATCGGGTATCGCTTCACTGGGAATTGTAATGAACAAAAGGGGAGAAAAACAAGTTGCCGGCATATGAAAGCAAAACAGGAGGACTTGCAGTACATGGGGCCGTTGGTCCATGATAAGCCTAGTTGTATGACGACTGTCGGTATCCAAGACAAGGTAACAGCGACAATGGACTTTATCTCAAAGATCAAATCCAGCACTCACAAGACCCGTCCCAAATCCATCCACAAAAAGCAAAAGCGTACAATCCAATGATGATTAATGGGGATAGTCATCGACTCGGAATGATAACGTGATCTACAACCGAAATGAAATACAAGCGGTTCGTTCTTGGCTGGATTTGGAGACAACTCACACCGATGGAAGATGCTGAGGTCGAGAACAAGAACAAGTTGGGGGTTCATCCATGACTGACCTGTTAGCTATAATCTCGATCATCCAAACCATTAATGGACAGTCTTGACAAGTGTAACCTGTTGCCATTCATTATATCCAGTGGTCAAATCAACTTGGGATTTTTGAGGGGCGCCATTTTGAATGGACGCACGGCCCCCTTGTGTATAGCCACGGCTCTGCAAGCAAAATAAAATTATCCAATTATAGGATGGAAGACGGGGATATCCCTCCAGCTAGATCTTCAACTGGGCTATCATTCCTCCTTAATATTTCATCCCTAACTATTCCCTTGATTGGATACATCCTTAGCCCAACCATTTGGAAAACTGTGACTGTTCAAACAAGGTGTGTGTGACCTCCATGGGGACGGGTCGAATGATACACACTTTTTTTGGGTTGGGGTATTGATGATGATAATTTGAAGAGGTTCGGTGATCGTATGATCTGGTTTGTGACTGGGAGAGAGAGAGTGTGTGGGCTCACTCACTCACCCAATGACGATGGAAAGATGGAGTGGGGATCAAGAATGTAAACACCGAGGGGCACGAACGACGATTGGAGCTGTGAACTGGCACTCTGTTTCCAATTGCTGTGCCCCACCCCCCAGCCGAGTGTGATATGGCTTGATGCCATTGCTGGTCCCAGGGGTCTGAAAGATAAGAGATAATTTATGGGGAAACAAGACAAGAATAGATCAAAACAAAGATGCACTGGTGAGATCGACAAAAACACACACCAGGGCACGGTTTTATTCAGTTAATATCTCAGACGTCTCGGGATCGAGTAGACGGCTGAGGGAGAATAGTGGAACTGGACTCTATATAAGCCTGTTCTACATTCCTCGGTGTTAGCTTGTGGCCCCAGGTGACAGGTGTCGTCATATCAATGATGAATCAGCTAGAGTGGTGGTGTTGGAAGAGTGGAGAGGCAATGGAAGAATGGTGGTGTTGGAAGAGTGGAGAGGCAATGGAAGAATGGTGGTGTAAGTGGAATGGAGGAGTCAATGGAATGATAGAAGGAGCTTGGACATATCTATTGCGTCAGTTCATTGCAATACACGGAATTTTTCTGTGGGCTTGCCGCAGAGGTGACCAGCTCATGTGTCCCAGACTCGCCATAGCCTCTGGCCGTTATCTCTAATAAATCTTGTTGAAGTGGTCTAGCAACCCACTTGCACTATGTCAGGGCAGTACCCCATCACCACCAGTCTGGGGCGGTACTCGCATTCCAATCATTGATGTTGTCAGTACTCACTGGTACGGTATACGGCCTACTTCTTTTGGACTCCCTACTTAATAGCTGAGAGTATGGCTTTCATCCCTCAGTCGTCCACTTTACTTCGCAACGCCTGAGGTGAGATATATATGTTGTGTTCTCTTAGACTATGGTAACTCACAGATGTATATAGCTTACATATCTGATAGGTAAATATATACCAAGTCATCCACTTTACTTCGTGACGCCTGAGCTTACATATCTGATAGGTTATGGGCCCAAGTGCTCAATAATTTCTACTAGAAAATTGACATTAAGCAAAACTTACTAGAATGACATCAACCACTACTACTTTTTCTGAATTAGACAAATTTAACAGCACCAACTGGGCATTATGGCAAAGACTCATTCACACAACAGCTGTGTCAAAAGGAGCTTTTGGCTACCTTGATGGATCTATTGAACAATCCTCTACTCCACTAGCTGATGGAGCTCCCCTTACTGAAACCCCTTGGGACTTAGAAACCCCATCCCCCAAGGAATAGAGAGTGCACAATGCCTGGACTTTGGGCCTACTTTTGATTAACACAAAGAACCCAACTGGTTTAGGAATTAACATGGATGGCACTACTGTAGTGACTTAGCCTGAGATGACTTAATCACACTTGAAGTCTGAGTTGACAAGAAGAACTTGATAGAGTTTCCATTGGATTCTATACACTACTTATACAACTACTATATGGTCTGTGCACTACTCTCCCACACTTATCATGTGATGTGACCCTGTGACATCCTGACATGTGACTGTAATGTGTGACATTTGTTATGTGACACTTTCCCACACTCCTTTCTTGTAGTAAGTCCAAATGAGAAGAGAAAAGAAAAAAAAAAGAAAAGAAATATAAATAATAACTTAGTCATTTTGCCAAGTCATAACACCACCCCCCTCTCAAGATTCCTCGTTACAAGGACTTTTACAACTTGTAGTAGGGATTGCAGATGTTCTCCATCTCATTGTTATCTTCTTCTATTCACTCCCTGAGTTCCAAATTTTCTTGCTCAATTTCTTCTTCCTCCTTTATTGTTTCCATTGTTCTTTGTTTCTTAACTTTTCCTTCTTTCTATCATCTCCATTTTCTTTTTAGTCTTCCCCAATATTTCTCATCATACTGTTTATCTGACCATCCAAATAACTTCTTTGCTGTAAATTGTCTCAGTAGCTCTTCCCTTCTAAATGTTCCTTCTTTCTCTTGCTGTTTTATATTTTCCATATCTTGTCAGTATTTCTTTTCATATTCTTCTATTGTTTCTTTTGCATTCTCTAGATTTTCCCTTTTTCCCAAGTATCTGATTCTGCTGTAAATCCCTTCTATTGTACTAAGTACTTGTCTTTTTCTCATATCTGCTGCTTATTCAGGATTCTCTCCACTTTCCATTCTTCTTCTCCCTCAATTATAACTGGAGCTGGTTGCTCTTTTCTCTACCCCTCTACTTGCCCTATATATCTTTGTATTCTACTAACATTAACTACCAAATGTATTTTCACTGTACTAGATAGTTCTAATTCCACTGTGTTCAATGATACAATTTTTTTATCTTGTAAGGTCCTATGAACCTCTCTGTCAACTTTTCCATTCTCCTCCCAACCATTTGATATTTCAGATCCTTAGTACTTAGCATCACTAAGTCTCCTACTTTATACTCATTAACTTCTGCTCTCTTTCTATCTGCATACTTCTTCATTTCTTCTTGTGCTTTCCCTAGTGCCACTTTTGCCTCTTTCTGAATCTCCTTCATTTTTGTTATAAATTTCTCCACTCTCTTGTATTTCCCTTTTCTTCTTGTCTCAAATCCCATCCTAGAATCTTGTCCATAATTTGCCTTGAAAGGCAATGTTTTGGTACTTGAGTGTGCTTTATTGTTGTAGACAAACTCTGCTGTTCCTAACTAATCTGGCCACTGTTCCTGCCTATGGTCAATAAACATCCTTAAGTACTACTCTAGTTCCTAATTAACCCTCTCTGTTTGTCTATCTATTTGAGGATAGAATGCTGTCAACAATTTACTTTCAATCCCCAATATCTTATTCAACTCCCACATTATTCCTGCTACAAACTGGGGTCCTCTGTCTGAAATGATACTTTCAGGTAACCCATGTAACTTCCACACATTGTTTCTAAACAACCTAGCTAGTCCTTCTACTGATGTCTTTTCCATAGTAGGAATAAAATATACAATTTTTGTCAATCTATCAACTACTACTAAAATCAAGTCATATCCTTGTGCTAGCAGCAACTTAGTGATAAAATCTGCTGAAATATATGTCTAAGGTTTTTTTGGAATTGAATTTGGCATTAATCTTCCTGCCAGCTATTCTGTGTGGTTTTTATTATGCTGGCAAGCATCGCACCCTTCCACATATTGCTTTACTTTTTTTGTAACTCTTGGCTACCAAAAGTTCCTAGTAACCAATTCTACTGTTTTCCATTATTCTCCATGTCCTCCCAATAGCATATCATAATGCAACTGAATAATCTCTGCTCTCAGTTTCTCATCTCTTGGTATGTATACCTTCCCTTTCTTATATATAATACCATTGACTTCTTTCCATTCCTCATCTCTTAGCATCTTTACTCCTGCTTGTTTCATCTCTTCTACTGTCTTAATTACCTTGTTATCAAGAGACAGTGAATGTCCTTAGTGATCACCCTAGGTGGATGTTCAAGAAGAACTTGATAGAGTTCTTTGTTGGATTGGACTACTACTTATACTACTTTTACAATGGCTGTACCGCTACTAGTCCATGATCACATGTTCCTCCAGAATGTTCTACAACCTCGTGACCTTATCACATGACTTGGCTTCTTAAGTTCCTCTGCTATTTATATCTCAACCCCATTGTACACTTTGAGGTTTTGGACTAAGTGTTCAAATGCACAGGAGACTTTTTCCTGCTCAGGGCTCTCATAACACATCTCATTATCTTTTACCTTTGACTGTTTTACTTTCTCTAGTAGATCTACTCCCTCTACTATTACTTCCACTTTCTCTATTTTTCTGACTTCTAGCCATTCTGGCTTTACCAATGTTTTATTCTCATTATCCTTTTCTACTTCTATCTCCCAATCTGGTCTCCTGCTCAAACTGTCTACCTTTCCCATTTTACTCTCTGGAATATGCTTTAGCATAAAGTCAAACCTTGATAAATACAAGGCCCATCTGGTTTGTCTTCTATTCAACTTCTGCACTTTTATAAAATATTCAAGATTCTTGTGATCTGTCCAAATCTCAAACTTTATCATAGTCCCTTCTAGGAAGTGTCTCCATGCCTCCAAACACCTGACTATAGCTAACATCTCTTTTTTATGTATCTCATAGTTCTTTTCAATATCACTGAGAGATTTTGAGATAAAAGCCACTAGTCTCCATAAGTCATCTGAGCACTTCATTGAGAGCACTCCTCCAGTTGCATAATTTGAGGCATCTGCTTCTACCCTAAATTCTTTGTCTAAATCTGGAGCTGCAAATACTGGTCTTATTGTAAAGATCCTTTTGAGCTCGTCAAATGCTCATTGTTGTTCACTTCCCCATTGCCACTTTACATCCTTTCTTGTTAGCCCATTCATTGGTCTTGCTACTCAAGTGAAGTCCTTAATAAACCTCCTGTAGTAATTTGTGAGGCCTAAAAACTTTCTGACATCTTTCACATTCTTTGGTTCTGGCCAACTCAGTACTCCATCCACTTTCTCCTTCTCTATCTCTATTTCATTGGGTCCTATGATAACTCCAAGGAATCCAATCTTTCTTACTTTCCACATACACTTTTTTGGCTTTACAAACAGATTGTTCTCTTTCAGCCTTCTCAGTACTTTTTCTATAATTTCATCATGTTCCTTCTTAGTTTCAGTCCCTACCAACATATCATTTACAAATGCAGCTACTTTGCTCTCATTTACCAGATCTCTCAGGATTTCATTCATCATTGCCTGGAATGTGGCTGGTGAATTTTTCATCCTGAAAAACATTACAGTTGGTTCAAATGACCCTACATGCATTGTAAACACTCTCTTCTACTCATCTCCTTCCTTAATTCTTATGTTGTTAAAACCCCACTGCAGATCCATCTTTGTAAATACTTTCTTACTCCCCATGTTGTCAATCAAGTCTGTTATCAATGGTAATGAGTAGTTATTCTTTACAGTTTGTTTATTTAAACCACAGTAGTCTATAACCATCCTCTTGCTTCTATTCTTTTTGTTCACAAAGAATACTGGTGATATTTGAGGGGATTTCAATGGTCTGATATACCTCTTTCTTAATTGATTGTTCACAAAATTCTGGACTTTCTCTCTCTTGTTTTTGGACAAAGGGTAAATCTTTTCTTTTCACAGTTAAAACATCTCCTTGAGATCTATGGCATAATCCCAGACCTTCCTTGTTGGTATCCTTTCTGATTCTACCTTTCCAAACACCTTTTTCCTTTTCAGGAATTTTTGTGGCACTATCTCTTCAATTTTCTTATAATCTGCTTTGACTTCTTCCTCTCTTTTCCAATTTTCCTTATTGTCTACTACCCATCTCACAATTTTCTCTTCCTCTAGAGTAGCTACCCTCTTTCCTTTTCTTGCTTCTTTCTTTCCTTTTAGCTTTGTATTTCTTTTGCATAATAGTGGATATCTTGTCATTTTAACCTTCTCTGTTTTCCAGTTGATTTCTGGGTTATAGGCCTATAGCTATAGCATGTCCAATATAACATTTGTTTTTCCTAAGTCACACACATCCATCCACATTCTTTTTATGTGATTTTTGTAGTATATGTTTACTTCCACTTGGTGCATTATTGCTTCTGCACTGTTATTTGTGCCATTTACATTTCTCACAACCACTGGTCTTTTCAATTTCTGTAGCCTGAATCCATATTTAGCTGCTATCTTTGTATCCATAAACATTCCTGTTGTGCCACTATCCAAGAGCACCTTTATAGTTATACCTACATGTATATCCACCTTTTCTACTCCAATATTCAGCTATATCTCTCTCAACATTTTAAACATCCTTCTCAAGTCTCTCTGTCCACCCCCCCTCTATTGCTGTACCTTTTGGAATCTCTGTCTGCATGCCACTTTGCTGTGCTTTTTCCTCTGTGGGGTGCACTACTTCCCTCCAGTTCTACCATTCTCTTTTTCTTCCTATCCTATATTCTGGGCATAAGATTCTTTTTCTTTTCCACTCTAACACCTTCTTCACAATTCCATCCTTCCTTCCACATTCTACATACTATACTCTTGTTATTTCTCCTTTTTTTGCTTTTTCTTCTCTCTAGTTCTATACTTCTTGGTATAAGCTGCACTACATGTTCTTTACTTGTCTTTCAAGGAGGAATCCTTGTTCTTGATTTTTGTGAGTTTGTACCCCATTGCCTTTGCATCCTCCACAATCCACATACATTGCCACAGTCTCTTCTGTGATCTATCCCCTTTCAAGTAGGAGTGCACCTTCTGGAGGCATACTCCACTTGTTATAGTACTCTTGTATCTTTTCCCATGTGGAATGTGCTAGCCTCCTCTCTTGCTACATCTTTTGTGGTCTGGCCACATGTGCTGCCTCTTCTTCTCTTCTTCTCTTCCTTTCAACTTCAATGTTTGGACACTCCCACTTGTAGTACCCTATTCCCTAGCATCTAAAACATCTTACTTCCTCTACTGTCTCTTGTCTTCTCACTTTTACTTCTTCCCTTACTCTATATTGCATCACCCTACTTGCTATCATCTCAAATTTATTTTGGGAAATTGGTTTCCCCTTTACCTTCACCTTCTTATTCCTGTAGTTACAGGCCAGGTGCCCAAACCTCTTACAACATTGATATATCTTCTTTCTTTTTTCTTCTAGTTCTGCTCTTAGTTTAGCAAGGGCATATTTTTGGTTGAGTAGGTTGCTCATAATGGAATCATATTAGGATTGAGACATTGTGTTGATGCCTTAATGGTATTGAGTGAATGGTTGATCTTGCTAGCTATACTACATCTGCTGGGGTGCAAGATCTTCATCCAGCCAGAGTTCTACTGCCCTACTAACTACTGCCTTAATACTAGGGTTAAAATATCACCCAATAGATAGGATCTCTAATCTAGACAGCCTCCTAAAGAGTAACCATCAATTCTCTGCATGTACAAGTCACAATGGACCCCAGTACAAGGTTTATACTAAGAATAGTACAAGTATCTACTAAACACTGCTTGATTGTAAGATCAGGTCTCAGTACCAATACCCAAGCTTAGTACTGTACTTCCACTGTCAATCCCTAACTGATTGACAAGTTCCCTTAAGCCAAGGGCCCAGCTATGTATGGAAGTGACTAGTGATCATGATGACCACCAGTTAAGAGTTGAAAAGATTATGAAAGTTGAGATGAGCAAGGTCCAAGGTGGATGGTGCTCTGGATGTGGAATTGAGTTCTAGTGTAGCAACTTAGTCTGAGATGACTTAATTACACTCCAAGTCCAAGTTGACAAGAAGAACTCAATGGAGTTTCTATTGGATTCTGTACACTACTTATACAACTATTATATGATCTATGCACTACTCTCCCATACTCATCATGTGATACCATCATATGACACTATGACATCCTGACATATGATTGCAATATGTGACATTTGTCATGTGACACTTTTCTGTACTCCTTCCTTGTATAGTAAGTTCAAATAAGAAGAGAAAAGAAAAAGAAAAGAAAAAAATATAAATAATAACTTAGCTGTTTTGCCAAGTCATGACAGTGGTGTTAAGACTTTTGATATTTTCTCTGATCTCTTTGGCAAAGTTTTCTTCAGCTTTGCTGTCTTTTTTAATAGACTAGATGATGACATTGATATCTTCATCTTTTATTTCAACTTTGATAGACATGGAGACATAGTCAGATGGTTTTCTTCTATCTGGGTGTAGAGTGTGTTTGCTGAATTCTCGATTGTCATGCAGCAAGAACACTAAATCTAGTACTGAGTTAGTGTTTCTAGGGTTGTCAGCATATCTTGTAGGTCCTGGGTTTACTGGGGGGGATAATTCAAGCCCTAGACTATCAGCAATTAAAGTGAGCTCCTTTGTGTAAATGGAGTGATGGGGAAAATTTGGATCCCAGTTGCAATCTCTGATATTAAAATCTTCTATTATTGCAATTGTGTTTCCCATGTTTCTAATGTAATTTTGTAAAACTTGGAGAACTATTTGGTTGTTGTCTGAATAGATCTTTATAATGTGATTGATATCTTATTTGTTATGGAAAGATAAGATATTGATGTCACAGTGGTCAATGATGTTAGATTGAAGCATGAATCTAAGCCTTGAAACATATTTGTTGATATATGTAGCGACCTAGAGGATGTCATCTTGAGAATTTCCATTTTGGATGAAAAG
>Ga0153947_1001460_pt1 | contig 11075 bp, 7 predicted proteins | sample TSNJ031MetaG_FD_104697 | JGI IMG/M metagenome (GOLD analysis project Ga0153947, IMG submission 104697) | Attine ant fungus gardens microbial communities from New Jersey, USA - TSNJ031 MetaG | ecosystem: Host-associated > Fungi > Mycelium > Unclassified | place: USA: New Jersey, Wharton State...
CGCCTCCGCAAGCCGCAAAAGACATTAGAACTAGACAAAGAATTAAAATAAATACTGTCGCTTTCTTTAATTTTCTCATTATCTTTCTCCTTTTAATATTTTTATTATTTAAGCCTTCCATGTAAGGCAAAAATGATCTTGAAGTGAGCGCTTATAATGGAATGTTTCCATGCTTTTTCCAAGGAAGCTTTGCCCGCTTTGTAGCGAGCATATCAAACGCGCTAATCAGCCTCTGTCGCGTTGTCGCCGGTTCTATTACATCGTCTACAAATCCACTTTCCGCATATTTATATGGGTTAAAGAAAAGGTCCTCGTACTCTTTGATTTTTTCTTTGCGCTTTGCTTCTGGGTCTTCCGCATTCTCTATCTCGCCTTTAAAGACAATGTTAGCTGCTCCTTCGGCACCCATGACAGCCAGTTGTGCATTCGGCCATGCAAGCATTAAATCCGCACCGATTTCCCTACTGCATAGACCATGATATGCTCCACCATAGGATTTCCTTAAAACCACGGTTATCTTTGGCACGGTCGCTTCCGAATATGCAAATAACAATTTTGCACCGCGTCTGATAATCCCCCCATACTCTTGACTGACTCCCGGTAAATAACCCGGTACATCGGCCAATGTTAAAATTGGGATATTGAAGCAGTCGCAAAATCTGATAAAGCGTGCTGCTTTGTCGGAGCATTTCATATCTAAACAGCCTGCAAGAACCTTAGGCTGGCTAGCTACCACACCAACTGTACTTCCGTCTAGCCTGATAAAGCACGTAATAATATTTTTTGCGAAGTGCGGCATCACATCATAGTATGCCCCATCATCTGCTATTTCTTGAATTATTTGGTACATATCATAAGATTTGCTCGGATTCTCAGGAATAATCTCATTAAATTTGGGAATCAATCGATTAGCCGAGTCATTGCTCATTACTTCCGGGCTTTTTTCTAGGTTGTTGCTCGGCAAATATCTTAGCAGACCTTTTACCATTTCCAGCGTTGAAAGGTCATCTCCACCCATGAAGTGCGCAACACCACTTATAGTGTTGTGGGTTGACGCGCCACCTAAAGCTTCTGCAGAAATCTCTTCACCGGTGACCGCTTTGATTACCTGCGGTCCTGTTATGAACATCTGACTCGTTTTATTCACCATAAAGATAAAGTCTGCAATTGCCGGCGAATATACCGCTCCCCCGGCACAAGGACCCATGATGACTGCAATCTGCGGGATTACGCCTGATGCGATGGTGTTGTTATGAAAAATTTGTCCATATCCCGATTGTGCATTTCCACCTTCCTGAATCCTTGCACCACCGGAATCACAAAGGCTGACAATCGGGGCACCCATCTTCAGCGCCATCTCCTGAACCTTTACAATCTTTGCCGCATGGCTTTCGCCAAGGGAGCCGCCAAAAACTGTGAAATCCTGTGCATATACAAAGACCAATCTGCTGTCTATTGTCCCGTATCCTGTCACTACACCATCGCCAACAATCTTCGTATTTTCCATTCCAAAATTATTGCATCGGTGCGTTACGAAAGCATCTATTTCGACAAAGCTATTTCGATCAAACAAAGCATCAATACGCTCCCTGGCTGTCAGCTTCCCCCTGGCATGTTGTGCATCAATACGCTTCTGCCCGCCGCCTAATGCGATTTGTGCTTTCCTTTCAATTAACTCATCCAGTTTTGTCATAAAGTATCTCCCCTAATCATTGTCTAGAAACGACTGTTACATGCTATATGGCACTTGTCATATTATCTACCGAGTATAAAACCTTATCTAAGATTTCCATCGCTTCTATGAGTTCTTTCTTTTTGATAATCAACGGCGGCGCTATGATAACCACATTTTCATGTGCATATGTTGAAAAACCCTCTGCTTTTAACATCCCGATAATCTTGTTCATGACACCGTCTTTATCTTGTCCAAAAGGCACCAGCGGCTCGCCTGTTACCTGATTCTTTACAAGCTCTATTGCACTAAATAATCCAATATATCTTACTTCTCCAATCGAACTGTGTTTACATTTCATATCTTCTAAGATGTTTCCGAGTATTTTTCCAACACTTAGAACATTTTCAAATATACGTTCTTCTTCATATACATCAAGCGTTGCAATTGCTGCTGCACATCCTACCGGATGCGCATTGTAAGTAAGTCCGCAATACATCTTATTCGTATCGAAATGTTCTGCTATTTTTTCAGAGACAATGACTCCGCCTAATGGTACATATCCACAGGTAGCGCCCTTTGCAAAGGTGATCAAGTCCGGTTCAAAATTCCAGTTATGAAAAGCAAACCATTTGCCTGTTCTGCCCCAACCTGTCATCACTTCGTCACATATCATAAGAATCTCATATTTTGTACAAAGTGCCCTTACACCTTCCATATACCCTGCCGGAGGAATCAAGATGCCATTGCTTCCGACGATTGTTTCCAGGAAAATCGCTGCAATCTGTTCAGGTCCTTCATATAAAATTTGGTTTTCCAACAGTTCAAGATAGAACGCTGTAATATCCTCTTCGGAGTTAAATTTAACTTGCTTCGGCACCCTGTAGGCGTATGGACCATCAAACTTTACAAAGCCTGGCAAGCCTGGCTCATTTGAGAATCTTCTGGATTCTCCTGTTAGCGATCCTGCTCCGGCGCTCGAACCGTGATATGAACGGTACATAGAAAACATCTTCCATTTGCCCGTATAGGCCTTTGCTATCTTGATTGCGTTTTCATTTGCTTCGGCACCGGCATTTGTAAAGAATACTTTTGCCCTCTTCATTCCGGAAGCCTCTACAACCTTTCTTGCTGCCTCTGATCTCACATCGCACGAATATGCCGGAGAGATAAATGGCATTTTATCTACTTGCTCCTTAATCGCCTTCGTAATCTTCTTGTTACCGTGTCCTAGGTTCGCATTTACCAGCTGCGATGACATATCATAATATTTTTTGCCATCTTCATCCCAGAAAAAAATCCCTTCTGCTTTCACAATATTAATTGGATTGATTTGCCCCTGTGCGCTCCAAGAATAAAGATTGTATTTTTTCCCGATTTCTTTTACACTCTCCATTTTTATTCCTCCAACATAAAATATTTTTACTTTTAGCACGCTAATTTATTTCGCGTCAATGATTTTTCTAATATCTTCAGGGAACAGTTCTTCATCTGTAGGCTCATAGTTTGGAATCGGACGTGAAACGTATGTGAAGTTGAGCAAATCTCTCCATGTCACATTATGCGAAATGCTGTTATGCCCCCAAGTTGCACAGCCCAATGTCATTGATTTTGGAAATCTGTTTTCCCATGATCCGCTATTCGAAAGGCTCTGTGGCTGGTTAACACACATCTTCGTCACCTTCATGCGCAGTGCCATCTTATCGATTCTCTCGTCATCCGTCGTATGGATTCCGCAGCTATGCCCTTTTCCCATATACTCTAAGATTGCTTCCATCGTGTCTAACGCTTCATCAAAACTGTTTACTTTAATCAACGTCGTCACAACCGATAATTTTTCACCAGTAAACGGATACGCCTCTCCAATGCCGCCATTTTCTTCCGTCACGAAGAACTTCACATCTTCCGGAATCTCAATGCCTGCAATCTCAGCAATTTTTTTTACATCCTGAGCTACAATATGTCTATTCAGCGCATGATTTTCTGGCCATTCAGGCCACAATGCCTTTTTTAATGCTGCTAATTCAGGAGTGTTTTCTCTTAGCATGAAACCGCCTTGCTTTACTAACGCTTCAACAAATGCCTCATAGCAAGTATCCATGACAATTATATTATTTTCTGTAGAGCACGAAGTTGCATTGTCAAAAGTTTTTGATCGCATAATCATATTGGCTACGTTCTTTAGATCTGTCGTCCCATCGACAAATGTTGTAGCATTCCCTGTTCCAACACCAATCGTTGGCGTGCCTGAGCTGTAAGCCGATCTTACCATCGGCGTCCCGCCTGTCGCTAAAACGAAATCAACTTGTCTCATGAGTTCACTGGAGCAGTCAATGCTGACATATTCCGGTTCGATTGGAAGTACCAAATCTTCCGGCGCATCGAATTCTTTCAAAATAGCTCGCAGCTTATCGGCAATAAACAAATTTGTCTTTGACCCTTTCGGATGAGGTGCGAGGATGATAGAATTTCTGCCCTTTAAACACTGCATTGTTTTTATAATTTGTGTCGCTTCTCCATTTGTAATCGGAATAATTGCTCCGATTACACCCATCGGCTTCGCATATTTACTCATTCCTGTCATTTCATTTTTCTCAATCAAACCTACCGAAATCCCATCTTTTGTCTCGTGGTAAATTCCTTTTACCCTTCCGTATATTTTACCAATTTTGTCCTGAACATTTCCCATGCCGGACTCTTCTACCAACATTTTTGCTGTTTGTTCCCGAAATTCCTGACGTGAACAGCTATATGCGATTGCAGCAAGCAGCCTATCAACCTTTTCTTGATCATATGTTTCCGCAATTTCCTGCGCTTTTCTTGAACGTGCAATGAGTCCTGAAATATATTCTTGGTAATTCATTTTGTAAATCCTCCCTATATGAAATTAACTTTTAAATATAATATAGCAATTAGCATGCCATTTGACGGTGGCATTTCTCCTAGAATATTACAATTTCTTATGTGTTCGATAGATTTATTGCAATTTCAACATTAATTTTAAATTCTAAAATTTAAAAAATATTATTATTGTCTGAATTTTTAATATTTTAAATGCAATTTGCTTATATATCAAAGCAAAAAAAGGCATCAAAACTTGTATTACACAAATTTTGATGCCTTTTTGCATATTCTGATGGTATTTCACATCAAAACGGTTTTATACCTAAAAGGAAACATCCTATTAGGTATAAGGGCATGTACGGAGAAGGGTCTCTCATCTCATCTTTTGATGCATTTTCACATCAAATCTTCAAATTATGCTTTTTTAATTTTCGGACAATTGTTGATTGATCTAACTTTAACATATCGCCAATTTGCCTAGTCGTCTTGCACGATCCTAACGCATTTTGGAGAAGTTGTTTTTCCAATAGATCCATTGCTTCTTTATAGCTCATTCCTGTTTTATTTGTTATATTCGTTTGATTCCTTATATCGTGCCTTATATAAATCGGTAAATTTTCAGGTAAGATTGTGTCTCTTTGCGTTGTTATAACAAGTCGCTCTATAATGTTTTCAAGTTCACTCACATTCCCTGGCCAACTGTATTTCAATAAATCGGCAATTGCATTTGACGTTATTACTTTTTTCTCAAGAAACTTCTCGTTATTTCGCTTTAAAAAAAGTTTAATCATGCTTAGAATATCTTCCGGTCTTTCACGTAATGGCGGAATATAAATCGGAACAACATTTAAGCGATAAAAAAGATCTTCCCTAAACGTTCCTGCGCTTACCATTTCTTCTAGATTCTTGTTGCTTGCTGCAATAATACGTGCATCTACAGGAATAGTCTCTGTTGCTCCAATTTTTTGTATTTGCTTGTTTTGTAACGCTTGTAAAATTTTAACCTGTAAATTTTGAGGTAACTCCCCAATTTCATCTAAAAAAATCGTCCCATGCTGTGCAACCTCGAAAAGTCCCTTTTTCCCACCTTTTCTTGATCCGGTAAAGGAACCACTTTCATATCCAAATAATTCTGACTCCATCAAATTATCGGGAATCGCACCGCAGTTAATCTGTACAAACGGAAAGCTTCTTCGGTTTCCATTTTCATGTAGTATCTTTGCTATTACACCTTTTCCTGTGCCCGACTCACCTGTGATTAAGATGGTCGAATCAATCTGCGCCAGCTTTTTCGTTAACTGGATAACTTCTCTCATTGCCATACTACTCATAATCACTTCTTGACTGTCCAATCCTTCAAAAACTGACAGCTGATCTAATGCATCATGTGCTTTCTGAAGCTCCTGTTCCAAAGTCACCAGCCTTGTTATATCTACAGAAGTGGTAACAACTCTCCTTATTCGATTCTCCTCGTCCATCAAAGGTACACCCGAGGTAAGCAGTTTCTTCCCTGCCTTATTTTCATGGATGATATCCATTCCACTTTCCTTTTTTAAAATACGCGCAGTCAAAGATGGAACAAAGACACCCTCTTCCTCCAGATCAAACATGTTCCTGCCGATGATTTCGTCTCGATCAATTGCATACAATTCTTCCGCTGCCTTGTTAAGCCAAATTTCATAACCATCTGCATCATCTACAAAGACAGCGACATTGATATTATCAAGAATCTGTATTAATTCATCACTTAGAACCTCTATATTCTCTTTTTTCTTATATTCAGCCATTATATACCCTCCGGCTACAACCATATTCTTATTTGCCTTAATATAGGATATTATAACTAGATTTCTTCAGATGTCAAAACATTTTACATTAATTGTGACCGTAGGAAAACGGACAGCGTAGGGAGCGCAGTGACCGTAGGAGCGATAGGCGTAACTTTAAAATTCGGCGGTCTTAGGGGTTCTTGGGAACGGCAGTACGTCTCTGATATTACTCATGCCCGTAATGTACATGATAATTCTTTCAAGTCCCAGTCCATAGCCTGCATGCTTTACGCCACCGTACTTACGCAAATCCAAATACCATCGGTAATCTTCCGGATCCAACTCCATTTCCTTCATGCGGGCAACAAGCATGTCATAACGCTCTTCCCTCTGACTTCCGCCAATAATCTCGCCCACGCCCGGAACTAAAAGGTCGCAAGCCGCCACTGTCTTATTATCATCGTTCATCCGCATATAAAATGCTTTAATTTCCTTCGGATAGTCGGTTACAAACACAGGTTTTTTGAAAATTTCTTCCGTAATATATCGCTCGTGCTCCGTCTGCAGGTCAATGCCCCACTCTACCGGATACTGAAACTCCTTGCCGGATTTCTGTAGCAACTCTACAGCTTCCGTATATGTGACTCTGACAAAGTCAGCTTTAACGATGCTATTTAATCTTTCAAGCAAACCTTTATCGACAAAATTATTAAAAAACTCCATCTCCTCAGGCGCTTTCTCAAGGATAAAGTTGATAATATATTTAATCATCTCTTCAGCCAATTCCATATTGTCTTGCAAATCAGCAAATGCAACCTCCGGTTCAACCATCCAAAATTCCGAGGCATGTCTAGCTGTATTGGAATTTTCGGCTCTAAAAGTAGGACCAAATGTATATACATTCCTAAATGCAAGGGCAAACGTCTCCGCCTCCAACTGACCGCTGACAGTCAAGCCTGTTTCCTTGCCGAAGAAATCTTCGCTGTAGTCGATCTTTCCATCTTTCGTTCTCGGCATATTATCCATATCCAGCGTTGTGATTCGGAACATTTCTCCTGCGCCTTCACAGTCGCTTCCCGTTACAATTGGGGTATGCACATAGACAAAGTTATTTTCTTGGAAAAATTGATGAATCGCATAGGCCACCAAGGATCGCACTCTAAATACTGCCGCAAACGTATTGCTTCTTGGTCTTAAATGTGCGATTTCCCGCAGAAATTCTAAACTATGTCTCTTTTTTTGTAATGGATAATCGGCGTCCGAGTCAGCCTCAATCACAATTTCTACAGCTTTCATCTCAAAAGGCTGCTTTGCTTCCGGAGTTAAAGTCATAATCCCTTTGACCATCAATGCTGCAGCAATCGGTGCTTTTGATATTTCGTCAAAATTAGGGAGCTTCTCCGCTTCATAGACGACCTGTAGCGATTTGAAAAACGAACCGTCATTTAACTCAATAAATCCAAATTTATTGGAGTTTCTGTTGGTTCTCACCCAGCCTCTCACGACAATTTCTTTACCTGGGTATGCTTCCGTATTTCTAAAAAGTTCTTTTATTTGAATGTCTTTCATCTTACCTTTCTCTCCTTGTATAGATATTTAAGTAAACTCCACATGACTAAAGTCACGAGAATGTGTTGCGACCAGTTTTAAGAAAAGTTTGCCATCGGCAAACTTTTCTAATCACTACCACTTTCATTTAATTGCGTTGCTCATAATGGTTTCATTGTCGGAAATAAAATGATATCCCGAATCGACGGCGCATTTGTAATCAGCATGATGACTCTGTCAATGCCAATCCCTAGCCCGCCTGTCGGTGGCAAGCCAACTTCAAGTGCATTGACGAAGTCCATATCCATCGGATGCGCTTCATCATCTTCACCTGAGTCGAGCTGTGCCTGCTGTTCCTTAAATCTCTCGTATTGATCGATTGGGTCGTTGAGCTCTGAGAACCCGTTTGAGATTTCCCACCCATTTACATACGCTTCAAATCTTCTGGTAATCCTCGGATCAATCGGATCTCTCTTTGAAAGCGGTGAAACTTCCACAGGATGCCCGATGACAAAGACCGGTCCATCAAGAAATCCCGGAACATCTTCACAGTAATCTTCAAACATCACTGCGATTAATTTCCCTCTGTTCAGCTTCTTCACTTCATTCTTATTCATGCCAAATGCGATTGCCGCCGCTCTGGCCTCTTCATCTGTTTCAATTATATCAAAGTCCACGCCCGTAATCTGTTTAACCGCGTCCTGCATCTTAATCGTTCTCCATGGCGGCGTCAGATCAAATTTCTTTCCCTGATACTCAATGATCATGCTGCCCGTTGCCATGAGCGCCGCCTTTGAAACGACCTGCTCTGTTACTTCCATTACATTTTCCATATTTCCATATGCCATGTAACATTCCATGGAAGTAAATTCAGGGTTATGGTTTCTGTCCATTCCTTCATTTCTAAACATTTTACCGAGTTCATAGACTCTGTCAAGTCCGCCTACGGTAAGACGTTTTAAGTAAAGTTCATTGGAAATACGCAGTTTCATGTCTATATCCAGTGTATTGTGATGGGTATTAAACGGTCTTGCATTCGCACCGCCTGCAATAGTCGTCAAAATTGGGGTATCAACTTCCAAAAATTCGAAGTCCTCCTCTAAAACCCGCTTGATTTCATGAATAATCTTAGCGCGCTTGACAAACATATCTTTTACTTCTGGGTTCATGATCAAGTCTACATACCTTTGACGATATCGAATGTCTGTATCCTTAAGTCCCTGAAATTTATTTGGCAAAACCTGCAGTGATTTTGTCAGCAATACAAGTTCGCTCACTTTGATAGATATCTCGCCATGCCTCGTCTTGAATACTTCTCCTTCAATACCGACAATGTCACCGATATCATAGGTTAGAAATATTTCATATTCTTCCGGCGTGATACCATCCTGCCTTATATAGCACTGGATTCTGCCCTGCTTATCCTGAATATCAATAAAGGAAGCCTTACCCATGTGACGGTTTGCCATGATTCTGCCTGCGCAGCAAACTTGCTTGCCTTCCATTTCTTCAAAGTGATCCTTGATATCCATGCTCCATGCATTTGGATTCCACTTTTCGACGAGAAACGGGTTTCGACCCATATCTTGCAGAGCCTTCAATTTTTCTCGTCTAATCATCCGCTGCTCATTTAATTTTTCTTCCGAAAGTTCCTCTTCCATTAAAGGGTTATCCCCTTCATTCTTCATTTGTTCTGTGCTCATGATATACCTCTTATCATTTGGCTTTGAAATTTACTTATATATATCCATAATCTTATAATTCGTCAAACCGTCAGGAGCCTGCACTTCCACAGTTTCTCCCTTTTTCTTGCCGAGAAGCGCCGCACCCACCAATGACTCATTTGAAATTTTGCCTTCAAATGGATCCGCTTCAGTGGATCCAACGATGACATACTCCAACGTTTCCTTTGTATTCATATTCTTGACTTTTACCTTTAATCCTAAACCCACTTGGTCTTTCGGCATGTCTGCTTCATTTATAATCTTTGCTTTACGTAGCATATTTTCCAGTTTATGAATTCTTTCCTCTAGCTCCGCCTGTTCGTTTTTTGCAGAATCATATTCAGAATTTTCAGAGATGTCTCCATAAGAAATTGCTTCTTTAATTCTTTCAGCGACCTCTTTTCGCCTGACCGCGATCAGTTCTTCATGCTCTGCCACAATCTTATCGTACCCTTCTTTGGTCAACAGTATTTCTTCAGCCATACTATTAAATCTCCTTTCGACCCTTAGTCGTATCGTAGTATTATAATGTAAAACACAATATTTGTCAATTCATTCAGCGGTTTTTTCAACGAATTTTCTGCGCAGTTCTTTCATTGATTTTCTAGTTTTTCATTGATTTTTTCTGCACGAAAAGTTAAACTCCGAAGCAGACATAAACGAAGGACTGGGACTTATCGATTATGAACTTTTGGACTTCTTTTAGGCTTCCTTTATCACTAAATTTACATTTGGAGAGTTTGTCACGTAGACGATTGTGGCATAGCATAGGTCAAACTCCATGATGTCACCAACTTGAAATTCTCTTTCTGCATCTTGTATATCGACAATTGTATGGTCACTGGATGCGCCTAAAATCTCAATTCCTTTATCGCGTGGAGTAATCATATCCGGAAACGCATAGTCCACCTTCCCAAGACCCAGAAGCGCCCTTTTTCGAATTCCTCTATCCTTATATTCCGGTCTCATGCCATAGGCATCAAACATAATTTCTCCGACAGGATAGCTTGGTTTATCCTTTACCTCTATAATTTCGGCCTTCAGCGTGAAGACATCTTGATACATGCCACTCATATCGTAGCCCCACAGGTCTTGTAAGTCTTTAGCGAGGATAATGCCCTCCCCTACACGCAGGAGGTTGATTCTCTTCGGCATATTGTTTTCAAATACTCTAGTAAGTGAGGTAGTCGCTCCGCCCGAAATAAAGTTGAGTTCCCTGCCAATTTTCGCTTCAATCGCTTCTGCCACCGCAACTAATTCACATAATTTTTCAGGCGTCGCTGCAACAGAACCGTAGCAGCCCAAGTTTGTACCTACGCCGACCAGTTCCAAATTCTTTAAGTCATACTCCACTTCCAAGACCGCGGCAATCATTTCTTCTTCATCCCAAAATCCTTCCCTGAGATCCCCTAAATCAATCATCAAAATTACCTGATGCATTTCGTCCTGCCTTTGTGCTTCTGCATCTAACGCCCGTAGTACTGATATCTCGCTATTCAGGCTGATGTCAGTCAGCCG
>Ga0153947_1001463_pt1 | contig 11062 bp, 13 predicted proteins | sample TSNJ031MetaG_FD_104697 | JGI IMG/M metagenome (GOLD analysis project Ga0153947, IMG submission 104697) | Attine ant fungus gardens microbial communities from New Jersey, USA - TSNJ031 MetaG | ecosystem: Host-associated > Fungi > Mycelium > Unclassified | place: USA: New Jersey, Wharton State...
ATCAGATGGCAAGCGGCGAGGGCATGGGGGCTTTTTACCAGACACCCAATTTTACCGGCGACACATCAGAGGCAGCGCAGGTCGCGGCTGCTTTCCCGGATGCAGCAGAAGGCACCACACTCAGGACAGTTGGAGAAGGCGTCATGGAAGCCAGCAGCGACGGTGGAAACAGCATGTGGTACAACAGCGCATTCTACCAGGAGCCGGACGCGCCCCACGACAACATTTCCTCAGCCGATGGCGTTGGATGGTATGCGATGCATCCCAATGCGGATGCTCCGCACTTTGAGCCCGGCGACGCTGCGTCAGATTATAACCAGGCTCAGTTCCAGCAGTTCATGCCTGGCTATGGGGAGCAAGTCAGCCAGATCAATTCCGATTGCGGGCATGAAGGGTATATTGAGGTGCGCCATGGGGATGGCTCAGACACAGCCTTTTATGACAAGAACCAATTCCAGTCGCCGCGCGGCGATTACCAGGTATACGAGGATTCGCGCGGAGGCCAGTGGTATGCCATACCCGGCAAGCCTACGGTTGAACGCCAGCCTGTCTACGAAAACGGCAAGCCTGTTTACGAGAATGGCGGCGTAAAATCTGTCAACGTGGAATCTGTCCGGTACAGAACCTCGCTTTCACGGTATGAAAGCCCCTCACGCAGGGATCCAACAGCGCGGACTGAACCTGTTGTTCCGTCAACAGTTGCCTAGTGTCACCTGCGATAGTAGAGATACAATGGTGGGAAGCTGACATGACAAAGTAACCCTGTCCTATGGACTAAAGCAAGACACGTGAGTGAAAAGCGAATCTGCCAGCAACAAGGCGGTTAGGGTGCAAGGCACGGATAGTATGGTTAATACATATGAACTGTTGTAAACATCGTAATAACTGAAAGGCTAAAGTTGCTGATAAGCCTTAACCAAAATGGTATCTCGTCGGATAACTCTCTAATCTTTGGGGTTACGCGGACACAAGACGAGCGGTGAATAGACAGAACCTAACCTATCCATAATTCTGAAAGGAAAGAGATTAACTAAAAAGTGCGATTGCCTGTGTGTAGGTGTCGCACTTTCTTCATTTGCTTGGCTTACGAAAACAGCGTTAATTATTCCGCTGTTTCCCGAGCCTTTTTCAAGCCCTCCGCTGTTGCTTCGATTACGATAAGCTCCTTTTCTTCCATGTCATTTAGCAGTACATCAACTTGTTTGTGGCGACTGTTATCGCCCTCTTGACTGCATGGGAAAAAGAACTGGTCTACCGAGATGTCGAGCAAGGTAACAAGCAGATAAAATTTGTTAAGGCTCGGATGCTGCCCTCTGTTCTCTATATACATAATAGAGCGTGGTGTAAGGTCTACAAGTTGGGCAAGGTATTCTTGTGTCCAACCTTTTGCTTCACGAGCTTTTTTAATCGCTATACCTATTGGCTTGAAATCAAGTTTTCTTTCGTCTTGGTACATTTTAATATCACCCCATATCATTCTACATTTCGGGCGACGATATTTGAACGAAGTATAACTTTATGTTGGGTAGTATATAATTACGTATTAGCAGAGATAAACTTGCTATTATTCGTCATTCCGTATATAATTAATATACATTACTTTGGCGAAAGGAGGTTGATTATGGATTATATTTCTGTGAAAGCCGCTTCTGAAAAATGGGGCATATCAGAACGGCGTATACAAAAACTGTGTGAAGAAAATCGCATTGAGAGAATAGAGAAATTTGGTCGGGCATGGATGATACCAAAAGATGTAGAAAAACCTGCTGACGGACGGAGAAGGGCTAAGATATAAATTTAATTTGTATTTTTAAATCTTTATAGTTTCCACAGAATTTCTTGATATCCTTTCTATATCACAAACAAGAAAGGATTTTGAGAAATGGATATGATTTTAAAAACAAATAACTTGTGCAAATGCTTCAAAGGTCAAATGGCTGTAAACAATTTATCTTTGAGCATAAAAAGAAATTCTGTATATGGCCTATTGGGACCGAATGGAGCGGGTAAATCTACTACCCTAAAAATGATTACAGGCATCTTGAAACCCACTTCGGGAAACATCGAATTTAATGGGCACTTGTGGCAGCGCAGTGATTTATCTGATATTGGAGCATTGATTGAAATGCCACCGCTATATGATGATTTGACTGCATATGAAAACCTAAAAGTGCGCACAACATTGTTGGGTTTAGCGGATAAGCGTATAAAGGACGTCCTTAGTATCGTTCAATTAACCAACACTGACAAAAAAAGAGCAGGTCAGTTTTCGCTTGGTATGAAGCAGCGACTTGGCATTGCGCTTGCTTTGTTGAATAACCCTACTCTTTTAATTCTTGACGAGCCAACCAACGGACTTGACCCCGTAGGAATTGAGGAGCTTAGAGAATTAATCCGCTCATTTCCGGAAAAAGGTATTACAGTTATTCTATCCAGCCATATTCTGTCTGAGGTACAACAGATAGCCGACCATATTGGTATCATATCCGACGGTGTCTTGGGATATAGCGGTAAGATAAATCCCAATGAGGATTTAGAAACGCTATTCATGCAGGTTGTCAAGGAAAACAGAAAGGCAGGTAAATAACATGGTGAATATCGTAAAAGCCGAACACTTGAAAATGAAAAGAACTTTCGGAAAAATGATACCGCTACTTACACCATGTATTATTTTGCTAATTGCTCTACTGCTAACAGGTGGCTTGGGAAACGCATTTCCGGCAGGCGCATGGAATTGGTGGTATACTATTTTTTTGCCGAGTACTTTAGCCATCGTTTGTTATCTTAATATCAAGAAAGATAACAGAGTAAAATACTACAATATTTTTTTACTTGATATCTCAAAGCAAAAGAGTTGGTCTGGAAAAGTTATTTATTGCTCAATAGGGCTTTTAGTTGCAAACTTTATTATACTTTTGGGTACTCTCATTGGTGGGGCAGTATTTGGAACGACAATTCCATTTTGGGGTGGAATTGCAGGAGCTTTTTTGTTAAGTCTTTCTTATATGTGGGAAGTACCATTGTTTCTGTTTTTAAGTGCTAAGTTTGGAATGTTTGCAAGTGTTTTTACAAGTGTGATTTTATCCATCAGCGGAGTAATTACCATTGCAGATAGCGGCATTTGGTGGGCATATCCTGCGTCAATTCCTATTCGATTGATGTGTCCTGTTTTAGGAATATTGCCAAATGGCTTGCCCATTCCCTCGGGTAGCGAGTTAAGTGACCCAATCGTAATTATACCGGGCATCATTCTGTCTTTGGTGTGGTTTGCTGTCCTCGCTGTCGGAACCTCTATTTGGTTTCAACGAAGGGAGGAAAAGTGATGTCTACGCTTTTTCGCTGTATAGCATCTGACTACATGAAAACAAAAAAGATGTCCCTGCGGAATGTGCATATTATCATTCCACTGTGTGTGGTCGGTATGTTTCTTATTTACTATGCATACGCACCTTGGAACGCACAAGGGAAACTTGAAGCATTTTTTCAAGTAATAGGTATAGGATTCCCTGTTCTTATCGGACTTTTTTGTGCAATTTTGTCTGAGCAGGAAGCATCAGCAGCATCATACCAATCAATGCTTGCATCACCCAAAAGGTTGCCGATATTTTACAGCAAATTATTGCTGCTCATACTAGGTGGTGCGTTTTCAATTCTGCTGACGAGTGCGTTGTTTGGAATTGGAAACATATATGTTCTTAAACAATCAGTAGTGCAAATGCCATTTTACATACTGGCGGCTTTTATTATGATTGTCAATAGCATCGTACTCTACACTGCCCATTTGTTTTTAGCCTTGCGATTTAATAAAGGTGTTTCAATAATCGTAGGCATTTCAGAAAGTTTAATTGTCGCTTTATTTTTAACAGGTTTGGGTGAAGATATTTGGTACTATATGCCTTGTGCGTGGGGCTCACGATTAATCACGCATATTCTCTCTGTATCAACAGGAGCGCAAGTGTTGGACGCAAAATGCATTGTTGCAGTTTCACTCTGCGCTATATTAACTATATTTACAGTATTATTATTTGGAATTTGGGCTTATCGTTGGGAGGGACAGCATACCAGCGACTAATGTCCTTGTTATGAAAGAAGGTGATAAATTGGCACAGATTTTAGCGATTGATGATGAGCAACCCATTTTGTCAATGATTAAAAGGATATTATGTGGAGATGGGCATTATGTTACAACTATAAACAGACCAGAGGAAATCAAAGACATTAATTTATGCTCTTACGACTTAATTCTTTTGGATGTCATGATGCCCACCATAGACGGATTTACTTTGTGCAGAGAAATTCGTAATCTTGTTGACTGCCCTATTTTGTTCCTTACTGCTAAAACAGGTGAAAATGACTTAGTTGTTGGCTTGGGAACAGGTGCAGATGATTATATTAATAAGCCGTTTGGGAAAATGGAGTTGCGCGCAAGAGTGACTGCCCATTTGCGCCGTGAAAGACGTGAGCATTTAGCACGGCTTTCATTTGCCGAAAGCTATTTTAATCTTTCGGCAAAACAGTTATTCGTTAGAGATACTTTGGTTTTACTAACAAAGGGAGAGTACCTAATTTGCGAGTATTTAGCACGAAATGCGGGGCAGGTGTTTTCAAAAGAACAGGTATATGTGGGTGTGTTTGGTTTCGATGGAGAAAGCAATGATAATACCATTACTACTCATATAAAAAACATACGGGGGAAGCTAGAGCAAATGAAGTATTCACCCATAAAAACAGTTTGGGGGATTGGATACAAATGGGAAGAGTGAAATATCGCAAACAGAAAATTTCTCTAACAGTATTTTATTTGAAACACCTGCTGTTGCTTTCGTTTAGCATTATAATAATTGGTCTATTCGCAATTTTGGCATTTAACCAGATGATTAACAGTAACCTTATCTACCCTGCTAATTATGCAGAAAAAACTGCTATTGCTGCACATGAGCAAATTAAGGATGCTGATGAAATCAGCGTGGAACTTATTCCCGAACTATGTCAGTATGTCGTTTTTGATTTGAACGGAAATGTTAAAAGTGGAAATATAGATAGTGATATTAACGCAGCCTGGAACGCTGTTCAAGAGAGTGTAACAAGCTATCAAGGAAATTATTATCAGGTAATTCTAAGAGATAATGAATATTGCGTTCTGAAATATAAGCTCATCACACAATACAAATCAGAAGCGTTGCGTAAATACTTACCTCCGCCCCAAATCATGTTTAGTGTTAGCACGGTGCTAATCATTCTTTTCATAGTGATATGGGCAGCAATACGCTTCGGACACCAGTTAAAAGCAAAACTGAATTCTATTATTAAAGCAGCGGTGAAAGTGCAAAACCAAGAATTGGATTTTTCGATTGAACAGAGTAACATTAAGGAAATCAATACTATCCTCGCTGCTATGGACGTAATGCGCATAGCCTTAAAAACTTCTCTTGAAAGCCAGTGGAAAGCAGAGCAAATTAGAAAGGAACAAATTTCTGCATTAGCTCATGATTTGAAAACACCTTTAACCATTATTCGGGGGAATGCAGAATTGCTTTATGATACACGCCTTTCAGATGAACAAAAAGAGTGTGCAGATTACATCGAAAGTAGCTCTCTTCAGATGCACGATTATGTGAAAAAGCTCATTGAAGCCACTACAACGAACGACAGTTTACAGTTCCAACGCCAAATTACTGACATATCATCTTTCTTGCATGAAATAAGTACACAAGCAAATGGATTGTGTGCAGTAAAAGGTATTGGTTTAGAATTGAAAGAGGAACACATTACCGAGCAAATCAATATAGACCCAGAATATTTACTAAGAGCTGTTGTAAATGTTCTATCCAATGCTGTTGAGTACACCCCTATTGGAGGAAAAGTCAAAGTGATAACGTATAACGATGCTGAGTTTTTATGTATTTCGATTTGCGATACCGGAGCTGGATTTTCTCCCGATGCACTGAAACATGCCACAGAACAGTTCTATATGAAGGATGGCAGTCGAACATCAAAAACACATTATGGAATGGGGCTTTATATTGCAAACTCCATTCTCATTCAGCATGGAGGAGAACTCATTTTAGACAACTTACAGGAAACAGGCGGTGCAAAGGTTACAATAAAAATCCCTTGCAAATTTTCTGAAGGGGATGTCGCAAAATTAACTGAATTTTAGTTATGGAGCGGCAATCCCCACTCTGTGTTGATAAAAACAGGAAGGACATCTAGTTTTGTGGATTCCCTTGCCTGTCTGCTCCCGTCGTGAAAGTATGCCTTGTATCACATCGGCAAGGGTGGGCGATGCGGTGTTCTCGGCTTCTTCTTTCATCCAGTTTTGAAGTTTGACAAGCCGCGCTTTGAGTTGGCGTAAACGCTGATTTGTAACCTCGATTTCACGGTTGAGGTTGCAGCACTCGGTGCGTATGCCGCGCTTCTCCATCTGGAAAGCGGCCACGCTTAAATGGACGGTGGGGATTTGCTCAATGCCTTGCCGCTCATAGGAACGGTGGTCTATGCGCTCCGTATGGTTTAGCTTTTCCAAATATCGGTTTACGCTGTCAGCCCATCCGCTTCGCCATTCTTCGGCTTTGGTCTGCTCGTTCCAGTCGGTAGTAGGTACGGATTTGCATTTGTAAGAACGCTTCTTTTTATCATAGATTTTTTCGCCCTGTGGGTTAAGAAATCAGACCGTTATCAATCAATCGGCAATCTGAAAGCCGCTGCGAAAATGCTCAATTTCCTGCAACAAAATCAGATTATGGATATGGCGGGGCTTAATGATTGTTTCGGCGGCATGATAGGCAGACAGCAGGATATACTGGATAAATTGAAACCCATTGACAGGCGGCTAAAAACTCTTGACGAGCATATACGGCACAGCGGGAACTACAAGGGCTATAGAGGACATAAGGCGCAGTATGAAAAGCTGTACACGCAATACTACCGCCGATTACGAAATGGAAAGTGGAGCGCGACAAGCTGACCGCCGAGCGGAACAAGCTAAATCAAAGATATATTTCTCTCAAAGACGAGGTAAAAGAAGCCGAGCAAATCAGAAAAAGTGTTGACACCATCATGCGCGAGGAAAACCGCAGGACGCGACCCAAGCGGACGCATGACGTGGAGTTGTAAACGGGCAAGGCGGCGGGTAGTTTCGGCTAATCCGCCGCGTGTGTTCTCTTCAAGGGAAGAAAAAACATCAAGCATTACTTGCTGACTGACCTCTGGAAATAAAAGTATTATTAACACCGCTTTCAATTTTTACAGGTCGCTTATCATACAGGGAATAGTTAGAGAGCGGAGCGGCTTGAATATTTTGAAAATGTATTGGCAGTCCTGCGGAAGTGAAAAAGCTTTTTCCATTCTGAATATGAAAATGTAAATGCGGCTCTGATGTATTCCCTGAATTGCCACACATGGCAATCGGTTGTTTTCTTTTTACGGTTTGCCCTTCACTTACCCAAATACTCTCCGGCTTTAAGTGAGCCAAACAGGAATACTCAATTTCCGAATGTTGAATTACAACATAGTTACCGCGTATGTCTTTTATCAGCGGATCAGCTTTGCCGTTTCCCATTACCTTACTATCTTTGCAACTGCTTTTTACTTCCACAACTACGCCGTCGGCGGGAGCTAATATTTTCTTTCCATAGCAATAATAGTCGGTTAAAGAAGTGCCGGTTCCAGTAAAACTTTTTCCCTCTTTGTCTAACATAATGAAATCATAGGCGTATCTTTGTGTGGCCACGTCCCACGAATGCGAGGTTTCTTTTGATACGCCCCCATTAACCGCTATCTATGTGTCCTCAAAAGGCAGTGAATATAATACTGAAGGAGCATAATTATCTTTATCTGGAATAGGCTTGTGCTTTATAGCTATGTATATAAGTCCAACTATTTGCTGAACGCTTTGAATAAATACGGGAAATGTGAGGGCGATTTCCAACAAGCCGAACAGCCAAAATAGCCAAAAATATTTCCAAACAACCATATCTGAAAACAGAATAGGCAACCCCAATAATCCGAAATATTTTAATTTACTTATTGTCGCTACAAACTTTCGCATATATCATCACCATTTTTATTGTACCATGCCCACCCGCCCAAAACAATGAGAACATCTCCGTCCGTTCCGCCTATCCAGACTGTCAAGGGGCTGGCGTGGCGGTTATCGTTTGCTTTTGCGGGCCTCTTCCAAAAAACATAAGTTGAACAAATAAGACGAGGCGATTATGACATCATGTGCAAAAAAAGTGGAGAACACAAACTCATGTGGGTGCAGGACATGGAGTTATATTTACTCTAATGACACGACGTCAGCAGAATGAATTTGCCGCCGCCGTGTCACTATTATGAACGAGCTTTTGGGGGTCCATGAATTATATATGTAAATCCTTTTTATTGAAAATAGTAATGGCAGATATGAACAATACCATTGCCCCGACAAACAGCGTAACCATTCCCCATATCGCGCCCGTTTCGCCTGCTGTGATTCCATCCGGATTAAACAGCGTAAAGAAAGTGGCATATTTAGCGTTTTCCAACTCCGCTCCCGCATTTGCCATCATTTGAATGATAAATGCCAACGCCGGTATGCCCGCGCCGAATCCGATGCTGTATTTTGTGTCGTTGAAAATGCAGGAACACAGGAAACATATTCCACCGATAAACAGTTGCAGACATAAAGCGCCGAGATTGAGTAGTATGAATTTTCCGATTTCCAGTTCTCCTGGGAAAGAAAGCTCACAGGCAATGATACCCATAATGGTTGCATATGCCGTCAAAGCGAAAATGCCGCTGGCAATCACCTTCATCTGTGTGAACGCCACGGTCCGGCGCTTTACCGGAGCGGCGAGAAGATAGGTCATCGACCCGTTGTCCACATGCCGGGCAATCAACTTGTTTGCAGAGAGGATGGAGAAAATCATTGGGAATATCAGCATGATAAAACCGTACAGATATGCAGACATAAAGCCAAGCATTGTCGTTGAGCTTGGAGTCATGCCGACCATTGCCATCAACTCAGGCATAGCCTCTGCAAATTCATTCAACACGCTGCCAAGCGCCGGGTCAAACATTGAGATGATAATTGTGAAATACATGGTCAACACGGCGGCGAAAATCAGCAGCATTTTCCAGCTTCCCTGCATACCACGCTTATATAAAGTAAAATTGAACATTATTTGCTACCTCCGTAATACTGCATGAAAATCTCCTCAAGATTTTGGCTGGGCGCGGAAATGTTGATGACAGGGTAACGGTTCATCAAAGCGATCAATTCACGAATATTGCTCCCGACCGTTACCGTCACATGGTTCTGCACAACGCCTGCAACAGTCAAACTTTCTTTTGCGAACTCAGTGGCGTCTTTCGCGCTCTCCAGCGTGATAACGTATTTTTTGACCTGTGCCGCTTTCAGCGCGTCCACAGAATCCATGGCAACCAAGCGTCCGTCTTTGATGATGGCTACCCGGTGACAGGTACGCTCCACTTCCTCGAACATATGCGAGGACATCAGTATGGTCTTGCCTTTCGCCTTTTCCTCGATAATAAGCTCAATAAACCGGTTTTGCATCAATGGGTCAAGGCCGCTTGTGGGTTCGTCAAGGATAAGTATTTCCGGGTCGTGCGCAAAAGCTGCAATAATCCCTACCTTTTGCTTCATACCTTTGCTCATCTTTTTGATTTTTCCGCGCGGGTCAAGTTCAAAGCGGTCAAGCAATTCCTTCACGCGTCCATTTGCTTTCGTTCCGCGATATTTCATCGTGAAATTCAAAAAGTCCGTGCCAGTCATATCGTCAAAAAAAGCAATTTCTCCGGGAATATAGCCAAGTGTTTTCTGAATCGCTGCGCTGTCACGCCAGCAATCCTTGCCGCCGATAATACAGCCGCCTTTTTTGGGTTTGATGAAACCCATCAGGTGACGGATGGTTGTGGTTTTCCCCGCGCCGTTCGGCCCGAGAAATCCAAAAACCTCTCCCTTTTCAACAGAGAACGACAGATCAAACACGCCTCGGCCTTTCCCATAATCTCTTGTAAGGTTATCAATCTCCATTACACTCATTACAGATATTCCTCCTTATAATAGGCATTTTTGATTAAGTCCAGATACTCAAAAAGCTCGCGCCGCATCGTTTCGGCGTTCTTATTCCCGATTGCATCATTTAGATAGCCATCGTTAACCCATCTGACTGCGTTTAGCAGCATTTCCCTGTCTACTCCGGGCTTGAGCTTGTTCCAGTTTACATTGCCAAGCAATCCGCCCAGTGCCTTGCCGACCTGCATATCGGCGTGAAGATTTAATTCTGATACAATCGTATTATCCGTTTCAATTACTAGTGACGATAGAAAATCATACATTCCGGGATGGCGCGCCATTACACGCATTTTTACATTGGTTCCAATTTGCAGGCACTCAAAAAAATCATCTGTTCCCACCGGCATTTCGTTTATGATTTTATCGCAGGCGTATTCAAACAAATATACATATAACTCTTTCTTGGAACCGAAATATTGAAATACCGATGCCTTTGCTATACCGGCAGCAGCGGCTATGTCCGCAATCGATGTCTTTTTATATCCGTTTTTACCAAAACAAGAAAATGCCGCGTTGAGCACGGTAATTTGCTTGCCTTCCGGCAGCGTCTCGAATTTTACCACTATATGACCTCCCTCCTTAATCAATATGACCGAAATGGTTATTTGCATTATAGCATAGATAACCATTTCGGTCAATAGATTGCGAATAATTTATTTGCCTGAATAAAATCTATACTCAGTCTCTTCTTTTCGCCCGTTTCATCATGAATATACTTATTACGAGGAAAAGAATACCCGACCCGATTACAACTGCAAGCATAATTGAAAATGAAACTTTATTCCCATCGAGGACATAGTTGATTCCATTTTCAGCGGCATAAATATCTACGATCTCCTGCGCGGTCATGAAGGTTCCCTTTACCGTTTGGTCTGGTACGTTTCCAAATACAGCCGAGAGCGGAGCTTCGGTCATGACTTCTCTCATCAGCGTCGCACCGTGGTGTGCGGGAATAATTGAAAACACCTTTTTAATATGTTC
>Ga0153947_1001465_pt1 | contig 11059 bp, 8 predicted proteins | sample TSNJ031MetaG_FD_104697 | JGI IMG/M metagenome (GOLD analysis project Ga0153947, IMG submission 104697) | Attine ant fungus gardens microbial communities from New Jersey, USA - TSNJ031 MetaG | ecosystem: Host-associated > Fungi > Mycelium > Unclassified | place: USA: New Jersey, Wharton State...
ACCCGCAATGCCGCGGACCAGATGGTCTACCAGTCTGAAAAGACGTTGAACGAGATCGGCGACAAGGTGGATGAGGAACAGAAAAATGAGCTGAGGCAGAAGATTGACGCCTTGAAGGAGGCCCTGACTGGCAGCAATATGGATGATATCAAGGCCAAGAAGGATGAGCTTGAGAAAAAGTTCTATGAGGTCTCCTCCGTGCTTTATGAAGCCGCGGCCAAGGAAACTCAGCAAAATGCCCCTGAGGGCGAAGCCGGCAATCCTGAAGGGTTTGACAATGTGGTGGATGCCGACTACACTGAGGTTGAGGACGATCAGGAATAAAATGAAATAACGATTGCAGTCATCTGGCCGTCAGGGATAGTAAGGTATCCTTGGCGGCACAGGTGATGTTTGTGGTTTTATAAAAGACTATGACCGATATTAGTGGTAGTGGAGGCTAAGTTATGTACCGCTCTATGTTTCAGACCTATGTTAAGGGGAGTGCGGAGGCTGTCCGGCTTTATCAGGAGGCCTTTGGGGCAAAATTAGGCTATCATGTAATGGGTGACGGCGGCGTGTATTATCACGCCGAATTGGATATAGAAGGGCAGGTCCTTGCCGTGGCGGAGGCGGTCGGCAGCGAAGGGGAACGGGTTACCGGCAACACCATGCAGTTGTGCCTTCATTACGGCGAAGGCGGGGAGGACCGGGTCAAAAAGGCTTATGAGGTTCTGCAAAGGGATGGAGAAGTCCTGTATCCGTTGGGCCCCTGCGAATTTAGCCCCTGTATGTGCGATTTGATCGATGCCTTTGGAGTCCGGTGGTGCCTGTTTGTATAATGGGCATAAACGATATATAATGTAAAGAAACGTTATCCCCAATGTTGGATGTGGAAATTGGACGGACGTTTCATTGCTGCTCAGAGCAACACATGAAAGGGGCTTGGTAGAACCGTGGCCAATACCGACAAAAGAGATTATTATGAAGTCCTGGGTCTGGGCAGAGATGCCTCGGAGGATGAGATAAAAAAGGCCTACCGCAAACAGGCGAAGAAGTATCACCCGGACTTGAATCCGGGAGACCAAGAGGCGGAGGCCAATTTCAAAGAGGTCAACGAGGCCTATGAAGTGCTGTCCGACAGCCAGAAAAAGGCGCAGTACGACCAGTTCGGCCATGCCGGCGTGGACCCCAACTATGGCGGCGGCGCAGGCTATGGGGGATTTGGCGGACGCGGATACAGCTTTGACGGGGATATCTTTGGCGATATTCTCAAGGACTTTATGGGTTTTGGCGGCAGCACCTCCCGCCGTTCCGCCAATCCAAACGCGCCCCGCAAGGGCCGGGATATTGAACATACCGTAACCCTCTCCTTTTTGGAGGCGGCCAAAGGCTGCCGAAAGACCATCTCCTACAACAGGCTGGATCCCTGTGATACCTGCGGGGGAGACGGCTGTACCCCCGGCAGTTCGCTGAAAACCTGTCCCACCTGCAAGGGCTCCGGCCAGGTGACCATTCAGCAGCAGTCGATGATTGGGCCGATCGTATCCACCCAACCCTGTAACCGGTGCGGCGGCAAAGGAAAAATCCCTGAGAAGCCCTGTACCGCCTGCGGCGGCAATGGGCGCACCACCAAAAAGCACACGATTGAGGTCAACATCCCGGAAGGGGTGGACGAAAACATGGTGCTTCCTGTCAGCGGCCAGGGCAGCAGCGGCCTTAATGGAGGCCCCAGAGGGGATTTGCTGATTGCCATTATGGTGCGGCCTGATCCTATTTTTAAGCGTCAGGGCAGCCATGTCTACTGCGAGGTGCCCATCACCTTCTCCCAGGCGGCCTTGGGGACCAAGGTGGTGATTCCCACTGTTGACGGCAAGGTGGAGTATGAGATTCCTCCGGGAACCCAGCCGGAAACGGTGTTTCGCCTGAAAAATAAGGGGATCAAGGGGGTCAACTCCTATTCCAGAGGGGACCAGTACACCACCGTCAAGGTGGAGGTGCCCACCAAGCTTACCCGTGAGCAGAAGGACGCTATCCGGGAGATGGAAAAGGCCCTGGGGGACGACAACAGCCACTATGAGAAGCGGAAAAGCTTCTTTGATAAGCTCAAGGACTGGGGAAAGGGTTGACATAGTATACCCTTGACGAAGAAGCGGACAGATGAGGATTTCCTCATCTGTCCGCTGATTTTTTGTATATGCGCTGAATAGCAGTGGGATAACGCTTTCTGTAGAAAATGCTTGAGACTGTTACTGCTTATTTTTGAAATGAAGAAAAGACAAAATGCCAACAGGTATAAAATAAATACACCAAAACGTCAATACTGCGGTTCCAATCCATTCAGCACCTTCCATATTGGGAGTGAACAAACCTGCCATTGGCAAGATAAAACAGGAAATCGCAAAAACGCCATGGACTAATAACAACCATTTCAGCCATTTGTCAGATGTTGTTTTGACTTCTATGGTTAGTCCTGCAAAAAATGTTGATACAGCCATTAGGCAATATCCCAACATATCATAACTGAACATAAGCCCGAAGTTTTGAAAATCCAGCAGTGCGGCAGCCTGTTCTGTAAGAGTATCTATCTGCACCGTTGTTACTTGAGAGTAGTAGACTAACAAAATAAACACAGCGTACATTCCGGCAAATATCATGGCAGTATTTCCGGCGACTTTCCTTTCTGGCTTACTGTACACACAAAATGCAGACATCATTGGCACAAAGCTAAATGCAATAAACATGCAGACAAGATAACTTCCAAAATTAGTTCCTAACAACATACATAGAGCAAATCCTATGACAGCACACACATTTATAAGAGAACTGTACATACCTATCTTTTTATTCATTTTCTTACTCCCTTATTTCACCTAATGTAAATTTTCTTTATTGTCGTGCGATCTGCCTTATATTTATTTTCACATGCTTTATTTTGAAATAAATTAAACTGAGAGGCTGTCAGCAAGTAGAATGCCGACAGCCTGAGAGGGCGGACTTTTGCCCATCCTTTTCTATTTCCATATTATTCTTCATCCTCTTCCACAGGAGCGGTCTGCCCCTCCAGAGTGGCCTGGACGCCCTTGGCGATGGCGTAGCCGGTGCGCTCGATGTAGGAGATGTTGATCAGCTCCTCATACTGTTCCGGGTTGCACATGTAACCGATCTCCAAGAGAGTAGCCAAAGCCGCGGTTGGCCGGGCTACCACATAGGCGGACTGGGTAGAGCTTTGCCGCAGCCGGCTTGTATATTCCTCCACCGCCACAGTTAGATTGTAGGCCAGATGATCTGAAAAGAAGTTGTAGTAAAAGGACAAGACCCCGTCGGCCTTGCCGCCGTTGGAATATTCGACGACGCTGTTGGAGTGAACCGACACAAAGATGTCCGGCTTTACTTTATCGGTGATGGCCGCCCGCTGATAGAGCTCCACACTCCGGTCCTCCCAGTGGGTCATCAGCACCTGGGCCCCCATTTCCTCCAGGTAGGCCTGGGCCTGGCGGGCCACCATTAAATTGACGTCCTTTTCCCTGGGGCCGTAATTTCCCGCAGGCCCTAGAGCGCCAGGATCAACGCCTCCATGGCCGGCATCAATCAGGACGGTAATGCCTTCCAGAGGCTTGTCGTCAGAGCCGGAGAGGACAGGCCGCTTTTTAAAGTAGATCTGTGTCCCGGTGTTCACATCATCCACATTACAGCCCCAAAGGCTTTGCCCTTCCTTATAGCTGAAATTCATGTGGAGGGTATCGTTTACTACTTCGACATCTACCTTTTCAAACAGGTTGCTGTAGCGGTCCACCATAGAAAAGATGGGATCATTTGCGGAGAGGCCGCCGGTATTGTAGAGGCTCACCGTGACGCCGTCCTGCCTGGGCGAGACCACAAAAGCGGTGTTGTTTATCCCCTCGAAGGTGAGGACCTCGTATTGGTAAGAGGTGGCATACCGGACGCCTGATATGGATTGTACGGCATTGTATTGGCCGGTTTGTACAGTGACAGCGGTTTTCATCACAAACCCGCCGGACGCAAGCTCAAACATGGTCCGGGTTTGATCCGCCACCCGGTCGGCGGTTCCCTGATTCATGGTGGTATAGTAATCGTAGCTGGTTTGAGCCTCCGGATACACATTGGTCATAAAGGAGTCGGCAGTGACCAGTACATCGGTATTTTTCCCCGCCACATACAGGGGGCCGGAGGAGGAGTAGCTGGAGGTGGCGCCGTTAAAGACCAGGGTGTAGTCCACGGTGCCGTATTCCTCCACCACCCCTTCCGCCACCGCGCTGCCGGGCACCGAAATGGAGCCGGAATAGGACGCGGGAATGCCATTCTCGGCGTAAGCCACCTGCTCAAGCTCCACTGTTTCGCCAAATACTGTGGCATAAACCGTCGCGCCGGAAGGGGCAGTACAGGCCAGGTCATAAACCTCCCCGGCAAAAGCCACGTCCTGTACAGAGGGGTACATGGAGCTTTGGACGATATTAGAGATAGCTTGGGGCTCTGTAATGGAGGGAGGGGAGTAGTTGATCACCACCGTTTCATGGCCGATTCCAGGCTGTGATATAACAAATTCATTCCGCCCTTCCTCCAGGTAGACATAGTGCCCAAAGGAACCTTGCGGGCCCCGGTCGGTTATTTCCTCGCTGTCGCAAAACAGGCCCGCGCCGGGGACGGAGATGCCCATAATGTAGTAATAGGCGCTCTCCACGTTGATTTGGGTGGAGGGACGCGTCACCTGGAAGCCGTATTGAATGGAGGTCATGGGCTCGCCGTATCTATCAAAGAAATCGTCTACGGCCGCCATAGCAGCCGGGGACAACTCGCGGTAGGTCAAATAATCCGACAGCATTGCGCTCATGCCGGCATTTTCCAAATAAAACAATTCCGTTCCAATCTCCATATCATCCCCCAAGCTGTTGCCCAGGGAGACGATGGGGATCAGGGCGGTATCCCAGCCGCTTGCCAAGGTATTCCAGCGGTCGGCGTAATCCAGGAAATCATCCGGCAGCGGCGCGGCAATGGGCATATCCAATTTAGGCAGCACAGCCTGAATCAAGCCCTCCGCCAGCCAGCCGTCCAGATCGGCATAGACCGAATCCACCTCATAGGCGGGGAGTATCACGCCCAGGGGCATGGCGGTGGACCCCACCGCCAGACTGGCGGACCGGACCATCTGGTCCAGGGCGCCGCCATAGGATGCGCTGTCATCCGTATGAAGGCCGGGAGAGAAGGACAGGTCCAGGTATATGCCGTTCAGGCCGTAACCCTGGGCCAAAATTTCAATCTCAGCCGCCAGGGCTTCCCGCAGTTCGGAATCGGCGATGCCGGCGGAGGTAGAATCTTCAGCCGGGGCAGCGCTTAACAAAGCCACGGCTTGCATTCCATTGGACTGAACCCGGTTCACAAAATAGGTGAGAAGGGATGTCCCGCCCTGGGCAGGAGTAAAAAGCTCCGAATCATACAGGGACCGCCACTGGGGGGCCGCACTCAGGGCCACGGTGGTCAAACCGTAATCCAGGGCCAACGCGACCGCCTCATCAATGACCTCACGCATGGCGGCTTCACCCTCATCCAGCCACTCCTCCGTGAACTCCACCAGCAAAGCTGTGGTTTCCATATGATAGCGGGTGTCGCCGTCGCCGCCTACATCATTGTCCGCAAAGGCTGTTTCCGTATACATAGAAGAGATAAAGCAGGCCAATATTACCACCGCCGCGACAGCGCAGGCCGCTTTTTTTATGCTATTTATTTTCAAAGAATACCACCCCGATCCGTATGGATGTTTTGGTTTTAAGCCCCTTAAAGCAGTTTTAGAGGTGATGTGGAAAGGTCATAACGGCCGGGGCGGATTCCGAATGGTGAACAGTTACAACAGCATTCCCGCTCTTTCCAAAACCGGCTCCGGCTGTCTATAATTCCAAAACATCAAGACTGCAATATTGTTTATTGTACCATTATTCTGTCGATTTAAAAAGGTCGCAGGTGAAAAAAGTTATTTTGTGGGGCTGGGTATAAGTGAACCGCCGCCAATATCAGCCCCCATTTTTATGGCTAACGGCAAAATAATTTTGAGGATATCTTCAGGAAATTCTTTTATTCTTATGATATAATAACCGCAAGGGCAGCGATTATTATATTTATAAGCCCGCCTGCGGCGATGGCTAATTATATCATATCCGCTTCGCTTCTTATGATATAATAACCGCAAGGGCAGCGGCTATTATACGGATTTATAAGCCCGCCTATGGCGATGGCTGATTATACCATATCCGCTTCGCTTCTATGGTATAATAACCGCAAGGACAGCGGCTATTATATGGATTTATAAGCCCGCCTATGGCGATGGCTGATTATATCATATCCGCTTCTTATGATATAATATATGCTAAGTATATGTATATTTAATGATTTAGCGTAGTAATATGCTATCGTGGTACTTGACTAACACAACCGGATGCGGTATACTGGCGATAGGGTGAAGCGCCGCAGCGGTTGCCTGTTTTAACGTGAATATTGAAAGACGGGGTGATTTAGAAATTATGATACAGCTGACCGACTGTTTAAAGCGGGATGAGCAGGCGGTGTTATACCTGCGGGGGCTCTATGAGCGGTGGGGCTACAGCAAGGTCAATGTCACCGATTTTGAGGAATATGACCTCTACGCCGACAACCGCAATTTCTTTGGGGAGAGGAACCTGCTCACCTTTATGAACGCCGACGGCAGGGCCATGGCCCTGCGCCCCGATGTCACCCTTTCCATTATTAAGAATGTGCCCGGTGAGGGCAGGCAGGCTTACAAGCTTTATTATGTGGAGGACGTCTACCGTTTTTCCAAGGAAAATAATGAGTACCGTCGGCAGGAACAGATCGGGGCGGAATGCATCGGAGGCGACCCGGATTACGCCAATCTGGAGATTTTAGGATTGGCATTGGAAAGTCTGGGCGCCATCAATGAGCGGTTTGTACTGAGCATCTCTCATCTGGGCTTTTTGTCCGGACTTCTGGACAGCCTCAATGTGCAGCAGGAAATCCGTTCGGCATTGATCCGCCTCATCCACGGAAAGAATACCCACGATTTGCAGCAGCTCCTGGCCGCTACTGATTTAGACGCCGGTCAAAAGGAACGGGTGGCGGCTTTATGCGGATTGTCCGGTCCCTTTGAGGCCACCTTGAGGATGGCGGGAGAAATGGCCCGGGGGCCTGTAATGTTTCAGGCCGTGGAGGAGCTGGAGCGCCTGTACCAGGCTATGGCGGATTCAGGTCTGGGTGGTTATCTCAGCAGGGTACAACTGGACTTCTCGGTGATGAATGATCTGGACTATTACAACAGCCTGGTATTTCAAGGATACATAGAAAATTTGCCCAAGGCGGTTCTTACCGGGGGCCGCTATGACAACCTGATGAAAAAGCTGGATAAGCAGCGGGGCGGTGTGGGCTTTGCCGTCTATCTGGATGAGTTGGGCCGGTATTTTGGCGCCGACCGCTCCTATGACTACGACCAGGTAATTTTTTGCAAGGGGCATTGGGATGAGGCCGCCCTGGTCAGTGCGCTCAGGAAGCTGACCGCCCAGGGGTTGCGGGTGCGGGTGGAGGATGCCCAGGCATTTCCGGAGGTTCACTACACCTACCGGGACCTGTTTACCTTTGAAAATGGACGGATAGAGCGGGGCTTTGTCCCTTCGGATCCGGACAGGGGAGGGGATGTCTGATGCTGAACGTCGCGTTGCCAAAGGGGCGCTTGGGGGATAAGGTCTATGACCTGTTTGCCCGCATTGGCTATGACTGCCCCGCCATCCATGAGGATAACCGGAAGCTGATCTTCGAATCCCCTGAAAACGGGGTGCGTTACTTTTTGGTGAAGCCCTCGGATGTGGCTATCTATGTGGAGCTGGGCGCCGCCGATGTGGGGGTGGTGGGGAAGGATACCCTGCTGGAGCATGACCCCGATGTCTATGAGCTGTTGGATTTGGGCTTGGGCAAATGCTGCGTGGCGGTGGCGGCCCTCAAGGGGTATAATGGGCAAATGGACACCACTCTGCGGGTGGCTACCAAATATCCCAATATCGCTAAGGAATACTATGCCCGCCAAAGCCGGAAGATTCAGATTATCCGCCTAAACGGATCCATTGAATTGGCTCCCTGTGTCAACCTGTCGGATGTAATCGTGGACATTGTGGAAACCGGCGGCACCCTGAAGGAAAACAACATGGAAATTCTCGCCCGGATCACCGATGTCAGCGCCCGGCTGATTGCCAACAAATCCAGTTACCAATTCAAACGGGACAGCATAGAACATATTTTGGAGAAGATGCGTGAGTTGATCTAATACTAAGCTTGAAGATTAGTATAACGAATAAGGGGAGGTGGTTTTAATGGCGGCAAAGGACTGGAGTTCCAGTCAATACTTGAAATTTGAGCGGGAAAGAACACAGCCCGCAGTGGATTTGGCGGGCCGTATTGAACTGGATTCACCAAAGAGAATCATAGACATTGGCTGCGGCCCTGGGAACAGTACGCAGGTGTTGGCTGAAAAATATCCCGATGCCTATATCCTGGGGGTGGATAATTCGGCCAATATGCTGGAGGCTGCGAGGAAAAATTGTCCGGACCTGGAGTTTATGCTCTGTGATGTAAGCCAGGGTGTGGCGGGACTGCCCAAATATTTTGACGTGGTCTTCTCTAACGCCTGCATCCAGTGGGTTCCAGATCACGAGACATTAATTCCCAATCTGTTGGGCTTGCTGCGCCCAGGCGGGGTTCTGGCGGTTCAGACCCCCATGAATTACAAAGAGCCAATCCATACGATTATAGAGGAGTTAGTGAACAGTGGCGACTGGTCCCCGCTATTTAATGTGAGGCGAATTTTCTATAACTTGAGTCAAGGCAAGTACTACGACCTGCTAAAGGGGCAGGACTGTAGCTTTGACTTATGGGAAACCACCTACCTCCATCAACTGGACTCTCACCAGGCCATTATGGATTGGTACCGGGCAACCGGGCTTCGCCCTTATCTGGACGCATTGCCTGAGTCCCTTCGGGAGGAGTTTGAAAGTCAGGTATACAGGCGCGTGAAAAAGGCCTATCCTATCCAGCAGGACGGCCGTGTCATTTTCAGGTTCCCACGGTTTTTCTTTACTGCGGTCAAAAATGGATAGATGAAGCGACTTGTTGTTAATGGTATCACTTTCTCCCAATTATCCCTTGTAACACCTATAAGCCGCATAATAGCCTCCAATGTATTGTAAAAATACTGTGCAACTATCATACCATATCTATAGTACATAGTAAATTCATAACATCTCCATCGGCTCTATCCGAAGGTTGGCGGTAGTGCTTGTTATTTTAGGACATAAATAATCACAAAGAAAGAAGGGCTTGTGCATGACCATCATCCAGTATGAAAATGAACAGCAGATTCGGGAGCTTTTCTCTCATCAGAGCGGCAGCGGCTTGAATGTAATGGAGGCGGTGACCGGGATTATCAATCATGTGCGGTTGGATGGTGACAAAGCTCTGATTCACTATACCGAAATGTTTGACGGGGTCCGGCTCCCGGCCCTGGCGGTCACCGGCCAGGAAATCCGGGAGGCCTATGAGGCCACCGATCCATACTTTATAGAAACCCTGGAGCAGGCCAAGGCCAACATAGAGGCCTTCCACAAAAAACAGGTGCGCAACAACTTCATGTTCACCGGCGAGGGCGGTGTGGTGCTGGGGCAGCGGGTGACCCCCATCGACAAGGTAGGCGTCTATGTGCCCGGCGGCACTGCCAGCTACCCCTCCACCGTACTTATGGACGTCATCCCCGCCAAGATTGCGGGGGTGGAGGAAATTATTATGGTAACTCCTCCCGGCAAGGACGGCAAGGTGGCCCCGGCCATATTGGCGGCGGCCAAAGTAGCCGGCGTGGACCGGATCTTTAAGCTGGGGGGCGCTCAGGCGGTGGCCGCTCTCAGCTACGGCACCGAGACAGTGCCCAGGGTGGACAAAATCGTGGGCCCCGGCAACATCTATGTGGCCACCGCCAAGCAATTGGTCTATGGCCAAGGCTTGGTGGCGATAGAGATGGTGGCCGGCCCCAGTGAAATATTAATTCTGGCGGATGAGACCGGCGATCCCAGAAGCCTGGCGGCGGATTTGCTTTCCCAGGCCGAACACGATAAGCTGGCCTCAGCGATACTGGTCACCACCGACGCGGCATTGGCCCAGGAGGTTTTAGAAGAGGTGGAGCGGCAGCTGGCCCTGTTGCCCCGTGAGGAAATTGCCCGGGCCTCCATTGAAAATTTCGGCAAAATCATCGTCTGCGACACCATGGAGCAGGCGGTACAGGTGAGCAATATGGTGGCGCCGGAGCACCTGGAGGTTTGCACCCGTGACCCCTTTGCCCTGCTGGATAAGCTGAAGCATGCCGGCAGCATCTTTTTGGGGGCATACACGCCGGAGGCGCTGGGAGATTATTTTGCCGGCCCCAACCACACCCTGCCTACCAGTGGCACAGCGCGGTTTTCGTCGCCCCTGTCGGTGGATGACTTCTGCAAGAAATCCAGCTTTATCTACTATACCCGGGACGCGTTGGAGGCTGTGGGGGACCGGGTGGCCGATTTTGCCCGGCGGGAGGGCTTAGATGCCCACGCCCGTTCAGTGGATGCGCGGATGGGATTAGGATCAGGAACGGAGGGTCAGCAATGAGCCGTTTTGCCAGAGAGCGGATTCAGGCAATTGCCCCCTATGTGCCTGGGGAACAGCCGAAACCGGGGGACCGGGAGCGCCCCCTGATTAAGCTCAACACCAATGAGCTGCCGTATCCCCCTGCCCCCGGAGTGATGGAGGCCCTCAGCCGCGGCGAGGTGGAGCGGGTCCGCCTCTATCCTGAGCTGGAACCGGCGGCGTTGCAGCGGGCGGTGGCGGAGTTTTATGGGATATCTCCAGCACAGGTGTTTTGCGGCAATGGGTCGGACGAAGTGATCGCCTTCTCCTATATGGCCTTCTGTGAGCAGCGGATTTGCTACCCTGCCATTTCCTATGGCTTCTACCCCGTCTACGCCAACCTCTTTGGCCTGGAGGCGGATGAAGTGCCGCTCCGGGA